>Ga0255338_1004951_pt1 | contig 12938 bp, 20 predicted proteins | sample MeOH1_35cm_T4_19_FD_203715 | JGI IMG/M metagenome (GOLD analysis project Ga0255338, IMG submission 203715) | Sandy soil microbial communities from University of British Columbia, Vancouver, Canada - MeOH1_35cm_T4_195 | ecosystem: Engineered > Artificial ecosystem > Sand microcosm > Unclassified ...
TCGCCAGCAATTTCCATGAGCCCGAGAAGGCCGGCGAGCCGTTTTCGGTGGAAGCCGTCATCCGCTATCTCGAAACGGCCGATGCGCCGAAGCTTAGCGCCGCTCTAGGTTATATCCGCTCAGCACCATCCGAGGTCCAGACACCCGTTCGAGCTGCAGTAGATGTCCGCTGGCCGGAAGGACGAACCGATCATGCCCGGCGCGGAACAGGCGTATAGCCCGCAAGTCATATCCCAAGGCGACCGAACCTATCCCGACCGCCTGATCCGGCGACTCGGCGCCGAAGCTCCAACGAAAATCTCGGTCGTCGGTGCGCCGCCGCCGCTTTCCGCGCCAATGGCTGCATTTCTCTGCTCAAAGGAAACGCCCGGTGCGACAATCCTCAAAGCCTTCGATCAGGCGGCCGCATGGCGCGATGCCGGGCGCTGTGTGATCAGCGGCTTTCATTCGCCGCTGGAACAACAATGCCTCGACATCCTGCTACGCGGCAAACAACCTATCGTGATGGCGCTTGCGCGGGGTTTGGGCACTTTGCGATTGCCCTCTGACCAGAGGAAAGCCCTCAACGATGGGCGGCTGACGATCATCTCGCCATTCACCGGCGCTGAGAAACGCACTACGACCGATCTCGCCCGGTATCGAAACCGTTTTGTCGCGGCGTTGGCCGACGAAGTGGTGTTCGCCTTCATTTCGCCAGGGGGCAACTTGACTAGGCTTGCTGACGAAATTGCGGGGTGGGGCGTCGTGTCCCGGCAGCTTCATCTCTGAGCGCATTCCGCCGAGACGGCGTCGGCCAGAGCGCAATCGCCCAATGCGGGGTATCACGATCATCCCAGGTCGGCGGGCTTCATTTCAATTCATAGAGCCTCGCAATTAGTTCGCGGTCCCGCTCGACAATGAGCGGCATGAGGCGGGGCGTCAGGGCCCGGGCGGCAATCGGTTCGTTGCGGAAGAACGCCAGTAGCGCGCCGCCGAGGACAATCTTCGCCCGCGCGTCCTCCCGCCGCCGGCGCTCGCGTTCCTGGGCGGCGAGCGCACGGATGCCGAGATCGACCCTCGCGCGGCGGGCCTCCAGCTTCGCCATTTTGTCAGTCGGCGGCGTTCGCATGGGACCCCCGTTCCTTGAGCTTGTCGAACTCCTCGTCGAGAAGGCGAAAGCGCTCATACTCCGCCGCGGCGATCATGCGCAGCTCAAGGCAGACGGGCCAGGGCAGGTTGAGCTGGCGAACAGCGCCGTCGACGACGGCGAAGAAGTTCTCAGAGAACTCCTGCGATCCTCTGTCGACCTGGGCTTCCCAGCATCCGTTGGGTCGCTGCCGTATGGCAACCATCGCGCTCTTCCGGTTGTCCTGCAGAATCATGATCGCGTTGCTCCACGCCCACTGCCAGCCATTCACGGACTTGCCAAAGGCGCGCCTTGGATTCGGTGCGTCTGTACTCATGTCAGCTCCTAAAGGTTGCTCGCTATCCGAGTGACCTAGGACCCACAGAGCAAAAGGCAAGGCGAGGCGGAAAATCCCGGAGGGCGCAATTACGCATCGTCCTTCGGGGCGATGCAGCGGTCAGGGCGAGCCCCGACACCCCGCCGGAGGCGCAAAGAATGGCGATAGGATTTTTGAGAGTCGCGAAGATATCGCGCCGCACCGGCGCGACGGCCTGCGCGCGTTTGGCTTACGTCCTGCGGTCTCGTATCCATGATCCCCGCATCGCCAAGACGCATGACTACCGACGCAAGGGCGCGGACGACGTGCTCGCATCCGGCTTGATCGGATGGAGCGGGTCCGCGGAAAGTCTCGCTCAAACGATGTCTCTCGCTGAGAAACGGGGGGACGCCTGTGAGGGCCGAAGCGTAATTCTTGCGGTCCCTCATGAGCTGAACGTCGAACAATCGGTCGAACTCGTTGCCGAGTGGTGCCACAGCTTGAACAGGCGGCACGGCGTTGCCTGCGCCTGGGCAGTACACCTGCCAGATGAGCGCGGAGACGAGCGCAATGTCCATGCCCACGTTGTCGTGACCGGGCGCCGAAGTGACGGCGGCAAATTGGGAGAGAAAGCACGTGAGTTGGATGACCGCCGTGCCGGCCCAGCGGCAATCGAACAATGGCGCGCCGATTGGGGGCATCTCGCAGAACGGGCGCTCCAGCGCGCGGGTATCTCCCAAAATGTCGACATGCGGTCATGGTCGCGACGGCTTGAGGCCGACGGCATTCCTGCCGAGGGTGTCAAAGGCGAAGAGCACCTGGGGCCAGCGCGATCCGCAGTGGAGCGCCGTGGGCGGACGACGGCCGCCGGGGCGCGCAATCGGCGAAGAAGAAAACGCGGTCAGCTTGCGGAGAGCCTGACTAGCGAGCATGGAGTCTCCGAAGCGACTCCCGAGAGATCACCAGAACCGATGTTACACATGAAACAATCCGAGCGGCCGTCGAAATACGGGGACAGCCGCGGAGGCGCGGCGAACATCAAGAAGGGTATTCGCGCCGCGAACAAATTGCTCGACGACCTGCTCGACCAGGTCGCGAAAGACGCGAAGTCGCCAGATCACGAACGCTGATCTGAGTTTGTCAACGCTCTGTCAACGCGGCCTTAAGGCGTCAACTTATTGCTCTGCTTACAGAAATCCGAAGTTGTCAATGTCAGCCACGGTTCGGCGCGCTGGCGAGCTTGCTTGTCGTCGATTGGGGCCTAGATCGGAGACATAGGCAACAACGGACACAGCCATGTCTCGCAGGAAACATTCACCCAATCAGCTGATGCTGCCCATTCCGGGAATTGACCAGCTCTTGAACGCGAGCCGGAAAAGCAAGGAGGCGCGTGACAATATCCGCGCCATGCTCCGTGTTCGCAAGTCGCGCCATACCGCTTGGCGTGGCATGCAGGTCGTGCCACCGAACTCGTTTTTGGAAGCAGTGACCGACGCGTTTCGCCGGAACACGGATATCCCTCTTGAGCTGCCGCTCGTAGCGGTCCTGACGATTATATCGGGCAGGCTGCTGAAGGCGGGCTGCCGGATTGAACTCAGGGGACAAATCATAAAGCCAAGCCTCTGGACTGTCGCACTAGCGCCCAGCGGCTCTGGCAAAACCTTTGCAACTCAGGAGGTGCTCAAGATTGCTGGCGTTTCCCATCGGTTCCCGGAGCCTGCATCGGCAGCAAAATTCGTGCATGATCTGGCGGAGCACAACAATGGGCTTTGGATCCGCGACGAGTTTGGCCAGTTTTTGCGCTCACTCGAACAGCAACCGCACCTCGCGGAGCTTCGTGACTATCTCCTGAGACTCTATGACGGTCAGCCCATTTCGCGGCGAACGAAGGCCGACTCGGTCTGCATTCCAGAGCCGGCGTTGACGGTTCTCGGTGCGACAGTTTTGGAGAGCTTCAAGAATTGCTTGAGTGCAGAGTCTCTGGTCGACGGCTTCGCTCAGCGTTTCAATTTCCTCATCGCTGATGCAGATCCGAGCCGCACTGCTGTGCAGTTTCCGCTCTATGACCTGAGTTCCTGCCAAGATCGCATGCACAAGGCGTGGGTGGAGATCGCCAACACACCGTTGCACCCCATCTATCGCACGAGCGATGGCGCGGTGGGCGCCTTCAAGTCGGCCTTCAAGGAATTGCTCCCTGCGGAAGGCGCGTTGCCGTTGTCGTTCTTTCGCCGCCTTATGTTCTCCGCGTTCCGATATGCAGCAGTCTTTCATATTCTTCTCGAAGATCAGGGCGAAGAGTTGACAGCGACAGACATGGCATGGGCCGTTCGCATGGTCGACCTCCATCTCGAAGACGCGCGTCGGCTTCTTGACGACTATGGGCTGGGTGATCTGGAACGCGTGCTGAGGCGGGTTGAACAGGTCAAGAAGCAGATCGAGTCGGAAGGCCGGCAATGCAAGCCGCGCGATCTCATCCGGCGGATTTCATCCATCCGGACGGCCGAACAGGCGCGCTCATTCCTGGCGCTCGTGAGCGAAGACAAGAAATCCAAGTCCTAGATCTAACAACCAGAAGGAGACGAAAACCGATGCCTGAAAGCAGCAAGTCCGTGTACAACGAGGACAGTCACTTGCGCGCGAAAGAATACGAAATGCATGTGGCCTTGACCCGCGAAGAGGTGATCGTACTCGAAACCCTTTGTCGGCGCTTTTCGTGGATGACTGCGAAGAGTCTCTCAATAGATTTCGATGGTGGCCGGGAGCGCGATTTGATGATCGAAGTGGTCATCAAATTATGGCGCGCCGTTCCGGAGCTCGACGCCTAGAGGCGGGCGTTGCTCTGAACAGGGGGGCGTGGGCATGAGAGCTCATCGTCCCCACCGGGCCGAAGCCAACTGAAAAATATGATGTTCTTTGCTCACGGCAACAAACGCGTTTCGTGCAAAAAAAGTGCCGAAAATGCGGGGAAATTCGCGTCCGGATTCTGCAAACGAATGCACATCCCTGTCACAGAGTTATGCGCTTCCGAATGGCGGCAGCGCGCACTCTGCGACAGTGGAGGAAGTAGTTGAGCAACGTGCGTGGAGATGAATGGTACACCCCTAAGTGGTTCGTCGAGGCCCTGGGTAACTTCGACCTAGATCCGGCTGCGCCCCGGAGAGATCACTGGACGGCGACGCACAGCTACACCAGGGAAGACGACGGCTTGGCACTTCCGTGGTACGGACGGGTCTTTCTGAATCCTCCCTACTCTGACCCATATCCCTGGGTCGAGAGGTTGGTGGAGCACGGAAACGCGATTGCGCTCTTTTTCGCCCGGACGGACACCCGATGGATGCAGGAGGCGCTCTCAGCTGCTGATGGCGTTCTCTTGATCGAGAGACGAATGCAATTCGTCGACCTCGACGGGCACAAATGTGGCAGCGCGCCGTCGCCCTCAGTGCTGCTGGCCTATGGGTGCGCAAACGTCGAGGCGATCCAGGTAGCGCAGGCCAGCAAACTTATCGGTGGAATGCTGTTCGGCCCGTACCGTGAACTTGTTCAGACCTCCGGATCGAAAGCGGTTGACGGATGCCAGAGGTCGAGTCCCGACTTTGCGAACTTGGCAGCGGATTAGGACGCCAAGTTTTCCATGCCGATGCAACAGGCGCGGCCCGTTTTGGTGGTTAGCATAGTTGATTGTGCGAAGAAGGAGGCCATATAACAAGGAGCGTAGCGTCGTCAGTGAACTGAAGGCAGAGGTAGCCAGAAAAGTCAGATGTTTTTCGCTTTTCGGTTTGCCTCCAGGAACGACGGAACCATATGTAAGGAGTAGGCTGAAATTCGCAGACGGATTGAAGGCGAAGGGAAGCCGATAGTTCTCCCACACCGCCGAATAGGCGGCCAAGAGATTTGTTTGTCGAAAGACACGGAGCGGAAGCTCCTTTCCAATATCTGCGCCGCCGAATAGGCGGCCAAGAGAGAAGAAATCAGTTCGGAAGTATGAGCTGAGATCGACGTAGCTAAGAAGTGCGTGCGCCGCCGAATAGGTGGCCAAGAGATATGAAGTTTATTTCCCCATGAGGGATTGAGAACGATACCGCTAGGTAGCGGCATGTCCGCCGAATAGGTGGCCAACAGATGCAAGGTTTATTTCCCCATGAGGGATTGAGGTTGTTACCGTCGTCGAAGTCGCGCGTTGCGATTAGACGGCACAGAGAGTGATAGGACGCCCCAACTTCTACCGAAAACATAAGTAGTCGGTGAGGCGCTCTATCACTTTCCTTTTTCTGAGCGCGTTGGCGCAGAGCGTCCATCGCTGATGTCGATCCAGCGACATCATCTCGGCACGTCGCCGAATATCGACGGCATGCTGAAGCTCTCGATGGCTGCCTTCTTCTGCACGATCGAGACCTGCCGCCCATAAACGCTGGCAGTTACGCCGCCATATTCATGGCCAACGAGCAGAGCGATCATGTCGACGGCGACGCCGGCGTCTCGGAGCCCGACCACAAATGCGTGCCGGAAGGAGTGAAAATCGGTATGCGGCGAGTAGAGCCCTCTCGTTTGGCGATAGGTCCTGAACCATTTTCCGAGCTGCTCGCCATATTCCTTGTATGCCCCGGTCGGCCGGAGATCGGGAAACAGAGGGGCCTTTTCGCTGAGGCCGTCGACATAGTCCCTCAGGCCGAGCGAAACCAGCTTCGAATGAATGGGTACTTCCCGGATAGCAGCCTTCGACTTGAGACGGCGGTCATAAGTCGCCTGCACGCGCAACAGCCAGACGCCGGTGGAGGTGTCGAAATCGTCCTTCCTCAGTCGGGCGACTTCCTCGCGCCGTAGGCCGGTGTAGAGCGCGAGCAACGGGCACCAGTACTTCCATAGCGTGGCGCTCTTTTGACGGGCGACTTCCTCATGGAAGGGGCGGCGGCAGCCATTCCAGATCGAGGAGGCAAAGAGCGCCTTCAATTCGTCTTGTGTGAACGGCACGCGCGTTCCGCGCCGCGCCGTCTCCTTGTCGATCTGACCCTTTTTGTAGAGCGTCCCTTCGAACGGGTTCATGACGCGCAGACTTCGCGGCACAAGAGGTGATCGCCAGAGGGACGTAAAGAAAGTGAGGTGCTTGTTGGCCGTCTTCTTGCGCAGTCGCTCGCATTTCCGGCGCGCCTGAGGGAGCGATAGGCGTTGTGAATCCACACGAACTACCTGCTGGGCGTCGCTTACCTTGGCAATTTCCTCTTCTATACGATCTGCAAGTTCAATCGCCTTGCGAGGCGTCATGCGCTGATAAATGCCCTTGCCGTAGTCGCGCGGAACGCGGAGCAGCGAATTGGCAAATGTCTGCGCATCCTCTGGCGTCAGCTGCTGCATCTGCCTGTCCCCGACGAGATCGACAAAATAGCGTCGCGCCATGTCATCGTCCGAGACTGTTTTAGGGCTGATGCCCTGCTCCTGTCGGAATCGGGCGAAGTCGCGCGCCACCTCGTCGATTGTGCGAGAGAGGAACATAGCCTCGTCACGATTGAGGCGCGTGGTCCAGGTGCGTAGGAGGGCGCTATCGAGCGGATACTTCTGCGTGACGAAGCTCGGAAGCTCCTGGTCGGACGTGTAGCGACCCTGCCACCGCTCTGCCTCGATGTTGTAGGCTCTAGCCGCTACCCGCGTGGCGTCGCGCGCGAGCACCTGGTATTCGGGGCCGTCTCGGTCAATCGCGATGCCGAAGGCGTTCAGCGTGGCGTCGAGATCCCGACAAATCCGGTCCGCCACATTTGCGCGAGCATCGCCCTCTCGGAACTCCGCTTCCGTATCCGGGTGCTTCTCGTGATAGTCCACCCAATCCCAAAAGGCCTGGTGTTGTTCGGCCGTCCATTCGGAGTCGTCCTCAGGCAGCTTCGGGGCGGCCTTGCGGTCGGCATTGTAGTGCTCGCCGCTGCGGGCGTTGTCCCGTTCGGCTTCGCCCTCGGAAAGGATGCGATTGAACATCGCTTCGAGGACAAGCCGGAGCTGTAGCTTCGACGGCGGGAACTTGGGCGGCGCGTTCACGAGCAGGGTCTCCAGGCAGTCTATGGCCGACGACACGGCACGCGCTCTTCGTCGCGCCGTGGACGGGTCTTTGGTCCGCAGCGAGACGGTCAGCAGAGACTGATCGAGCGCGACGCGGAGCATTCTGGGAAGTCTGGCGCGCCAGTAGTAAACGGCTCCTCTACGCATGAGGTGCAAATGGCGAGTCGGCATAGCTTTTGGCCCCGTTTTGAGCCGCCGGACCCGCCCCGAAGAGGGCATGTGACACAGCTCTGTGTCACACCTGCGTGTCGCACGCGGCAGTGACGCCAGAAAGCCTTTGGTTATCAATAAGTTATGGGCGAGTGGCTGGGGGACTAGGATTCGAACCTAGACTGGCGGAGTCAGAGTCCGTCCGAAGAAGTCTGCAAGCATATGATGTGGCGAAGAAATCTGTTTCAGTCCGCTATCCCTGTGCCGGGTTTTGTACGGAAGATCGAGGGACCGAAAGCGGAGGAAGGATGGCCGGCGTCAGATGCGACCGCAAGCGCGAGCGATATGACACCGGCCTTATTGGCAAGGTTGAGATCGACGGCGAGATTTTCGAATGCATCGGGTGTCAAGTCTTTGCGACGGGCACCCCTCTCCACGAGGGTGAGGCCATCGGCCTATTGGTCCGCGAGGTCAGGTAAGACGATGGCAGACACCCGTCCCGACGACATCATTGGCATGCTGTCCTTCGCGGTGAGCCAGTGCCGATCGAAGTTCGCCACGCTTGCCGGGAAGCACAACAAGGATGAGGCAGCCGACGCGGTCGCGCGGGTGATTCTCGCCCATCTCAAAAAATGCGGCTTCGATGTGGTGCGGGTGCGGCCGCCAGCGGAAGCGCCGACGACACATCCAAAGCCAAAGCCCTGAAAACGAAAAAAAGCCCCGCCACCCAGTCAAGGGCAGCGGGGCTATGTGTTATCGAAACGAGGCTTTATCGACGTGTCGCGCTAGGGGGCTTTTCCCCACGACTTCAACGCTGCGTTGCAGCCCATGATTGTCACAATCATGTCGCGGGCGAAACGCTGCCCATCAGGATCGAGCGCCGCCCAGTCTGGCTTTCCTTCCACGGGAAGCCATTTCGGCGCCGGGCCGGTATAGGCGCAGTCCGCGAGCGCCTTGGGCATCTCGCGCTTCACCGGCACCTCAACCTTGATCGTCTGGACCTCGATCTTGGGCGGCGCGTTCCTGTCCGCGCACCCGGCGATGGCCACGCAGAGCAGCGAAATTGCGCAAAGGCGCAAACTGATCCCAATGCTTGTCATTGTGCGCCCCCCAGAATGTCGCTGAAGAAGCTATTCATGGCGTCCGGGCCAGCGCCCCGCGCCGCCTCGCGCTTCCGGGCCACGGTGAGCGCGGCCAGCGCATCCTCGGCCAGCTTCGCGGCCCGCGCTGCGTTCTCGCGCTCTTTCGCTGCATAGGCCTCGATCTGCCGGTTGCGGTCCTCGATCCCGGCCTGAAGCGTCAGCACGTCGCCGGCCAGAATGTCGATCCGGGCCTGCTTCTGGTCGATGATGGCTTGCTGACTCGCGGCACCACGATCCCATGCCCAGCAATAGGCCAGCCACGTGAGAAGCAGGATGGCGAGCACCGCGCCGATGATCGCCCAGGTGCGGAGCGAAAACCCTGAGGCGGCAGAAACGGCATTGCCGCCCAGTGTCTTGATGAAAAGCCAGATTGCAGCCATTGCCTACCTCATGCTCCGAGGGCCGCGCGGGCCCGTTCCCAGAACGCCTGTCGATCGGCAAGCCCATTCGTGCCGCCGTTAATTCTTCTGCATATAGCTATTTGCGCTTTCTCCCCCACGTCGGCCAGCTCGTTGAGGCCATTCGTCTTCCAGAACCATGCCGCCGACTTGCAGGCTCCGTCGGGTTGCTCGAGCAATTCCGGCTGGTCGAGAAGCGGGAGGCCGAGCGCCGCACCGCAGGCCGCGTAATTCGCCCGGCCCGTGATCTGGATCAGCCCCCTGCCCTTGAACCGCGCGCCGTCACCGGGTTGCGTGTTGCCGAGGTCCGCCCTGCCCTCATAGCCAAGCTGCGTCGGCGTCGGGCCCCAAAGCTCGCGGGTATAGCGAAGCTGGCCCGACTCGTGCGCGATCTGGGCGAGGAACGCAGCCTGGCGCGCCGGAGTGTCGATGCCATAGGCCGCCATGGCGTCATTCAGCGGAGCTTCGAACTGATCCGCTCGCGACTTGGCCCCCGGCATGATCGCCCGAAGCTGATCGGCGGTGATCACGATTGCCCACCGTTCTCGTTCCCGGTTTCGGCCGGAAGGTCACTGATGAGCCCCCGCGCCTTTGCAGCCCGGAGTGCCAGCGAAAGGATGATCTCAGGCCCCATCAGTCCGAAGAGCGCGGCGATGGCATTCCGCACGTCCTTGTCACCGAGATTGGCGTAGGCCGAAATGCCGAGAACGACGTAGTAGATGAAGATCCCGGTCGGGAGCTTCGCGTAGAGCATCGGCCCGAGGAACGCTGTGCGCTTGGCCTGCACTTCGAGGCTGTGCTTTGCCAGCACCCCCGCGAAGATTGCAAACATGGCAGAGCCGAGCACTGCCGAGGCGATCTGCCCAAGGGCCGCCATAAGGTGATCGAACCAGTTCATCAGTGCCCCCAGTGCTGGAACGCGAGCCATGCGAGATAGATCAGAATCATCAGTCCCCAGCCCACGGCCCGATGTGCGAGAAAGCATCTGATGAGCGTTGGGCGTCGTTGCTTGTCGTGGGTCATGTGTCGCTCCCGATGCAGGCGGTCAGCGAATGACGATGAGGGCGAGCGAGCCCCAGAGGAACGCGCCCGCCAATGGCTCGCAGACCCAGAGCTTGTCCTTCAGAACGGCGTCGGGAATTACGAGGCGCGGGAGATAGCCCAAGGGCTTCAGAGCGCCGCTGAGCGCGATGAGAGCGCCGTGCCACTGGCCGCAGGTGAGAAGCGCGAGGCCCGCAGGCGCGGTGATGAGAAGCCCGGAGACGGCAAGCCCGATGAAGTCATGGATGAATGTGCCGGGCCATGGGATCCACGTTCCGAACCATTCGTCCGTCTGCCCATCGGCGGGAAGCACAGTGCTTGTCCCGAGCGAGAGATAGGACGCATGGCCCGTCAGCACCGCGCCGGTCGTGAAGGTCAGGACAAAGAACGCTGCGAGCGGCCCCAGCGGCCAGAACACGGCCAGCGCATAGGGCAGCGCGAAAAGAACCTGCCACGTTGGGCGCGGGAGCTGCCAAAGCCCCATGCCTCGGGCGCGGTAGATCGCTCCGCCGAAGATCGCGGCGAGAAAGGCTTCCATGTTTCACCCATGAAAAAAGCCGCCTCAGAGGGCGGCTTGGTAATAACAGGCGATGTTATCGCCTAAAATCTTCAGCACCTGATGCAGGGAAGAAGCGCTACGTTGCGCGGTCGCGTCTCTGTTCCACCGGTAGCACCGGTCGTCTTTGCAAAGCTGACATTATAGTTCGTATCGACCGAGATGTAGTTCTGCGGGCCAGATGATCCGCCACCTGCATCAATACTGTGAGCGTGGCTCTTGATGTCGTCTGACTGATGAGATCCGAGCCCGCGCCCGCTATCGACTCCGCGACCATGATCCCATCCCCGGATGAATTCGCCGCGAAGGTCCGGGAGATTGAAAGTTGTTGATCCGTCGCCGGTTCCGTATGTCGTTCCGACGACGGCAAAGAGATTGGTATAGGTCGTACGCGATACGGCACTTCCATCGCATTCGAGCGTCCCAATAGGGGCTGCACTTGCCGCAAACCAGACGACTTCGCCCACGTTCGGGTTTGACGGGATGGAGATAGCCTTCCATCGGCTTGCCGTTGCGTCGTAGATCAACGTCGCGCTTTGACCGGGCTCGATAACAGCATCTTGCCAGATAGAAAAACGGCTAGCCGCCGAGGATGATGCCGATGCATTTTTCAGCGTCATGTTATAGGCGCTGCTGATGTTCATCAGGATGACGATGCGCCCATCGGCTCCGCCCTGAAGGCCGGTAATGTTAACCGATGCGGACAGGTCTTGACGTATGACGGCGGCGCTGGAGAGGCCGGCGGGGTTGTAGTCGTTTTGGCTCGCGGCAAGGATCGTCGGGGAAATATCGCCTGAAAGAGCGAACGTGCCAGTGACGGTTACCGCATTTGCCGACATATAGCCGAAGGGGCTGAAGACCACCCACTTCGCTGCCGTGGCGTCATATTTAAACCAGTAATACGACGCGACGAGCGCGCCCAAGGAGGGAGCCGCTCCATTGATATCGACGATAGCCTTCGCGCCGGTCGCATCGACATTCAGTGTCGGAGCGACGCCATTCGTCAGGTGAAGCTTGCAGCAAACAAATCGGCCTTCATAAAGGCCGGCTGTCGGCCTGTAGGTTGCCAGCGTGTAAGCAGTAGAGGTTCCTGCCGTGATGAGATCGCTATCCAGCGCATCGGCAAGAGAGTTCAGTAGCAGCTTGTTCGCGATGGAAATGACGGTCTTGGTCGACCCATCCCAGGAAACGGCGGCATTGGAGTTCGTCGACTCAAGAATGGTATCTCTGGAAAGCGTGTTTGGCGTTCCAGACGTGAACGTCCCGATGCCTACCTCATACTGGACCGTGTTCGTCGGGTCGTCGACGATGAGATAATAGCATTTCGTCCCACTGATGAATTCCTGCGTGAAAGAACGGAAGCCAGACGCGGCGCCGGCAAGCGAAACAGGACCGGTGCCGGAGGTCTGCGTCGTTTCTTTGACGCGATCGCCAACGAGAGGACGTGCCATGAAAATGGCTCCTTCAAACTCGGGGAATATCTGAGATTGGGTGATGGCCTTAAGGGCCGGAGGTGTCAGGTTCCAGCGGGATAATCGGGGCGCACAGGAAGCGGCCCAGTCTGCGCTCCATTCACGATCGCGCGGAGTGTCGCGCAATAGGCTTGCCATTCGGCAGGGAACGCCACGCCCGCCTTCACACAGCGAATTGCCGTCATGTCGCTTGCGTCGAGCGCGGCTCGCGCCTCTGCGGGATAGTCAGACGCCGGAGCGGGCCGCGTGAAGACGCCGCCGCTGTAGGTATCCCCCGGCCCCGCCGTGTCGCTGGCGACGAGCGCGCATCCTTCCGGCGACGGATATTCCTCGGGATCGGCGGCGACGACGTTCTCGACGAAGCCGTCGGCCCGAACAACCGCAAGGCGCTGAATTGCCATTTCTGATTTCCTTAGCTGTATTCGTCAATGATGATGAGGCCGACGACTCCCGCATTGGCGCCGCCAGTCGTGCCCGCTCCGCCGATTGTGACAGTCTGAGACGCGCCAATCGTAGCGGCTGAAAACCAGCCTTGCGCTCCCTCGCCGCCGCCGCCGCCGCCGCCTGCGGTGGAGTTTCCATCGCCACCCCTTGAGAGGCCGAAACCCGACATTCCGCCCGCCGCCGGTGCGCCGCTTGCGCTTCCACGTTGGCCCGGCGCTCGGATGTTCCCGCCCGTTCCGCCCGTTCCGCCCGTTCCGCCTGCGGAAGTACCG
>Ga0255338_1004952_pt1 | contig 12932 bp, 11 predicted proteins | sample MeOH1_35cm_T4_19_FD_203715 | JGI IMG/M metagenome (GOLD analysis project Ga0255338, IMG submission 203715) | Sandy soil microbial communities from University of British Columbia, Vancouver, Canada - MeOH1_35cm_T4_195 | ecosystem: Engineered > Artificial ecosystem > Sand microcosm > Unclassified ...
GACCGGCATGTCGGCGCCACCGATCGGGATCACAAGGAGTACTCCAAGCAGCAGAGAAAGTGCGACGAACACCCACATCGGCACCATCGAAGTGGGCGTCACGATGAGGTACCAGCCGAGGGCAAGGAGCGTCGCGAAGAGCAGCCCGTTGATCATCTTCTGAAGCGGGAATACGATCGCACGGCCGGCGATCAATTCCTGAAGTTTGGCGGCGGCAATCATGCTGCCGGAGAACGTCACCCCGCCAATCAGCACGCCCAGTACAATCGTGGTCGCAACGTCCGGTGTGGGGTTTCCCGACAGGCGCATGTACTCGACCAACGAGACGAGCAGCGAGGCCGCGCCGCCAAAGCCGTTCAGCACGCCGACCATCTGCGGCATCGCCGTCATCTTCACGGACCGGGCGAGGAGCGCACCGGCTGCGCTGCCGATGAGCATGCCAACCAGGATCCATGTAAATGTCAGGATGTCCTGATGCAGCAGCGTAGCGACGATGGCGAGCAGCATGCCCACCGCGCCGATCGCGTTTCCCGATCGTGCGGTTGTCGGAGAGCCGAGTCGTTTGAGGGCGATGATGAAGGAGACTGCCGCCAGCAGGTAAGCGACTGCGATGAACGTGTCGATAAATAGGCCGCCGTTCATCGCGGGCCGTCCTCACGTTTGCGGAACATGCGCAACATGCGGTCGGTTACCAGGAAGCCGCTCACGACGTTCACCATGGCGAGCGCAACGGCGAGTACGCCGAGCCCAGTGCTGAGCGGCGAATCGATGCGGCCGGCGACGAGGATGGCGCCGATCATCGTGATGCCGGATATCGCGTTCGATCCCGACATCAGCGGCGTGTGCAGCATCTGCGGCACCTTCCCGATCACTTCCGCGCCGATCAGCGTTGCGAGAACGAAAACATATATCGACACCATCAGCGTCTCGAGCATCCTTCCTCCTATGCAGGCTGCGGAACGGTCGCGAGCGGGATTGGTGGTCGGCCGTCGGCGATGCGCGATTGGCCGTCGTGCGCCACACACGCCGATCCGACGATTTCATCCGCGAGGTCGATGCGGATGTTACCGTCGTTCACCATGTGCCCGAGCAGTGTGGTCAGGTTGCGCGAATACATCTGGCTGGCGTGGGTCGGCAGGCCGGTTGCAAGGTTCACCGGCCCCAGAATGTGTACGCCGTTCACCACGACCTCCTCGCCGGCGCGTGTCAGTTCGACGTTACCGCCGGTTTCCGCCGCAATGTCGACGATCACGGAACCGGGCTTCATGCCTTCGATCATGTCGGCCGTGATCAGCCGCGGTGCCGGCCTGCCCGGCACCTGCGCGGTTGCAATCACAACATCGACATCCCGCACGAGCTTCGCGAGGTGTTCGTGCCCGCGCTTCTGTTCGTCCTCGCTGAGTTCCTTCGCATAGCCGCCGGCGGTTTCGGCACCACTCAGCTGAACACCAACGAAGGCGGCGCCGAGACTTTCGACCTGTTCCTTCACGGCGGGCCGGATGTCGAAGGCCGACACAACGGCGCCCAGACGGCGTGCGGTCGCAATCGCCTGAAGACCGGCCACACCAGCACCGAGGACGAGCACTTTGGCGGGAGCAATCGTGCCTGCCGCGGTCATCAGCATCGGGAAGAAGCGTGGTGCCGACGCAGCCGCGATGAGCGCGGCGCGGTAACCTGCGACGGTGGCCTGAGAGGAAAGCACGTCCATCGACTGCGCGCGAGTGATTCGCGGGATGAGCTCCATCGCGATCGCCGTGACGTTCCCGAGGGCGAGCTGCGCGATGAGGTCCGGATCGCGGAGTGCGTCGAGGGTCCCGAGTAGCACACAACGACGCGGCAGCTGCCTGGCTTCGGCGAGCGACGGCGCCCGTACGCGAGCAACAACGGCGGCCCCGGCGAGGGCCTCTGCGGCAGTCGGGACGAGGGCGGCGCCGGCATTCTGGTAGGCGGCATCGGCGAAGGAGGCTGAGGCGCCCGCACCCGCTTGAACCGCGACCTCAAAGCCGAGCTCGCGCAGCGCACGCACGCTGTCCGGCACAATCGAGACACGGGCCTCGCCGGCAGCCGTTTCCGTCAGCACCGCGAGTTTCATCTCCCCACCTTTCGCGAGCGGAAAATCAGGGGCGATCGGTTCCGATCGTCTCTACCCAGTCCGCAATGAAGACGTTCGTTTCGCCTTCCTTCGCAGCGCCGCGATTTGATGCAAAGACCAGCTTGGTCCCATCCGGGCTGAACATCGGGAAGCTGTCGAAGTCCGCGTGCGTAGTCACCCGCTCCAGACCGGTCCCGTCGATGTTGATCAGGTACAGGTCAAAGTTGCGTCCACGCGGGTTCTCGATGTTCGACGCAAAAATCACGTGCCGACCATTCGGATGGAAAAACGGCGCAAAGTTCGCCGCACCGTTGCTGGTGAGACGGCGCTTGTTGGATCCATCGGCGTCCATGATGTAGATCTCGAGGCGGGTCGGGCGGATCAGCTTCCGCTCGAGCAACCGTCGGTAATCCGCAATCTCCTCGGCACTTTCCGGGTGGTACGCCCGGTACACGATCCTGCTGCCGTCCGCAGAGAAAAAGGCGCCGCCATCATAACCGAGTTCGGTCGTGAGCCGGCGCACATCGCTGCCGTCAGAGTTCATCGTGTAGATGTCGAGATCGCCATCGCGCGTCGACGTGAACACGATGCGTCCATCGCGACGCATCGTCGCCTCCGCATTATAGCCGGCATCACGCGTCAGCCGGCGTGCATTCGAGCCGTCCGGGTTTGCGGTGTAGATGTCGTAATCGTACAGCGCCCAGACGTAGCCCTGGCTGTAGTCTGGCGGCGGCGGGCAAGCCTCACCGGCGTGTTCGGTCGAACTGTACAGGATCCGGTCTCCGCCCGGGAAGAAATAACCGCAAGTGGTGCGACCCTTTCCGCTCGAGACCCTGCGGAGGTCGCCGCCGTCCAGATTCATCGTGAAGATCTGGTCGCAGCGGGTTTCCGGCGGGCGCGTGGACTGGAAGATCAGGCGCTGACCATCGGCCGAGAAATACGCTTCAGCGTTTTCACTGCCATTGGTGAGCATGCGAAGGTTGCGGAGGCGCGGCTCGTCGGGCGTGGAGGGGTACGGTTGGGCCGGACCGGACGCGGGCCGATCCGCAGCGGGCGCGGAACAGCCCAGAACCACCGCGCACGCCAGCAATATGAATCTGGTAGACATGCAGAGTAGAATACCCCAACACAAAAACCTTGTCGAGCCGGAGATTCCCCGTTTTCTCTAGTGGATGCGCCCGGTCGAACGCGGCGTCCGCCTCCAGGGCATCCGGGCCGGCTCGGCAGCCGAAGCCGCCGGCCTCAAGGCCGGCGACATCATCATCCAGATCGATGACGAGGACATTGCGGACCTCATGGGCGTGATCCAGGCGCTCCGGAAGCGCAAACCGGGCCAGTCCGTTCGCGTCGGGGTCCTCCGGAACGGATCGCGGGTGACCGTTACGGCCGTGCTCAGACAGGTTCGGCATCCGCTTCGAACGGCGACCGATGGGTGTTCGTGAGCTCGGCGCCGTTCGAACGAACCTTGACGCAGGCACCCGGCAAGGCACATTCTTTGTAACTCCGCCCGAGCCTCCCCATTCGTCCAAATCTTTGGCAGGATTCACTTTTGGAGATCAGCGACTCGCCTGACGTGACACCCGGGCTGACCAGCGATGCGCTCCGCGGCGCGAATCACGCGCGCACGCCGCAGGAAGCGGCGGTACTGTACTCGCTCGCCGTGCGGCAGGCGCCTGCGGACCAGCTGCAGGAGCTAATGGAAGCGCTGAAGGAAAGCGAAGCCCGATACCAGGGGCTCTTCCAGAGTTCGCGGGACGCGATCTACATCACCGAACGCGACGGCCACTTCATCGACGTAAACGACTCGTTCCTGGAGATGTTCGGCTACACGCCGGAAGAGCTGCTCCGGATCCAGGCGCATATGCTCTATGCGCGACCGGAGGACCGGGAGCGATTCCAGCGCGAGATCGAGCATACGCGAACGATCCGTGACTTCGAAGTGCAGCTGCGGGCGAAGGACGGCCGGCTGCTCGATTGCCTGCTGTCGTCGTCGATTCGCTACACGATGTCCGGTCAGGTCATCGGTTACCAGGGGATCATCCACGACATCACGGAACGCAAGCGCAACCAGCGCGCGCTCGAGGAGTCGGAACACTTCACGCGCACGATCATCTCGAGCGTGGCCGACGGCGTGATCGTGTATGACCGGGAGCTCCGGTACAAGGTCTGGAACCATTTCATGGAGGAGCTGACCGGCGTTCCTGCGCAGGAGATCATCGGCACGCGCGCACCGGAGCACTTCCCGCACCGCAAGGAGTACGGGATCGAGGCGCTTATCGAGCGTGCTCTGGCCGGCGAAAGTGTGCGCTCGGAAGATACGCCGTACCACGTTCCGCTCACCGGGAAGTCCGGCTGGGTTGTCGGACAGTACAGTCCGCACATCGACCTGAACGGCGAAATCATGGGCGTGGTCGCGATCATCCATGACGTGACCGAACGCAAACGTGCCGAGAAGCAACTCATTCACAACGCGCTGCATGATGTACTGACGGGGCTGCCGAACCGCGCGCTGTTCTTGGATCGCCTCGAGCGGCTGCTCAGCCAATCGAAGCGACACAGCACGAACCGCTTTGCGGTCCTGTTCATGGACCTCGACCGCTTCAAGGTCATCAATGACAGCCTCGGCCACCTCATTGGCGATGAACTGCTGGTCTCGATCGCGCGTCGCGTGGAAGGCTGCGTCAGGCAGGGTGACACCGTCGCGCGCTTCGGCGGTGATGAGTTCGCACTGCTCCTCGACGACATCGACGATGTCGGCGATGCGACACGCGTCGCCGAACGCATCCAGGCGGAGCTCGGCACCGGCTTCAATCTGAACGGACACGATGTCTTCACCTCGGCCAGCATCGGCATCGCATTGAGTTCGTCCGGTTACGAAAGCCCGGGCGACCTGCTGCGTGATGCAGACACGGCGATGTACCGGGCGAAGGCGGACGGCCGCGCGCGTTACGAAGTGTTCGACCGTGAAATGCACCTGCACGCGGTCTCGGTGCTGCAGCTCGAAACGGACCTGCGCCGCGCGGTGGAGCGCGATGAGTTCATCCTGCACTACCAGCCGATCGTTGCACTCGACAGCGGGTCACTGACCGGCTTCGAGGCGCTCGTCCGCTGGAACCACCCCACGCGCGGAATGCTCCCGCCGGCCGACTTCATTCCGCTCGCGGAAGAAACCGGTCTGATCGTCGAGATCGGGTGGTGGGTGATCCGTGAAGCGTGCCGCCAGATGCGTGCATGGGATCCGGCTGCTGCGGAACTCAGCGTCGCGGTCAACCTGTCCGCGAAGCAGTTCGTCCAGCCGAGCCTGCTCGACAAGATCGATGCAATCCTCACCGAAACCGGACTCGAGCCGAAGCGACTGAAACTCGAGATCACGGAGTCAGTCGTCATGAGCAACGCCCAGACGTCGACTCAAATGCTGCGCCACCTGCGCGACCGGGGCGTACGATTGTGCATCGACGACTTCGGCACAGGCTACTCCTCGCTCAGTTACCTGCACAGTTTCCCCGTCGACACACTGAAGATCGACCGCTCGTTCATCAGCACCGTCGACGAGGAAGGCAGCACGGTTGAGCTCATCGAAACCATCGTTGCGCTCAGTCGCATCCTGGGCATGGAAGCGGTCGCCGAAGGTGTGGAGACTGCACACCAGCTCGAGATGGTCCGCCGCCTCGGCTCCAACTACGCGCAGGGCTACCACCTGTCCGTGCCGCTGCGCCCGGATGACGCCGAAGCGATGATCCGGGCCGGCAAGACCTGGTAGCTTTGATGAGTTTCCGGATGGCGGTTTTGGCGGTGAGCGATGGCGGTGGCGGTGGCGGGTAAAGGCGAGAGAGTGCCGCCACCGCCATCACCACCTCCACCGCCATCGCTCACCGCCATCGCTAACCGCCATCGTTACCCGTCACTCCCGTTGGGACAACGGACCAAAACGACGAAACCCCATTCTCCGGTTCTAGCGACTCGACAGAGGCTGCGACGCCGCACCCAGACGATACACAGTCCCCGCCCCGCTCAGCACGTACATATCGCCCGACGCATCGGACCCGAATGAAGTGATGGAGCTGAGCGTGCCCGCCGGGAACCACTCGTGCCGGTCCTCGGCTCTGCCGTTGCTGTAGCGGAAACTGCGGATCCATCCGCCACAGTAGTCGGCGTAGAAGTAGTGTCCTGCGAGTCCGGGGAGCCGTGAACCACGGTAGACAAGGCCGCCGGTGATCGAGCAGCCCTCAGGGTGATTGTACTCCACAACCGGAAGCACAAGGCCGGACCGATCGCAGGACGAGGCATCGTAGCAGTCACCGCCCTCCATGATGTTCCAGCCGAAATTGAGCCCACGCTGCGTGGCCGACACGACGTTGATTTCCTCGGTTTCCCTCTGCCCAACGTCCGCGATGTAGAGCAGCCCGGTTTCGGCATCGAACGCGATGCGCCACGGGTTGCGCAGTCCCCAGGCCCAGATCTCGCCACGCGCCGATGACATGTTCACAAACGGATTCGTAGACGGGATCGAGTACGGATCACCACGATCCACGTCGATTCGCAGCAGGTCGCCGAGCAGCGTGCTCCGGTTCTGTCCGTGCCGCTGCGGATCGCCTGAGCTCCCGCCATCCCCCATGGCGATGTACAGCATCCGATCGGGTCCGAACAGGATGTGCCCGCCGTTGTGGTTGGAGTACGGCTGATCGACGGAGAGGATCAGGCGCGCGCTCGCTGCATCGGCGCGATAGCGGTCGGCGCTCACGCGGTAGCGTTCCACACGCGTGTCGCCCGCCTGGTCCGTGTAATTCACGTAGAAATAGCCGTTCGTCGCGTAATCCGGATGGAAGGCGACGCTGAACAACCCGCGTTCGCCGCCGGCAGTGAGCTTATTCCTGATGTCGAGGAAAGGCTCCGCGCGGAGCGTACCGTTCTCGAGGATCCGGATGCGGCCGGTTTGCTCGACGATGAACACACGCGGGTCGCCGCTCGGCGCGGTCACGTGGACCGGGCTGGACAGACCGCGAGCGACCTCCTCGAGCCGGAGCGTAACGCCGTCTATCGGGGCAGGTGTGTCGGTTCCGGCCTTGCCATCGGAACACGCGGCAAGGATGAGCAGCGTGGTCATACGCAGGATCGGCTTCATCGGACCTCTTACGGTTGACACGGTCTCGAGGGGCGGGACGGACCCTGAACCGTACGACCTGGTTCCCGATTCGAACAGTGCGCAAAAGCGGATCAATTCCGCGACGGAACGGAGCGTTACGATTCGAAAGCAGCCGGAACGAGGCTTGCAAGTTCCCCGCCGACGGCGCTGGAGGCCAATCTGAACCCTGATTTTTTCACTATTTGGCTACGGGAGAACACTTGCGGCGGGAGATCGTGGAAATCGGCGAACAGGCAGGCGCCGAGGCGCTTGCGGTCGCCTTTTACGATTACCGCCACCGGACCGGGTGGAGTTATCACGGTGATCGGTGGTTTCACGCGGCAAGCACGATCAAGGTTCCGGTCCTGCTCGGTGTCTTCCACGCCGTCGATCGCGGCGTGCTTCAGCCGTTCTCCCGCGTGCACGTGCGGAACCGGTTTCTGTCGGCGGCCGATGGCACGCCGTTCCGAATCGATGCAGGTCGGGACTCGAGTCCGGAGGTATATCAATCGATCGGGCGGACGCTGCAGGTGCGCGAGTTGGCGCGACATATGATCGCGACCAGCAGCAATCTGGCGACGAATCTGCTGATCGACATCGTCGGCATTGAGGAAATACAGCAGACGATGCGGGAGCTCGGGTTCGAAGGCATCGACTTCCGTCGCGGTGTGGAAGATATGGTCGCGTGGTCGCAAGGTCTCAACAACCGGGTGACCGCGCACGGACTGCTCGACGCCCTGCGTGTGATCGCGGAGGAGACGAACTTCTCGGCGAACTCGTGCAGTGAGATGCTGGACATCCTGCATGCGCAGGAGTTCAAACGCGGCATTCCTGCCGGCTTGCCGGAGCACGCGCGCGTTGCGCACAAGACGGGCGAGATCTCGACGGTCGCACACGACGCCGGGATCGTGTTTCTTCCGGACCGTGAACCGTACGTGGTGGTGATTCTGACAGAATGGAAGCCGGAAGCGACCGGGCGGCATTCAACGATCGCGCGTATTTCACGCGCGGTCTTTCAGCATGTGACTGATGGGGACGACGCGAACCGCTGAACACGTACAGTTCGGACTTCCCGTCATCGACGGGCTCGAGCTGGAAGAAGCGCAGCGACAGGTGTTGCGGCCCGACGAGTTGCTGCCGGATGAGGGCGGCGAACTTCGGCGGCTGCCTCGCTATTTCCTGGAAGTCGAGTCGTGGCAGACCGCACTGCAGACTACGGTTGCCGAACATTTCACGCTCTCGGAGTTCATGGCCGTGGATGTTCGAGAAGCTGAGGCCGTGCGCAACTTCCCGCGGCACATCCCGTGCGCGGTAGTGCTGCTGGCAGCGCAACTCGAGATGTTCCGCCGCGAAGTGGGTGCGACCGTTCACATCGCTGCGAACGGCGGCTACCGCACGCCCGGGCACCGTCTGTCGGGTTACGGCTCGACACACTGCTGGGCGACGGCGGCCAACATCTACCGCATCGGCGACGACTTCCTGGATACGCGGGAACGCATTGAGAAGTATGCGCGGGTCGCGAGCCGGGTCATGCCTGGATGCTGGGTTCGGCCGTACGGCAACTCAAAGGGCTTTGCCGACGATCACCTGCACGTTGACGTCGGGTACGTCGTGCAGGTGCCCCACGGCACGCCAGGTGAACGCGCGCAGGCACTATGATGAAGGGAAAAGACGCGTTCCTCGAGGAACGCGCGACGCAAAATCTGCAACTGGCGGCGATCGGTCTGGAGTCGGAGTTCGCGCTGGTCGTCGACGAGCAGCCGGTGCGTCCGGAGCAACTGTTCGCGAGCCCGCGCGCGTTCATACGCGGCGACCTGATGCATCGCAGAGGTTCGTCGTATCACCTGCCGACCGGCGGCGCTGTGTACTTCGATACCGGTGTGATCGAGGTCGCCACCCCGGTGATCGAGATTGAACGAGGGTGTGCCGCCCGCGCGGGGCGTTCGCTATGGGAAGGGATCCGTTTCATACGTGACGAACTGACGGCCTGGGAGCAGCAATCAGGACACCGGGCACGGCTGGTAGGCTTCAGTACACATTACAACATTTCGTTCGAACTGCCCCGGTGGAAGCAGGGCAAACGAAGAACGATCCACAAACTCGCGCTGTTGTTGTCGTACATACTCCCGACGCCGGTCATGCTGCTTGCAACCAACAAGCGCTCGACCGGCGTCGGCGTTAGGCCCCGCGGAGACCGGATCGAGGTAACGGCCGACTTCACGCCGGACGCCGCGCTCATGATCGCGACGGCGACGCTGATCACGGGCATCGTGCGGGAGGTAATGACGTGGCCATCGTTCGAACTGGAGGAACTGGACCGTCACGACATTCCGGTGATCGCTTCCTATACGCCGGTGCCGCACACGACCCGGCACGGGTGGCTGGCGCGGTTCTCATGTTATCCGGACAACCCGTTTGCCTGTGATGTAAATGCGGCGGTCTGGCGGACGCGTGATGGTGCCGTGCTGTCGCTGCGCGAAATCGCGGGTCGCGTGACACGGCGGTTCTGGCCATCGATCCGCCGGCTTTCCGACCCGTTCACGTTCCGCCTGATCGGATCGGTGATGCGCGGGCGGGCGCCTTCCCTGCTCGACCTGAAGGACCGGCCGGCTGCGTACGAGGATGTCGGCAGACTCTGCAAATGGGATGAACTGTTCCCGCCCGCTCACCTGTCCCGCTCGCGGTATGAACGGGTGCTGATCCGCGCGATTTCCGGGGACCGGCTCTGGCTGCACGGCCGCTGGTACCGGCCGATCGGGATGCGTGGCTGGTCGCAGGTCGTGTTCCGGCCCGAAGGCGAGAACCGCACAGCCTACTTCTCGATCGATACCCTGCTGAACCACCTTGGCGACTGGGGTTCGCCGCCGACCGCGCGATCCCGGAAACCGGCGAGCACCTCCGTCCGTACGAAGCATTAGGAAGGAGGTCCGTTATGATCGAACTGATTGGATTGATCGCCGCATGGTCCGCGGCGTACCTGGGGTATGCCAAGAGCCGCGAATTCGTGCGTACGCGCCTGCGCTACGTCGACGCGGTTCACCGTTCCTCCGCGCCGCTGAAGGCGGGTGGCGCCGCGATGCTGGTCGCGCTGCCGGTCGTCGCCGTGCTGCCGGCCGTCGGTGTACCGTCCGCGATGCTCCTCGGAATTGCGGTTGGAATGGGCGTTTCGGCGGGAAGTCGCGACATCCGGCGACAACTGCCGGGCGTGTGAAACGGAACGGCCGGCGCGCTGATCGCCGGCCGTTCTGTTTTTACCCCTGGCGTGGCCAGCGCAGCAGCATCAGCGATCGCCCCGCAACGCCCAGACACGAACCTGCCTTGACGATGACGCCCTGCGGCGGCGTGGCGGCGCGCGTGTCGAGGATGACTTCCCAGCTGGCGTTTTCCCGGATGCCTGGGATCCTGAACTGCACTTCCTCGGTGTATGCGTTCATGAACAGCAGCAGGTCGTCATCGACGACGGGGTTTCCGCGCGGGTCGAGTTCGCCGATGCCCGAGCCGTCGAGGAAAACGCCGATCGACCGCACCCAGTGTGCATCCCAGGCTTCATCCGGCATCTCTTCGCCGTTCGGCATCAACCACACGATGTCACGTACGTCGGTACCTCGGATCGCGCGGCCGCGGAAGAAGTTCCGCCGGTGCAGCGCCGGGTGTCGGCTGCGAAGATCCAGCACGTGCGACGTGAAGTCGAAGAGCGCGCGGGTACGCTCGTCCTCATTCCAGTCGTACCAGCTCGTCGCATTGTCCTGAGCGTACGCGTTGTTGTTGCCGTGCTGCGTGCGTCCGCGTTCGTCGCCGCCGAGGATCATCGGTACGCCCTGCGAAAACAGCAGCGTTGCCAGGAAGTTTCGTTTCTGCCGTTCCCGCAGTTCCACCACCTGCGGATCCTCCGTCGGCCCTTCAACGCCGTGGTTGTACGACAGGTTCTCGTTATGCCCGTCGCGGTTGTCCTCGCCGTTGGCTTCGTTGTGCTTCTCGTTGTAGCTGACCAGATCGTTCAGCGTAAAGCCGTCGTGGGACGTTATGTAGTTGATGCTCGCGTACGGCTTGCGACCGTCATTCTGGTACAGGTCGCTGCTGCCGGTCAGCCGGTACCCGAGTTCCGCCATCGGGTCGTCGTCGCCACGCCAGAAACGACGCACGGCGTTGCGGTACTTGTCATTCCATTCCGCCCACAGGATCGGGAAGTTGCCGACCTGATAGCCGCCATCACCAATGTCCCACGGCTCCGCGATCAGCTTCACCTGTGACAGGACCGGGTCCTGGTGGATGATGTCGAAGAAGGAGCCAAGGCGGTCGACCTCGTGCAGTTCGCGCGCAAGCGTCGAGGCAAGGTCGAAGCGGAAGCCGTCGACATGCATTTCGAGCACCCAGTAGCGCAGTGAATCCATGATCAGCTTGAGCACCTGCGGGTGCCGGGCATTCAGGCTGTTGCCCGTCCCCGTGTAGTTCGTGTAGTACCGGGGCTGGCCGTCGACGAGGCGGTAGTACGTCGTATTATCGATGCCGCGCAAACTCAGCGTCGGCCCGAGTTCACTTCCCTCCGAGGTGTGGTTGTAGACGACGTCGAGGATGACTTCAATACCCGCGCGATGAAGCGTTTTTACCATCTGCTTGAACTCGGCGACCTGCAGTCCACGATCGCCGGAACTCGAGTAGCGCGCGTCCGGTGAAAAGAAGTTGGTCGTGTTGTAGCCCCAGTAGTTCCGGAGTCCCTTGTCGATGAGGAACTTGTCATCGAGGAAGTCGTGAACGGGGAGGATCTCGACTGCCGTCACACCGAGCTTGCGCAGGTACTCGAGCATGGGCGGCGAGGCGAGGCCGGCATACGTGCCGCGTTCCTCCTCTGGGACTTCGGGGTGTTGAATCGTGAAGCCGCGGACGTGGACTTCGTATATCACCGTCCTGTGCCACGGCACGCGCGGAAGTCGATCGCCTTCCCAGTCGAAGTACGGATCGATGACGACGCCCTTCGGCACACCCCACGCGCTGTCGCCGTCATCATACGACAGGTCCATTACCGGATCCCCGAGTCGATAGCCGAAGACCGGCGCCTCCCAGTTCACCCTTCCGGCGATCGCCTTTGCGTATGGATCGACCAGCATCTTCGCAGGATTAAAACGCAAGCCGCGCTCAGGGTCATAGGGGCCGTGCACGCGGTAGCCGTACAGCTGGCCCGGCCGGATCCCCGGCAGATAACCGTGCCAGACATGCGCGGTTCGCTCGGGCAGAATGACGCTCGTGTACTCGCGCATCGGATCGCGCGAATCGAGCAGACAGAGCTCAACTTTCGTTGCGTGCTCGGAATAAATCGAGAAGTTAACGCCCAGCCCATCCCACGTCGCACCCAGCGGATACGGCCTCCCCGGCAAAACCCTCAGTTCCACACCCTCTCCTCTGATCTGGCATATGTCCGCGCCGCGAAGTGGCAAGGGCAGTGCCGAAAACTGGCCCGTTCCCGATTTGCCTTGCCCGGCATCCCTGCCGGCGACCATTTTCGGGAGCCCGCCTAACCGGCGTCCATCCGATCCAACTACCAGGACCATCACCTCAGGAGAGCCGCATGCGGACGAAGAACCGCGCGCACTGGCCACTGCTTCTGTTGCTGGCCGCCATGCCCGCGCAGGCCCAGCAGAAAGCGACGCTCAGGCCCACTGAATACGGGCAGTTCGAGAACCTCGGCGCAGGTGTGCTTTCGCCCGACGGCCAGTGGCTGGC
>Ga0255338_1004953_pt1 | contig 12927 bp, 13 predicted proteins | sample MeOH1_35cm_T4_19_FD_203715 | JGI IMG/M metagenome (GOLD analysis project Ga0255338, IMG submission 203715) | Sandy soil microbial communities from University of British Columbia, Vancouver, Canada - MeOH1_35cm_T4_195 | ecosystem: Engineered > Artificial ecosystem > Sand microcosm > Unclassified ...
GTCAAAGGGAAGGATGGCGTATTCTTCCGTGCCTTCGCGTTTGGCGAACTGAATGCCGTTATCGGTCAGGATCGTGTGGATCTTGTAGGGAACGGCCTCGATCAGACGCTCAAGGAACTCTCTTGCCGGCAGGCGCGATAGGCCATGCCGTTGCAGACAGCGGTGCAGATTCGATTGGGTCAGGCTGGGGATACTCGGCTGCAACGCATACAAGCAGTCGTCCAGAGGCAAGAGCGTGTAGCGCCTGAACGTCACAATGGCGGCTTCTTCCTCCGGGGTCAGCACCGTCGATGCTGGCTTCTTCGGCCCCATGGGCGCGTCATGAACAAAATCCCGTCCACGCCACTTCGCCGCCGTCTTCTCATTGATGCCGTGGCGGGCCGACAACGTCTTCAGGCTCTCTTGACTATCTTGTATTGCTCGACGCACGACCTCTGTCGTACGGGCGCTTCCGTGCAGTATCTGTCCCATAAATCTTCCCTCCGTAGCTGGCCGTATATTACACCAGCACATCGTGGGACTAAACAATTTTAGGTTCTGTATTTTTTAAAAAGACAAAGTAGGTGATTCCTTATTGGCATCCACTTATTTAATTATAAATCTATCGATTCTTCCCGTGCTTTCTCTAATTATGGCCAGTTCGTTAAGTAAATTTTTTTAACAGGGTGTTGATGGCGAATGCTGGTTTCATCAGTTTAGAGATCACAATGAATTAGCGTTTCCTTATACTACAACCTCAGGTAAAGTGCTGTCAGGGTTTTAAAACTGGGGACAATCACGAATGGAGAATAGTGTGGATGAAGTGCCGGATTTTAAAGGAATTGCTGAGTAGCTGTCATTCCGAGCATGGTGGGATATCTATTGTATTGTGTTGATTACCAAAAATTCCTTATTTTACTCGGAATGAAAGATGAAGGTTGTTTAAAGTTTCCTGGCAACCTGTTAGCGATGATGTCCACCTCTATGGCCGCCTCCCCGATGTCCTCCGTGGAAGTGTTTGTGCCCTCCTCCGAAGTGCCCATATCCTCCAATAGAGTGCCTGTGCCCGCTATTGTAGTATGAGTACCCGCCAATGGTGCTGTAATTACCGTAGAATGATGGCTGGTATCCGTAACTCTGCACAGTACTTCTGTAGTATCCCGTTCCGCCATAGTATGGCGTAGCGATACATCCTCCAAGGAAAAGACTTCCGATTACAGCCAGTAGAATGACTATTTTTCTTATACGCATGATACACCTCCTGAATAAATCAAATGAGCGGGCAGTTTTTTTATGATGTCGTGTTACGACATCTTTAGAACCCGATATCAAAGCATCTTTGATATTACGGGTTTGATTGTGAGCGCTTTGACCTGAATACCGGCTGAACGTAAATTAATCGCTGTCAAAATAGCAGGACTGTTGACACTGTGTAGGGGTAGCCACGATCTGTGTGCCATGGCAATGATGCTGTCGTAATTTTTCTTCTGTTTGAAGTGATTTCCTTAAACCGCAATCTCAGGTAAAGTGCTGCCAGAGTTTAAACTGCATTATTTATCCTGTTTTAATACCCTATGACATCTGCCGAACCAACCACTATCTTTACACGCTCCTGGTCACTGTATGATCTGATCACGGAGCACAATTACATGTTTCATCAGGAAATCTATGCGGGCGTGGGGCAGTTGCTGAGTTTGCGCGATGATGCCGGGCGTTACCATTTGCTGGATCTGGGCTGTGGTAATGTGCGTTATCTGGCGTCTTGTCTGCGGCAATCTCCACCGGCAGTGTATGAAGGGGTGGATTTATCCGAAGCGGCGTTGGCTGAGGCGGGTGGCTATCTGGCCGATCTGCCTGATGCTAGGGTGTCGCTGACGCATGGCGATCTGCTGGAGGCTGTTGAAGCGACTGGAAAAACCTGGGATGTGATCTTTACAGGGTTTGCGGTGCATCATTTAACGTCTGCTGATAAAGCGAGCTTCTTCCAGGCTGTTGGGCGCTGCCTTGCAGAGAAAGGCTGGTTGATTCTAGTGGATGTTGTGCGTGAGGAAAACCAGAGTCGCGAGGATTATCTGGACGGTTATCTGAAATGCATGCGCGACAACTGGGTCAAGGTGCCGCCAGATCAACTGGAGGAAGCTTGCACACATGTCCATGATCACGATTATCCTGAGTACTTTTCAACGCTACAGGAAATGGCAGCATCGGCCGGTTTGAAAGCCAGCCATATCGTCAACCATTATGGGCAGCACCATACTCTGTTATTTGCGCGTTCTTCCCTGCCGGAGATCTAAGGCCGGCATGTTGCAAAGACTGACGCTGCTGTTTCCGCTCTGGATGATATTGGCTGGCGCCATGGCCCTGTCCTGGCCGGAATGGCTACTCCCACTGAATCAAGGGTCTGTCGTGGTGCTGATTCTGGCTTTTGTCATGCTGTGCATGGGGCTGACCTTGACCTTCGATGATTTCCGTAGGATCGCCCGCATGCCTAAAGTAGTGGCGATTGGCTTTGCGGCGCAATATACCATCATGCCTTTGCTAGCTTGGGGAATTGCGACAGGGCTTGATTTACCGACATATTTTGCGGTCGGGTTGATTCTGGTGGGCTGCTGCCCCGGCGGCACAGCCTCGAATCTGGTGTCTTATATTGCCAAAGCTGATGTGGCGCTCTCAGTGGTGATGACCGTTTGCTCCACATTGGCGGCAGTGATTCTGACACCTCTGCTGACGCAATTATTTGCGGGCAAACTGGTTCCGGTGGATACCTGGATGCTGTTCAAACAAACTCTGCAGGTTGTGATTTTGCCCGTTGTACTGGGTGTTTTGCTCAATCGCTGGGTGCCGCAGCTCGTGCAGCGCGTGATGCCCGTCGCGCCCCTGCTATCTGTGTTGGGCGTGTGTGTGATCTGTGCAGTGGTGTTTGCGGCCAATGCCGAAACTATTCTCACTCATGGCGCCGAGCTGATTCTTGCCGTTGCGCTGTTGCATGGCGGTGGATTTCTGATTGGCTACCAGTTTGCACGAATCTTCGGCTGTCAAACCCAGAGCGCGCGGACTATCTCGATTGAAGTCGGCATGCAGAATTCCGGCCTGGCGATCGTGCTGGCCAAACAGGCTTTTCCGATGTTACCTCTGGCACCGGTGGTGGGTGCGATTTCAGTGCTGATGCATTCCCTGGTAGGCAGTTCGCTGGCGGCATTCTGGCGGGCTCGATCATTCCGGCGCCAGCAGTAGTTTTTTCTTTCGTTATTCCCGCTATCGACATACATTGGCACTATACATCTTCCAAAGCTGGAAACCCGTTATCCAGAGGCAGGTGATAACACGGTGTGCGGTGCGCTATACCGAACCGGGAAACGGTATGCAGGGTCGCGTGTGGATCAACCAGAAACAATACTTCGGCAACGTGCCGCCGGAAGTGTGGAGCTACCATATCGGAGGCTATCAGGTTTGCCAGAAGTGGCTGAAAGACCGCAAGGGGCGGCAGCTTTCTTACGCCGATCTGACGTATTACCGGGGTATAGTCGCGGTGCTGGGCCGAACAATCGTGTTACAGTCCGTGATTGATGAAGCGATAGGCGAGTGGCTGTTGCAGTAACATCTAGCAAGAAAGCAACAGCCTAGCTCGGATAAATAGTGTGGGTTACTCCGACACGAAAGTCTGCTTAGTGCCACAATCAGACATTAGAGGTTTTAAAGGAATTGTTTGGATCAGACGAAAATGAAACAAGATACGGTTGTAACCGAGAACGTCGAGTCATTCCGCCGCTACAACCGCTATGTGCCGCAAACGTATCTCAAGCACTGGGGCGGCACAGATGGTCGAGTATTCGCGTATCGCGTCTTGGTGCCTCACCCAAATGTGCGGCTATGGAAGCCCATGTCTGTCAGAGGTCTGGCGTTCCACGCATATCTATATACTCGGGTGGTTGCAAACGGGCTGACAGACGAAGTTGAGCGTTGGCTGGATTCAGAATTTGAAGCACCCACTGGAAATGTGATCCAAAAAGTAGTCGATGATGAACGGCTAACGTCACAAGATTGGTCGTATCTAATCAGGTTCTTGGCAGCGCAGGATGTGAGAACCCCCGCTCGGCTAATGGAGATGCTTCGACGGTGGCATCGAACATTGCCAGACCTCATTGAAGATGCCCTTAAAGAGTCCGTTCAAGAACTCGAAATATCAAGGCGAAAAGGAACACCGTTAGATCGTAGCAGCCACATTGATGCCGAATACTTTCCTTGTAGGGTAATGACAGAATTGGTGCCGGGGGAAGAACAAGGGGCGCTGGGAATCGAGACTGTTATTGGACGTGGCCTCTGGTTATTCAGTCTAAAGCAGTTGTTGACTCGAACCGTAAATGTGCTCCTGGCACATAAATGGACCATTCTGCGTAGTCCCAAGGGAATTGAGTGGCTAGCCAGCGACGATCCAGTTGTTCGTCTCAATTACCATAATCCAACAAGGTACGATTTCGGGGGAGGTTGGGGCAGTGTTGGTACGGAAATTTTTCTTCCGCTATCTTCGCGCCATTTGCTTTATACAAAGATTGGAACCAAGTCTCCTCAGCGTGGGACAGTTGTATCAACTGAGCTCGCAGGTTGGTTGCAGCGTTTCACTATCGAGCACGCACACCGGTTTATTATTGCCAAAGAAGAAAACGAAAGTGTCTCAAAGATTCGACCTCGGATAGTTGACCCGGCGGCATTCGAAACCGAAAAAGAACAATGGAAACGTTGGCACGAAGAACAAACCGTCACGGAACGGAATTTGTATAAGTAAAAATTTTGGATTGGCATGGGTAGTAGCGGCTAAGAATGCAATTCTGGTTGTTCACCGTGTACAACAAAGACGAGATGGATGATCTGACCGCTGCACAACGCAAAATCCTGAAGGAACTGCTCAAGCAGGAATTGGACGCAAGGAGAATCAAATGAAACGTAACTTGTTTAATGAACTGAAAGAGGGACTTGCTGCACTCGAATCTGCACGCAAGGGCAAGATCACCTTGCGCCAGCATGTAGTGGAAAAGAAACCTGTGCCTACCATCACTCCGCAAGAGTTGCTCAGTCTGCGGGAGAAGCTGCACTTATCACGAGCCGTATTTGCCAGATACCTGCGCACGAACGAACGCACACTGGAAAACTGGGAACAAGGCCGAGCCAGCCCGAATGCACAAGCTGCGATTTTGATTCGCATGGTTGAGCGTCTGTCTAGTATCCGACCACCAGTTGATAGGCACAAAAGCGATGCTCTTGCGTCGCCAGGATCAAGTCTTGCAAACTATCATTGCTAAAGAAATTAACAATCTGATTCGGCAGCTTTTTTCTTCATCTGCTCCCATCAATCCAGCTATAAATCTACAGTGTATTTCCTCACTGCTTAATAATCCATAAGGAAATACAGACAACAATTGCTGATATCCCTATACTAAACACACAGAGTGTACGGTGTGATGAACTCATTCAAATAACTTTTTATAAATCATGTGATTATGGTGAATATCTGTTTTATCGGTCTGGGTATTTATGGATAAGCCCAGGGCGGAGCATTTGATCAAGGGTGGGCACAGGTTTTTGTACTCACGCAGCGGGGATGTCTGCGGATTTGGCTATTATACAGAAGATAGGGATTTCTTCACTGAAGGTTGTAGCGCAATATGCCTATATTGGGGGATGTTAAATTGCAAAATTCAATATCTGACAAAAGGCATGACTAAAATGATGACTGAAATCATATGGAACAACAATGATGTCTTCGTCAGAACATAGTATTCAACCCGGGTCAATGAATACGCTTTTCGAAAGTAGTTTGGAGCAATTAAAGAAAGAATATCCTTCTATCCAGGAAATCAATATTGCGAATAAAAGCTTTCTTTACCGCCAAGGCGATCATTGTTCCAATTTCTTCTGGATAAAAAGCGGCATCGTGAAACTCTCGCATCTGACAGAGCAGGGAAATGAGATTACTACTGCTCTCCTGAGACAAGGGGATGTCATTGGTTGCTTACAGGATGATGCTGCAAGCCAGAAAATGGAGGAGACTGCACAAGCATTGGGGGAGGTCAGTTGTTATCGTTTTACGTATAACGATTTCAAGGCATTGATATCTCATCATGCGGAGTTAACATGGCATGTGTTTGAGGAGATATATAACCGCAAGCAAAAAATCGAACGCAAGCTTCGAACTATGCTTACTCAGCCGGTTGAGATGCGCTTGATAGCAACGTTATTGGAATTGGCTGAAATGTTTGGAATCCGGTGCACGCATGGCTATGCACTGGAAATTCATTTAACTCAGCAGGATGTGGCGGATTTGATCGGCGCAAGCCGTTCAGTAGTCAGCACCCTTTTGAATGATTTCAGGAATCGTAGAATACTTGACTATACGCGCGATCAAATTTGCATTAATGATGCTGCATTGATTAGTTTTGGTAAATTAAAACAACAGATATGACTCGGTAGGGCATGTGTTTGGTAGCTAACAGACGCTGTGTTAAAGCTGTATTAATGTTATTGGGTGTGATCACCGTTGGGGTGATCACAAATTAATACAGGAGTATTCACATGAAAATAATTTCCCCTCGTATGCATGGCTACCTTGATTTTCTGACAGTCGCTTTATTTTTACTTGCGCCAACCTTATTAGGGTTAAGTCAAATTCCAGCCATGCTTGCCTATAGTCTGGCTGCGATTCATCTGATGGTTACACTAGCTTCTGATTTTCCTTTTGGCATAATCAAGATCATTCCATTTACCGTGCATGGCTGGATTGAGCGGCTAGTGGGCCCCTCGCTTATTGCCGTACCTTTTATTTTGAGCTTTTCCAATGAGGAAATTGCGAGGAATTTTTATATCACGGTTGGTCTGGTTATTATCGTAATTGGTCTGCTGACCGATTATCAGGGTAAAGTAAAAGACTGAAAGGGTTATTTGAGAAGATGTTGCAGAACCCTCTGAGGCGCTGGAGAGATCGCGTCTCATGAAATGCAGACAATAATCCCAGATACCCATATACTAAAACTAAGTGGTGGAGAGTGCGATGTGATGAGCCCTCTCAACTAATCATTTTTAACACAGTGAGTTTATGGCGAATATCGGTTTTATCGGTCTGGGTATTATGGGCAAGCCCATGGCCGGACACTTGATTCAAGGCGGGTACAGTTTGTTTCTGCACACGCGTAGTGGCGTGCCGACGGATTTGATTGCATTGGGTGGACGGGCTTTTTCTTCACCCAAAGTGGTGGCGCAGCATGCGGATATCATCATTACCATGTTGCCGGATACGCCGGATGTGGAGAAAGTGTTATTTGGTGAGAATGGCGTTGCCGAGGGGCTGGAGCCTCCAATGAGTCCACGCAAGGTGATTGTCGACATGAGTTCGATCTCGCCGCTGGAAACGAAAAGATTTGCGGCACAGATGAATCAACTGGATTGTGATTATGTCGATGCGCCGGTTTCAGGCGGTGATGTGGGGGCGCAGAATGCGACATTGACGATCATGGTGGGCGCGAGCGTTGAAGCATTCGAGAAGGTCAAGTCCATTCTTGATTTGATGGGAAAGAGCGTTACCCGCATCGGGGATGTCGGTGCAGGCCAGATCTGCAAGATTGCCAATCAGATTGTCGTGTCATCAGCCATCGAAGCAGTGGGTGAGGCGTTATTGTTCGCATCCAGGGCCGGCGCCGATCCGGAGAAGGTACGGCAAGCCCTGATGGGTGGGTTTGCTGCATCACGTGTGCTGGAAGTGCATGGCGAGCGCATGATCAATCGGCGATTTGAGCCGGGTTTTCGTATCGCACTGCACCAAAAGGACTTGAATATCGCATTGGCAAGCGCTTCCGCTTTGGGTGTAAGTCTGCCTAATACCGCAACGGTGCGGGAGTTGTTTAGTGCATGTCTCGCACATGGTGGCGCAAACTGGGATAATTCGGCGATTGTAAAGATGCTGGAAAAATTGGCCAATCACGAAATTCAGAAGCATCCGGAATAATTCATGTCTCCACAGCAACTCATCAGTCATCTGCGGTCTTTTTTGCCTCCCGAAGCGGTATTGTATGAAAACGAGGATTTGAAACCTTATGAATGCGATGGCTTGTCGGCCTATCGGCAATTGCCGATGGTGGTTGTGTTGCCGCGAACGGAGGAACAGATCGTCAAAGTATTGCAGCTTTGTCATGCCACCCGGACACCGGTGGTGGCGCGCGGCGCAGGTACCGGGCTATCGGGCGGTGCTTTGCCGCATGCGCAAGGGGTTTTGCTGTCATTGGGCAAATTAAAGCAGATTATCGAGATCGATCCACTGGCCCGCACGGCACGTGTTCAGCCCGGTGTCCGGAATCTGGCGATCAGTGAAGCGGTTGCGCCTTATGGCTTGTATTATGCGCCGGACCCATCCTCGCAGATTGCCTGTTCGATCGGAGGTAATGTGGCAGAAAATTCGGGCGGCGTGCATTGCCTGAAATATGGCCTCACAGTACATAACATTCTCAAATTGAAGGTTTTGACCATCGAAGGCGAGTGCCTGGAGATTGGCGGAGAAAGCCTGGATAGCGCGGGATATGATCTGCTGGCGCTGATGACGGGTAGCGAAGGCATGCTGGGTGTTGTCACGGAAGTGACCGTGAAATTGATTCCCGTGCCGGAAAAGGCGCAACTGGTGATGGCGGCGTTTGATGATGTGCATAAGGCGGGTAATGCCGTGGCGAATGTGATTGGTGCGGGTATTATTCCCGCCGGCATGGAAATGATGGACAAAATCACCATCCATGCCGTGGAAGAATTTTTACATGCGGGCTATGACCTGGACGCAGCGGCTATTTTATTGTGTGAATCGGACGGCACCGCTGAGGAAGTAGCCGATGAGATTGAGCGCATTCATGCCATCATGCAGCAAAGTGGCGCGACCAAGATCAGCACCTCGCGCACTGAAACCGAGCGGCTCAAGTTCTGGGCAGGGCGTAAAGCGGCATTTCCGGCAGCGGGCAGAGTTTCACCGGATTACTATTGCATGGACGGTACTATCCCGCGTAAACACCTGGCTGATGTACTGCGCGGTATTGAAAAGTTGTCACAGGAATATGGATTGCGCTGCATGAATGTGTTTCACGCCGGGGACGGCAATCTGCACCCGCTGATTCTGTACGATGCCAATCAACCGGGCGAACTGGAAAGAACGGAAGAATTCGGCGGAAAAATACTGGAGATGTGCATTCATGCCGGCGGCACGATTACCGGGGAACATGGCGTGGGGATGGAAAAGATCAATCAGATGTGCTCGCAATTTGGAACCGGTGAGCTGGAGATGTTTCATGCGGTGAAAGCTGCGTTTGACTCCGCAGGGTTGCTCAATCCCGGCAAAGCTGTCCCGACCTTGCACCGCTGCGCAGAACTGGGGGTCATGCATGTGCACCGGGGTGAAGAAAAATTTCCTGAATTACCACGTTTCTAAGCCATGCAAGCATGATTGATCAATACAAAACAGTTATCCGTACTGCGGCTGAGCACAAAACTCCGCTACAGATACGGGGCGGTGGTACCAAGCACTTTTACGGTAACCCTGCAGACGGGCAGAATCATGTGCTGCTGGATACAGCAAACTACAACGGTATCGTCGATTACGAACCGACTGAACTGGTCATTACAGCGCGGGCCGGAACAAGATTAGTCGATCTGGAAGCGGTGCTGAATCAGAAGGGACAAATGCTGGCGTTCGAGCCGCCCCATTTTGGTGAAGCGGCTACGCTGGGCGGCTGCGTGGCAGCCGGATTGTCAGGGCCGCGCCGTGCGGCTGCCGGTTCAGTGCGCGATTTTGTACTGGGCGTGCGCATGCTAGATGGTAAAGGCGAGGATTTGCACTTTGGCGGACAGGTGATGAAAAATGTAGCGGGTTATGATGTTTCGCGCCTGATGGCCGGTGCTATGGGTACACTGGGAGTTTTGCTGGAAGTGTCGCTCAAGGTCTTGCCAAAGCCATCAGCTGAGATCACCGTGCGATTGCAACTGGATGAAACAGCCGCTATCGAAAAAATGAATCAATGGGCGGGTAAACCGTTGCCAATTTCTGCAATGTGTTATGTTGATGGAGAATTATTTCTCAGATTTTCCGGTGCTGAATCCGCTGTACGTGCGGCGCAGGCAAGATTGGGCGGTGAAGAACTGGCGGAAAGTGAAGTTTTCTGGAAAGCGGTGCGGGAGCAAACGCATGGTTTCTTTCAGTCGGATAAGCCGCTGTGGCGCTTGTCCATCAAGTCAACCATGTCTCCTTTATCCGTATCGGGAAAGCAAATATTGGAATGGAATGGCGGTTTGCGCTGGTTGCTGGATGATGGGAATATGAGTGCGGAGACCATACGCAAAATTGCAAAAGATGCAGGTGGCCATGCCACGTTGTTTCGTGGCAATGAATCACGCAGTCATGTATTTCATCCGCTCGATCCTGCTATGATGAAAATTCACCAGTTATTAAAACAAAAATTTGACCCGGCAGGCATTCTTAATCCGGGCCGATTTTATCCAACACTTTAAATGCAAACAAATCTCGCTGATTTTATTAAAAATTCCCCAGAGGGGCAGGAAGCTGACGCCATTCTGCGCAGTTGCGTGCATTGCGGTTTTTGCCTGGCGACGTGCCCGACTTACCAGATTTTAGGCGATGAACTGGATAGCCCGCGCGGACGGATTTATCTGATGAAACAGATGCTGGAAGGCCAGCCGGTTACGCAGAAAACCCAATTGCATCTGGATCGCTGCCTGACCTGCCGTGCTTGTGAAACGACCTGTCCATCCGGAGTGCGCTATGGCGCATTGGTGGATATCAGTCGTGGTATGGTGGAAAAACAGGTAAAGCGCGATGTTCGATCGGATGTGCTGCGCTATACACTGCGCAAGATTCTGCCGAATGTACCGGTATTTAATGCATTATTGAAAGCGGGGCAGGCGATCCGTCCGTTTTTGCCGGAAAATCTAAAAAAGACGATTCCAGTCAAAGCCAGTCGTGGCGGAATATGGCCTGCTGCAAGGCATACACGCAAGATGCTGGTACTCGACGGCTGTGTGCAACCGTCATTGGCACCCAATATCAATGCGGCCAGCGCCCGCGTGCTGGATCGTCTCGATATCTCATTGATCAAGGCTGAAAACGCAGGTTGTTGCGGTGCTGTGACCTATCATCTGAATGCCCAGCAGGAAGGGTTGGATTACATGCGCCGCAATATCGATGCGTGGTGGCCACTGGTAGAACAAAAAGAAATTGAAGCGATCGTGGTGACGGCAAGTGGTTGTGGTGTGACGGTCAAGGAATACGGACATTTGTTGCGCCACGATGCGGATTATGCGGAAAAAGCTACCTGTATCTCAGGGCTGGCCAAGGATATTAGTGAAATCCTTCAGGGTGAGCTGGAAATTCTGCAAAGGCTGATTGTCAGAAAATCTGTTACAGACAAGCCAAAATTGGCTTTTCACGCACCTTGCACATTGCAACATGGCATGCAGATTCGCGGAGTGGTGGAAAAAATACTACTGGCTGCGGGCTTTGAGCTATCTTTTGTTGCGAATGGACACCTGTGTTGTGGTTCAGCCGGTACTTATTCAATTCTGCAACCGGAGCTTTCGCAGCAGTTGCTGAGAAACAAGGTTGAAGCATTGGAATCAGGGAAACCTGAGCAGATTGCTACGGCCAATATTGGTTGTTTGATGCATCTGCAAAGTGGATCCAGGCTACCTGTCAGACACTGGATTGAGTTGATGGATGAACGACTGCGGTGTCTTGAATAAACAGTATTGATGGTTCTAATTGTAAAAGATTGCATAGAACCAGACCGTCGTTGTGATGTTTGGAATTGAAATTCACTGCACAAGTGAATGGTGTAAAATACTATATAAATTAGTGTATTGTAATTAATTTTAAGTTTGATATCTTCAATTCGATTAATATTCTGGTTTTTTTGTTATACAATCCGGTGCTGAATTGTTCGGGCAAGATCGCTGAGCATATATAACTATGGGCTTATAGATAATAATTGGAGAAAACATGAAGGAAGTATCAAGAGGTAGATGGGTAGCAAAATTAGGTGGTGCTGTTCTGGCATCATTTTTAGCACTGCCAGCGTATGCGCAGTTAATGCTGGCGCATGAAGGACACCATGATGCAGGCGGCTGTACGATCAAGACAGGGGAATTTCCGGTTACTTTCAGTGCATATGAAGTACCGGAAGGCGGCATACCACCCATGCATTCATTTTGTGAAAATCTACCAAAAACCGGTAAGGTTAATCTGACAATAGAATTACCACAGGAAGCACGTCAGATACCATTGGCCGTGCGTCTTGTTAAAGAAGGGCATGAAGGGCATGGCGGCGGAAAGAATAGTCCTGCCGAAACGGATAAAAAACCAGAAAGCAGCGAAATGAATCACGATGAGCATGGTGATCACGCCGATCACGCGGGTCATGGTGCAGAAGAGCATGGTATTGTATATATGCCAGCCGAATTACATAACTCTGGAATTATTGTGGTGGCCGCTAACATTCAGGAAAAAGGCCATTACTCAATTCAGCTAGAGAAGAAAGATAGTTCTGGTAACGTTAAAACTGCCGTACGTATTCCATTGGGAGTCGGTATGGGGGATGGCCATGGCAGCCATGGCGGTGGCATTGGCGTGATGGAAATTCTTCTGATGATCGCTGTAGCGGGTGGTGGCGCAGCATTTTATATCATCCGTCGTGAAAAAGCGTCTGAAGCAGCAAAGAAGTCTTGAGAATGCACAGAGTAATTCTCTGAATTTATTAATGGAATTGCTGTGGCCCTATTTAAACTGCCATTGAGTGACTTGACAGTAATGGATTGACTGAGTAGTCTAGGGTGAGGCTGCGGAAGCGGTAGAGAAGTAGGAAGGGGATACGGTCGAGAAGTTGTGGCTGTGTATGAGAGAGAATAAGAAGAAGAGAA
>Ga0255338_1004954_pt1 | contig 12927 bp, 11 predicted proteins | sample MeOH1_35cm_T4_19_FD_203715 | JGI IMG/M metagenome (GOLD analysis project Ga0255338, IMG submission 203715) | Sandy soil microbial communities from University of British Columbia, Vancouver, Canada - MeOH1_35cm_T4_195 | ecosystem: Engineered > Artificial ecosystem > Sand microcosm > Unclassified ...
CCGGTGATCTCACCGCGGTCCTGGGCGTCCATGTAGGCCTTGAAGTCGGCCGGGTCGTCCGAGTCCTTGACCGTGTTCCAGAAGACCTGGTCCTTCTCCCACTTGATCTTGGTGAGGTCGGCGCCGGGCGCGGCGGCCGCCATTTTCGCCGGCGGGTTGGGATCGAACGACCAGTGGACGTTGGGCCAGATGCCCTGCAGGTCGGGCGTCTGTTCGCCCTCGGTCATCCGCTCGACCTCGGCCTGCACATAGCTGGGCAGCTCGCCGACGGTGACGCCGGGCCGGGTCATGCCCTGGGTGAGGGCGATGGCGAACGGGCTGTTGGCGGCGCCGTTCGCGCCGTCCTGGGCCACCTGGCCGGGGCCGGCGGCCATCAGGGTCACGACGGCCACGCTGGTGGGGCCGGTCTCGCGCGTCAGGCCACGGCTGTTGCCGCCGATGCTGCGGGTGGCGGTAGGGTTGTTGCGGCAGGCGTCCAGGATGATCAGGCGCACGGCCTTGGCGCCCATCATCGACTGGCCCAGTCGAGCGGATTCCACCGAGGTGCCGGTCAGGGCCGACTTGTTGGTGCTGATGGCGTCCTTGGGCAGCAGGTAGTTCACGCCGTCGATCATCGCGCCATGGCCGGCGTAGTAGATCACGGCGGCCTCGGAGCCCTTCGCGGCCTCCTCGAACTCGCCCAGGCCCTCGATGAGCTGGGCGCGATTGGGGTCGGTCAGCACCTTCACCTGGAAGCCCAGCTTCTGCAGGGTCGCCTGCACCAGCTTGGCGTCCTTGGCGGGGTTCGCCAGGCTGGGGACCTTGTCGTACTTGGAGACGCCCACGATCAGAGCCACGCGCTGGGCGGCCCAGGCTCCGTTGGCGACGGCGACGTTGAGCACGACGGCGGCGAAGACAGCCTTCCAGCGCATCTTCGGCCGATGGCCAACCCCGGGCGACGACGACGCCCCACGCATACCGCTACCCTCCAGCCCAACCGGCACAGTTTACCTCAAAATTTTGAAACACCACCGCTTTGCGACATGCACGCACGCGGATTCACGAGGATTTTCATTATTCGTTGGCGAGACCGGCTTGGACGCGGCGCAAAGCTCGACGAAGGCGTCGGCTTTCACGGCGAACGGCGCGTTTTCCCTGTCCGATCCGTGCGTTAACGGCCTGTTCGGGTCGCCCGGGCCAAACTCGGAGGAACGAGAAGCCTTGGGGGGATGGTCGCCGTGTTTGGACGACTGTTCGACGAGCGGTTCCGAAGCGCTGCGGCAGGCATCTACGCCTACGCGCCCGTTCGCCTGATCCTCGGCGCATTCGTGGCGAGCTTCGTGGGCCTGGGCGTCGGCTGGCGGCCGGCGGCGCTCTGGATGATCGCTGCCCTGCTGTCCGAGGCCGTCATGCTGATGGCCACCCGCCGCGTGGCGCGGCAGGCCGACCCGTCCCGAGCCGAGATCGCGGCCTGCGTGGTCGCCTATGCGCTGGCCGTACCGATCTGGAGCCTGGCCGGGGTGATCCTCTGGGCCTCCGAGAATCCCGCCTGCCACCTGGCCGGCGCCGGTTTCTTCGCCGGCCACCTGCTCTACATCCAGGCCCATCACGCTCACTCGTCCGGCGCCGCCATCCCGGTGCTGCCCTCGGTGCTGCTGCCGGCGATCGTCCCGCTGGCGATCCCTCATTTTGACGGCGCGGACCAGATCATCGTCTGCCTGGCCATGGCCGCGGTGGTGCTGCACGCCCTGATCAGCCTGTGGGTGAGCCTGCAGAAGTCCCGCGCCCTGCTGGCCGCCCAGTCCGCCATGCAGGCCGCGAGCCGCGCCAAGAGCGAGTTCTTGGCCCGGATGAGCCACGAGATCCGCACGCCGTTGAACGGGGTGCTGGGCATGGCCCAGGCCCTGGCCGCCGAGCCGGACCTGAAGCCCGGCCACCGGACCAGCCTGGCGGTGATCCGGCAATCGGGCGAGAGCCTTCTGGCGATCCTCAACGACGTGCTGGACCTGTCGAAGGTCGAGGCGGGCCGCCTGGAGCTGGAGACCATCCCCTTCGACCTGGAAGACACGGTGCGGGGCGCCCAGGAGGCCTTCGCATCCCAGGCGTCCGCCAAGGGACTGGGCTTCAGGATCAACCTCGGGGACGAGGTCGCCGGGACCTACCTCGGCGACCCCACGCGGCTGCGCCAGATCCTCTACAACCTGCTCTCCAACGCCGTGAAGTTCACCGAGGCCGGCGAAGTGTCGCTGAGCGTGGCGCGGGGTGTGGACGCGCTCGAGATCGTGGTCGCCGACAGCGGCATCGGGATCGCGCCCGAGGACCTGGGACGACTGTTCGGGCGCTTCCAGCAGGTGGATTCATCCACCACCCGCAGGTTTGGCGGCACGGGCCTGGGGTTGTCGATCTGTCGCGAACTGGCCGAGCTGATGGGCGGGTCGATCGCGGTGGAGAGCCAGGCCGGGACAGGGAGCCGCTTCATCGTGGTGCTGCCCCTGCCGCGGCTGGGCGAGGCCGTCGCGGAGACCGGCCGGGGCGCCGACAGCCTGGAGGCCGGCCTGGCGCGCGAACGCCTGGCGCCGAGGGTGCTGGTGGCCGAGGACAATGCCGTCAACCAGTTGGTCCTCAAGACGCTGCTGGCCCAGGCGGGCATCGAACCCACGATCGTCGGCGACGGCCAGGCGGCCATCGAGGCCTGGCGCACGGGGCCGTTCGACCTGGTCCTGATGGATGTGCAGATGCCGGTGCTGGACGGCGTCTCCGCCACCCGGGCGATCCGGGCCGCAGAGGCCGCCGAGGGCTGCGCTCGAACGCCCATACTGGCGATCACCGCCGACGCCATGCAGCACCAGATCACCCTGCACCTGGCGGCCGGCTTCGACGGTCACGTGGCCAAGCCTATCGATGCGGGCAGGCTCTATGAGGCGATCGCCCAGGCCGTGCGCCTGGCCGAGGATGAGGAAGCGGCCGCCGGGGCGGCCGCCGCCTGAGGCCCTATTTCGGCTGCGGGTACTGCACCCGCGGCTTCAGGTTCTCGATCACCGCGCGGGCGTCGAAGGCCTTCACGTCTTCCGTGGGCTTGGCGCCCTTCTGCATGACGATCTCGGCCGAGGCCTCGTAGCGCTCGACGGTGCGGACGTCGACGCGGTCGGCCCAGAAAGGGTCGCCCCAGAAGGGGTCCCAGCCGCGCCAGCCGATGCCGCGGCCGTAGTAGCGCCAGGACGGACGCCAGAAGCCGTACGATCCGTACCAGGGCCGGTAGAAGGGATCCGGCTCCACGTAGGACCGGACTTTCTTGTCGGTGTCGCGATCGACGATGGCGAACCAGTCGTAGCCGCTCTCGACCGTCAGCTCGGCGGCGCGGAAGAGCAGGTAGCCCTCCACGGTCTCGCGGCTGGTGAGCGAGTTGCCGGTGAAGTTGACCCGATAGCGGTTGGGCTCCACCCGCACCTCGGAGTAACCCCCGGTGGTGGACTGGCCCCTGATATTGGGCTGATAGGGGGTGGGCGTAGCACAGGCGGCTAGCCCCGCGGAGAGCGCCACCGCTACGAACAAAGCTGCGGATTTCTTTAGCATTTTCGAGTCTCGAACTCAGACGTCCCCATGGACGGAGACTTAAGCATCACAACACCTTGCCGCAATTGTGGTTGCCCCCGCATCAGGCGCCTGTGATCGCGAGCACATAAACCAGCCGTCCCAGCGACCCGAACAGCAGCACCGCCACCGCCAGCGCCTGGATCATGAAGCCCAGCTCGCGCTTCTTCGGATCGGCGACATAGCCCAGGGCGTAGAGGACGCGGCCGACGATCCAGACCAGGCCCAGGATCGCGGCGATCAGGTCGCTCCAGTAGATCGCGAACAGCCACATGGGCACGAGCAGCAGGGGCAGCCATTCCAGGGTGTTGTAGTGCGCGCGGATGGTGCGCTCCAGGACCGGATCTCCCGTCATGGCGGGCGCCTGGATTCCGCACTTGGCGCGGGCGCGGCCGACCTGCAGGCTCATCCAGAAGTAGGTCAGGAGCGCCAGCAGGCTGACGATGGCGACATAGGCGTGGGACTGCATCCAGGGCTTCCTCGACAGCGGGCGAACAAGCGCCGCCTTTGGCCGCGACAGTGGCGCCATCCGCGGCGCAGGGGAACCGATACGATGCGCCCGTGCGTTCTAGGGGCGGGACCCGTTGGGAGCCTTGCCCATGGACGTCGAATCCACCGCGATCCAGGCCGTCGACTACGACGCGGACCATGAGAAGCTGTTCGTCCGCTTCCAGAGCGGCGAGCGATACCTCTACGTTGGCGTGCCGGGCGAGGTCTGCCGCTCGTTCCTGGACGCGGCCAGCAAGGGCCGCTTCTTCCAGGCCGAGATCCGCGACCAGTATCCCTACAACCGGCTGGAGACCTAGCTGGTGCGTTTGTCGCGCTTGGCGGCCACCCGCAGGCGCAGCGCGTTGAGCTTGATGAAGCCCGCCGCGTCGCGGTGGTCGTAGGCGACCTTGCCCTCCTCGAACGTGACCAGCTCCTGGTCGTACAGCGAGTAGGGGCTCGAGCGGCCGATGACGGTGACATTGCCCTTGTAGAGCTTCACCCGGACCTGGCCGGTCACCTTCTCCTGGCTGAAATCGATGGCCGCCTGCAGCATCTCGCGCTCCGGGGCGAACCAGAAGCCGTTGTAGATTAGCGATGCGTACTTCGGCATCAGCTCGTCCTTCAGGTGCATCGCGCCGCGGTCCAGCGTGATCGACTCGATCCCGCGGTGGGCGGCGAGCAGGATCGTGCCGCCGGGGGTCTCGTAGACGCCGCGCGACTTCATGCCGACGTAGCGGTTCTCCACCAGATCCAGGCGGCCGACACCGTTGTCGTGGCCCAACTGGTTCAGCTTGGTCAGCAGGGTCGCCGGCGACATGGCCACACCGTCGATGGCCACCGGGTCGCCCCGCTCGAAGTCCATGGTGAAGACGGTCGGCGTGTCCGGGGCGGCCTCGGGCGAGAGGGTGCGCATGTGCACGTACTCGGGCGCCTCGACGTCCGGGTCCTCCAGGACCTTTCCCTCGGAGGAGGAGTGCAACAGGTTCGCGTCGACGCTGAAGGGCGCCTCGTTGCGCTTGTCCTTGGTGATCGGGATCTGGTGCTTCTCGGCGAAGTCGAGGAGGGCCTCGCGGCTCTTGAAGTCCCACTCGCGCCAGGGCGCGACGACATGGATGTCGGGCTCCAGGGCGTAGTAGGCGATCTCGAAGCGGACCTGGTCGTTGCCCTTGCCGGTGGCGCCATGGGCCACGGCGTCGGCGCCGATCTTCCGGGCGATCTCGATCTGCTTCTTGGCGATCAGCGGACGCGCGATCGAGGTGCCCAGCAGGTACTGGCCCTCGTAGACCGTGTTGGCGCGGAACATCGGGAAGACGTAGTCGCGCACGAACTCCTCGCGGACGTCCTCGACGAAGGCGTTCTCGGGCTTCACGCCCAGGGTGATGGCCTTGGCGCGGGCCGGCTCGACTTCCTCGCCCTGGCCCAGGTCGGCCGTGAAGGTCGCCACCTCGGCGCCCAGCTCGGTCTGCAGCCACTTGACGATGGTGGAGCTGTCGAGCCCGCCGGAATAGGCGAGAACGACCTTCTTGATGTCGGCCATGAGTGCGGAAGCCTTCGGAGAGAGAGACAAGTCGCGCGCCTTAAAGGGCACGCGGCCCGGCGGTTCAAGCGCTAACGACGCCCTCGTCCTCGAGCGTGCGCAGGCTGCCCCGCAGCCAGGTCAGGCAGACGACGGCGAACAGGCCGGCCAGCAGGGTGCGGAGCAGGAACATGATCACCGCCGACTGGGCGTCGAAGACCGCCAGCCGCGACATGGCCGACAGCGCCAGGCCCAGCACCAGCGGCGTCCCGAACATCACCCCCAGCGCCACGTTGCGCGACAGCCGCCACGTCGGTTTGCCGTCCTTGCCCCACTGCATCGGCATCCTGGCCGCCGCCGGCACGCGCTTCAGCGCGCCGCGGCTGGTGGAGGCGATCAGCGACATGGCCAGGATCCACAGGCCATCGGCGAGGAAGTGCAGGACGGTGAGCATCTAGACGGTGACCTGAGTCCCCATCTCGACCACGCGGCCGGGCGGGATCTTGTAGAAGTCGGTGGGATTGGCGGCGTTTTTCATCAGGAAGATGAACAGCTTGTCCTGCCAAAGCGGCATGCCCGACTGGGCCGACGGCACCACCGAGCGCCTGCCCAGGAAGAACGACGTGGCCATGATGTCGAACTTCAGCCCCTGCTTGCGGCACAGGCCCAGCGCCTTGGGGATGTTCGGGCTCTCCATGAAGCCGTAGCCGATGATCACCTTCTTGAAGTCGTCGTTCACCGGCTCGATCCGCACCCGGTTCTCGTCGCTGACCCGGGGCGTCTCGGCGGTGGCCACGCTCAGGATGATGTTCTTCTCGTGCAGCACCTTGTTGTGCTTGAGGTTGTGCATCAGGGCCACGGGCGCGGTGTCGGGGTCCGAGGTCAGGAAGATTGCCGTGCCGGGCGCGCGGTGGGGCGCGCGGGCCTTCAGGATGTCCGCCAGCTCCGTGAGGCTGACCGAGTCGCGGCGGGTCTTGTCGGTGAGAATCTGGGCGCCGCGGTTCCAGGTCCACATGATGACGATCAGGAAGCCGCCCATGGCCAACGGCAGCCAGGCGCCGTTGAAGAACTTCAGCAGGTTCGAGGTGATGAACACCACGTCCAGCGCGCCAAACAGCACGCAGGCCCCCGCCGCTTGCCACACCGGCCGCTTCCACATGTATCGGACGATGTAGAAGGCCAGCAGCGTGTCCACGAACATCGAGCCGGTCACGGCGATCCCATAGGCCGAGGCCAGGTTCGACGAGTTCTGGAACATGGCGATCAGCACCAGCACGCCGATCAGCAGGAAGGTGTTCACCTGCGGCACATAGATCTGCCCGGCCTGGGTCTCGGAGGTCCGGCGGATGTCGATACGGGGGAACAGGCCCAGGGACACCGCCTGCTGGGTCATGGAAAAGGCGCCGGTGATCACTGCCTGGCTGGCGATGATCGCTGCGGCCGTGGCCAGGGCTAGAACGGGCCAGTAGGCGATCTCGGGGATCATCCGGAAGAACGGGTTCTCGCGGGTGGTCGGATCGGACAGCACCAGGGCGCCCTGGCCGAAGTAGTTCAGCAGCAGGCACGGCAGGCACAGGAACAGCCAGGCGACCTGGATCGGCTTCTTCCCGAAGTGGCCCATGTCGGCATAGAGCGCCTCGGCGCCGGTGACGGCCAGGAACACGCTGCCCAGGATGACGAAGCCCAGGAATCCGTTGTCGATCAGGAAGATGACGCCGTAGTGGGGGGACAGCGCCCGCAGGATCGAGATGTCGTCGGCGATGTGAAGGAGGCCCAGGCCCGCCAGGACCAGGAACCACAGGGCCGTGATCGGTCCGAAGAACTTGGCCACCATGGCCGTGCCGCGAGACTGCACCAGGAACAGGCCGACCAGGATGCCGGCGGAGATCGCCTGCACCATGCCCTGGTCCAGCTTCGGCCCGACGCCGGGCGCCAGTTTCAGCCCTTCGACGGCGCCCATGACCGAGACGGCCGGGGTGATGATGCCGTCGCCGTAGAACAGCGCCGCGCCAAGCACGCCCAGGAAGAAGATGATCCGCGAGCGGCCACCGGGGCTGACCCGCTGGGCCAGCGCCATCAGCGCCAGGGTGCCGCCCTCGCCCTTGTTGTCGGCCCGCATCAGGAAAACAACGTACTTGATCGTGACGATGAGGATCAGCGCCCAGGTGATCAGCGAGACCACCCCCAGCACCGCCATCTCGCCGCCGCCGCCGCCCCTGCTGTGGCCCAAGGCCTCGCGCATGGCGTAGAGCGGGCTGGTCCCGATGTCGCCGAACACCACACCGATGGACCCGAGCGTCAGCGCCCAGAATCCTTCCTTGTGGGGGGAGTGCGACGGGTCTTCGGACGCCTTTTGAGCGTCGTCGGCCTGATCAGCCATCCATGATCTCCGGGAAGCCCGAACGAGGCTTCCATGGGCGGCCCGATGCCGTCGCGGCGGGCGCGAATACACCCAATCCGAACGCCATACAATCGCAGGGCGCCGAGCGGGGATGTAGCAGCCGAGCTTGCGCCTTGAACGGATCGTTGTCCGCCCTAGTTTCGACAGGGCTGCTTGGGGGACCGCGAATGGATCGAAAACTGGCGCTGGTGACGGGCGCCTCGGCCGGGATCGGGGCAGCGTTTGCCCGCATCCTGGCCAGCCACGGCTACGACCTGGCGCTCACCGCGCGGCGGATCGAGCGGCTGGACGCGCTCGCCGAGGAGATCCGGCTCCGCTACGGGGTCGAGACCCTGACCGTGGCCGCCGACCTTACCGAGCCCGAGGCGCCCGGGACGATCCTGGACCACCTGACCGCTCACGGCCGCACGGTGGACTGCCTGATCAACAATGCCGGCTACGGCCTGCCCGGCGGCTATGGCGACACCACATGGAAGGATCAGGCGGCCTTCATCCAGGTGATGACCACGGCGCCATGCGAACTGGCGCACCGGGTGCTGGGGGGCATGCGAGAGCGCAGGTTCGGGCGGATCGTCAACGTGGCCTCGCTGGCGGGCCTGGTCCCCGCCGCGGCCGGCCATACCCTCTATGCGGCGTCCAAGGCCTTCCTGGTGAAGTTTTCCCAGAGCCTGCACCTGGAAGTGGCCGGGGAGGGCGTGCACGTCTCGGCGCTCTGCCCCGGCTTCACCTATTCCGAATTCCACGACGCCAACGGGACGCGCGCGCTGGCCAGCAGCTCGACGCCGGCCTGGATGTGGCTGGGCGCGGACGAGGTGGCCGCCGCCGGGTACGAGGCCATGGAGGCCAACCGCGCCGTCTGCGTGCCCGGCGCCCCCAACAAGGCCATCGCCGCTTTCGCCAAGCTTGTCCCGGATGACTGGGCCCTGGCGCTGATGGCGAGCCAGGGGTCGAGGTTCCGGAAGCTGTAGAGCGCCGCCGCTACTCGACGACCGAGAACCGGCCCTTGTCGAAGAAGCGGAGCACCTGCTCCAGCTCGTGGCCGCGCTTCAGGATGTGGCCCCCCTGGCCCACGATCGCCCAGGCGCCCTGCTTGCGAGCCAGGGCCGGGTGCTTCTCGATGCGGTAGAGCGGGGCTTCGGCGCTGCGGCGGAAGACCGAGAACACGGCGGACTCCCGTAAGGAGTCCATGCCGTAGTCCCGCCACTCGCCGGCGGCGACCATCCGGCCATAGAGGCGGAGGAGGCGCTCCAGCTCGCGCCGCTCGAAGAACACGCCGGCCTGGCGCGGGGCCGCGGGGCTCTGTTCGAATGCCATCGCACCAGAGCCTGTATGAAATTTTTGAGTCCGGCCACCCCCAATCCGGCGCCGCATCTTGGGGGTGGCCGCCCAGAAAAGACCTTATTTCGGTCCATCGCCCGCCCGAAGCGGCTCCGATATTCAGATTGTCGGTTGGTCAGAGACTGTCGGTCCCGGATCCTGAACAGCCCCCCCAGCCCCCCTGGATCGGCGGTTGGCCAACCGACACTCTGCTTTCCCCAAGCGTAAACCCGCGCGGTTCTCTCCAGCCGCGCGGGTTGACGCATGCCTGCGGCTGGCCGCTGTCTTCAGGACTTGCGCTGCGCCACGCCCAGGACGCGGCCGCCGCGCGGCGCCTGCAGGATCACCACCGTCTTCAGCCCCTCGTCGGTCGCCGCCGGCAGCCGATAGGCCTGGGGTCGGCCGCGCCAGCTTCCCAGCCGATGGATTTCGCGCACCACGTTCTTCTGCACCACGGTCTCGCCGCGGTTGTCGCCGGCCCGCACCGCCACCTCGACGGCGCGCGGATCGTAGCGGACCAGCCAGACCTCGGCGCCGCCCTTGATGGCCCGGGCCGAGCCCACGTCGACGCGGCGTGATCCCACGAAGCGGATGTCCGGGGGATTGCGGGGCGCAGCGGCGGCGGCGCGGACCAGCCGGTCCACCTCCGTAGTCTTCTGCCCCTGGGCCTCCTCGCGCCCGTCCACCACCACCTGCGGCGTATAGGGCTCGCGGAGCTTCAGGCGGGCGACGTAGGCCTTCTGCCGCTCGGCGTACGCCGGCTTGGCGAAGGTGTCGGTCCAGCCGAGGTAGTCCCAGTAATCGACGGAGAAGGTGAGGGCCAGGACGCCCGGCCGCTCGGCCAGCTTGCCCAGATAGTCGTTGGCGTCATTGCACGAGCCACAGCCCTGCGCCGTGAACAGCTCCACGAGCACCGGGGGCTTGGCCGCCGCGCCCGCGGGCCAGGCGAGCAAGAACAGGCTGATAAGCGCGGCCTTCCGCATCGCCTCGACTTAGGGCGTGTTCCGGGGGCTGTAAATCTCAAGAAGGCGTGAGGAGCCGATCGGTCGCGGCCAACCCATCACCGGCGGTGGCGGTCTCGTGGCCGCGCGTTAAGTTGGCGCTTCGCTCGCGCATCAGGAGTCCCTGTGTTCCAGGCCCCGCCGCCCCCGCCGCCGCCGCCCGAGATCGTGCGCACCGAGTCAGACTACCTGCGCGTGGCCCGCAAGGACGTGCCGCTGCTGCTGACCCGGGAGAAGCAGGCCGAGAAGGCGCTGGTCCGCTACCAGCTCTTCGTCCGCACCGACGTTGAGGCGCGCCAGGACGCCGCCCAGCCCGACCAGCCGCCCCCGCCGGTGCACTGCCAGTGGGCCGCCACCCTCTATCTCGAACGCGAGCCCTGCTTCGAATCGCTCACCGGCAAGCTGGCCTGTGGCGAGCGCTACACCGTCCGGCTGCCGGACCGGCAGGACGGGCGCGAGACGCTGCCGCTCACTGCCGAGCCCGCGGACTGCAGGATCAGCAAGCCCGAGGTGGTCGCCTCCAGCCAGCGCCTGGCGGTCGCCGCTGGTGAGGGCGCCGAAGCCCGCTTCGGTGATGACCTGGCCAAGCGTCTCACGCCGGAACTTACCCGGGGCGGCGTGAAGGTGTCGATCCGGAACAAGTAGCGCGGGCGCCATCGCGCCGCAGGCGCTGAACTTTCGAGCCGCGGAGGCGGCTCATGCAAACGAAAAGGGGCCGCCTTGCGGCGACCCCTCGTCCGTCAGACTGAGCCCGACAAAGTCGTCTCGAATTTACGCTTCCGGCTTGGCCAAGCTGCGCAGGACGTAGTTCAGGACGCCGCCGTGCTTGAAGTATTCCAGCTCGGTGGGCGTATCGATCCGGCAGCGGACCGGGAAGCGGGCGATGCGCCCGTCCGACGGACGGTACATCTCGACGATCAGCTGCTTGCGGGGCGACAGCTCGGTCAGGCCACGGATGGTGACGATCTCCTCGCCGGTCAGGCCCAGCTTGTGCCAGCCTTCCTGCAGGAACTGCAGCGGCAGCACGCCCATGCCCACCAGGTTCGAGCGGTGGATCCGCTCGAAGCTCTCGGCCACCACGGCGCGGACGCCCAGCAGCTTCGTGCCCTTGGCGGCCCAGTCGCGCGACGAGCCGGTGCCGTATTCCTTGCCCGCGAAGACCACCAGCGGACGGCCTTCGCCCTGGTAGCGCATGGCCGCGTCGTAGATCGACATCTGGTCCTGCGACGGGAAGTGCTTGGTCACTCCGCCTTCGATGTCGGGCGTGATGCGGTTGCGGATGCGGATGTTGGCGAAGGTGCCGCGCATCATGACTTCGTGGTTGCCGCGACGCGCGCCGTAGCCGTTGAACTCGGACGGCGGCACCTGGCGTTCGATCAGGTATTGCCCCGCGGGCGAGGTGGTCTTGATCGAGCCGGCCGGGGAGATGTGGTCTGTGGTGATGCTGTCGCCGAACACGGCCAGGACCCGCGCCTCGACGATATCCGTCACCGGCGTCGGCTCCATCTGCATGTCCTGGAAGTAGGGCGGGTTCTGGACGTAGGTGGAGCCCATGTCCCAGTCGTAGGTCTGGCCGCCCTTGACCTTGATGCCCTGCCAGTTCTTGTCGCCCTTGAAGACGTCGGCATAGCGGGTGGCGAACATCTTGTTCGTCACGTGCTTGCGCTGGAGCGCGGTGACCTCGGCGGTGGTCGGCCAGATGTCCTTGAGGAACACCGGCTTGCCGTCCTTGCCCTCGCCCAGGGGCTCGTTGATCAGGTCGATCTGCATCGAGCCGGCCAGGGCGTAGGCCACCACCAGCGGCGGCGAGGCCAGGTAGTTGGCGCGGACGTCGGGGTTCACGCGGCCCTCGAAGTTGCGGTTGCCCGACAGCACCGAGCAGGCGACCACGTCGTTCTTCTGGATCGAGTCCGAGATCGCTTCCGGCAGCGGCCCGGAGTTGCCGATGCAGGTGGTGCAGCCGTAGCCGACGAGGTTGAAGCCCAGCGCGTCCAGGCTCTTGTCCAGCTTCGCGGCCTTCAGGTAGTCGGTCACGACTTGGCTGCCGGGGGCCAGCGAGGTCTTTACCCAGGGCTTCACCTTCAGGCCCTTTTCGATGGCCTTCTTGGCCACCAGGCCGGCGGCGATCAGCACCGAGGGGTTCGAGGTGTTGGTGCAGGAGGTGATGGCGGCGATGACCACGTCACCGTTGCCGATGTCGAAGTTCTCGCCCTCGACCTTGAAGCGATCGGCCAGCGAGTCCGGCTTGCCGAAGGTCTCGCCGGTCAGGGCCGACTTGAACTCGGGCGCGGCGTCGGAGAGCAGCACCCGGTCCTGCGGGCGCTTGGGGCCGGCCAGCGACGGCAGCACGCCCGACATGTCCAGCTCCAGGGTGTCGGTGAACACCGGATCCGGATCGGTCGGCTCGCGCCACAGGCCCTGGGCCTTGGCGTAGGCCTCGACCAGCGCCACGCGTTCCGGCGCGCGGTTGGTGGCGGCCAGGTAGTCGATGGTGGCCCGGGTCACCGGGAAGAAGCCGCAGGTGGCGCCGTATTCCGGGGCCATGTTGGCGATGGTCGCCTGGTCTTCCAGGGTCATGTTCGCCAGGCCGGGGCCGTAGAACTCGACGAACTTGCCGACGACGCCCTTCTTGC
>Ga0255338_1004955_pt1 | contig 12922 bp, 12 predicted proteins | sample MeOH1_35cm_T4_19_FD_203715 | JGI IMG/M metagenome (GOLD analysis project Ga0255338, IMG submission 203715) | Sandy soil microbial communities from University of British Columbia, Vancouver, Canada - MeOH1_35cm_T4_195 | ecosystem: Engineered > Artificial ecosystem > Sand microcosm > Unclassified ...
CCCCCCTTTCCAAGCATAGTACGCCCGGGATTAGTACTGCTTAGGCGGCGGCCTTCAACTCGGCCTTCGCCTGCGCGACCAGGCGCTGCATGATCGCAGCCTGCTGCTGAGCGCGCTCGCGGTCCTTGCGGTGCGTCTCTTTGCGCGCGGTGCTGTTGCGCTTCTTATCGTGGATGATCACTTCGCGTCGTCCGGCCATGGTCCTCTCCCGTTCTGGGTCGAAATCTGGGGTAGCGCCGCGGTGGGGGGCGCTGAACCGGAGCAGTATACCTGAAGCGTCTCCGAATCTCAACCATCCAGGTTAGCTTCCAGTCGTATGAAGGGAAGGGATCGGAGTACTGTCCCTGCGAAAGTCACGATTGATGCCCACCGCTCGTACCTTTGCCCCGCTCATCGGATTGGTCCTCGCCGGCATGTCCGCCGGCACGGCACTGCTGCCTCCTGTGGTGGCGGCGCCGGATCTTCCTGCGCCCGTCCTCCCTTCCGCTACCCGCGGGCCGGTGGCGGTGGTGTTCGATCCGGCCGGCAAACTGGCCTTCGTGGCGGAGAGCGACGAGGGAGCGGTGGCCGTGGTCGACGTGCCTACCGGCAACGTGCTGCGCCGGCTGCTCACCGGGGGAAAGCAGCCGGCGGCGCTGGCGTATCACCCGCGGGGCACGCTGGTGGTGGCCAACACCTTCTCCGGCTCCGTCGCTGTATTCGATGTGCGTTCGGGGAAACGCACCGGGCTACTGCCCCTCCGCGGCGAGCCTTCGGGCGTGGCGATCACCGCCGACGGCAAGCGAGCCTTCGTTTCCGTACCGCAATTGGACGAGGTGGCGGTCGTCGATCTACTGGAGTTGAAGATCGCGCGGCGGATTCCGGTGGGTAAGCGGCCCCGGCCGGTGGCTCTGACGTCGGACGGACGGGCATTGCTGGTGGCGAACGCGCGCGGAGGCGACGTCAGCTTCGTGGACACGGTTTCCCTGGCGGAGACGCGCCGCGTCCCGCTGACAGGGGTCAACCTGCGCGGCCTCTCCATCAGCGCGGACGGCCGGCGCGCCTACATTTCCGGGCAGATCGCCGCGAACAGTCGTGCCACGCGGGAGCCGCTGGACATCTGGACTAACACGCTGTTCACGATCGATCTGGAGCACCCCGTTCCGAGCAGCGACAGCCTGCGGGCGGACGTCGGTGCGGAGGGCTGGCTCGACTTTTCCCAGGCGCCTTCGCCCGATCCGGACGGCGTGGCGGCCCTGGGCAACGATCTCGCTGCGGTGACGCTGGGCGGCTCCGATCAGGTCCTCCTGGTGCGGGCCACCGGACCGTTCCTCCGCACCTACGATCCGCAGATCGTGAAACGCGTCTCCGTGGGCGCCCGGCCTCGCGGACTGGCCCTCACGCCGGACCGGAAGCAGCTCTGGGTGGCCAACGAGTTGGAGAGCTCGCTTTCCGTGCTGGAGGTGCCCAGCATGCGCGTGCTGCGGAAAATCGAATTGGGGATACCGAGCCGCCGCGACCTGCGCCTGGAGGGCCGCTACCTATTCGGGAATGCACGTCTCACCAAAGGGCGCCAGTTCACGTGTACCTCGTGCCATCCCAACGGCAACACAGACGGCCTGACCTGGGAGTTCGTGCACGTGCCGGACGGCCTGCGGTTCCGCAACACCCGGAACCTGCGCGGCGGCATTACCCTTACCGCGCCGTTCCGCTGGTCCGGCCACGATCAGGACATCGAGGAATTCTTCCAGGAAGAGGTCACCGGGCTACTCCAGGGCCCGCGGCAGAACCACAATGCCCTGCACGCGCTCTGGAATCTCGTCGACCAGTTTCCCATGCCGCCGAACCCCTACCGGGACGAAGGCGACCAGCTCACCGCCGCGGCAAAGCGCGGCAAACGCCTCTTTGAAGGTAAAGCTGGCTGTGTCCAGTGCCACTCCGGGGAGATGAGTGGCGGCACCGGGATCAAAGCCTCGGTGGGCACCACGATTGAAGGGCAGCAATTGGACGTGCCGCACTTACTGGGCGTCTACGATAGCGCCCCCTACCTCCACGACGGCCGTGCCAAGACGCTGGAGGAGATCTTCGAGAAGTACAACCCTGAGCAGCAGCACGGCCAGGCCCATAAACTCTCGAAGGAAGAGCTCGCAGACGTGCTCCGTTATGTTCGCGAACTGTGAGGGTAGCCGTTGCGAGTGTGGGAGTAGGGACAAACTTCCGCCCCGCTCCCACCGCGCTCCAGCAGGTCTCGATTATCGGTTTGGATCAATAGGCTCGCCCGGCTGCGCCGTAAGGACCGGATGCAGGGTGCGATCCTTCTCCACGACGATCTCCATCGGCGCGGGCCGCTCCAATTCGTACGTGATCGGTCCCAGTGAGGTTACTCGCAGCATGTATCGTCCCGGAGCGACGCGGCCGAAATCGAAGCGGCCGCCCTGGATCGACGCGGCGTAGGCCTGGACTACAATGGCGCCGCTGGGCGTGGTAAGCGCCACCAGGCCCGGCATACCCTGCCCCGCCGGGTCCACGAGGTGACCCCGCACGTAGCCGGACGGATTCAGGGTGCGATGGCGGTAACGTTTTTCCCAGCGGTTCTCGAAATCCAGCGAATCGGCCCGCGCGGCGGTCGCCGCGAACAGGAGGCCCAGAAGCCCCAGCACGATGCGTTTATCCATCACAGACTCCCTCCTTGCGCGGGTCATTCCTCCGCCCGCATCAAGTTAACACTGCGGTCTTTCACACCGCGTTCATCTCCGCGGAGGAGGCAATTGAAACCTGGGCAGGCAGGGCCGTACCCGTCAGGGCGCCTCTCGGGGCGCCTCCGCCGGGAATGGAAACAGTGAAACGCCGTGAAGCCTGGATTGTCTAAAGTAACGAGAATGCACGGCACAGTAGGATGGGTTTGATGGCCTCGCGGCTCACTGGTTCCCCACTCGTTCGCATCTGGACACCGCTCCTTTCCGTGGCAACGCTTGCCGGACTATCGGTCGCCGCCGCGGCTGCGAGCCACCCGGCGGAGGCGCCGGCCAAGCGCACTCCGGTGGCACTAACGTACGAGAAGGATGTCTTCCCCCTGCTGCAGGGCCGCTGTTTCGGGTGCCACGGCGCGGGGCTGCCGCACGCGGGGCTGGATCTACACACGGTGGGTGATCTGCTGGAAGGCGGCCATTCCGGCACGGCCGTGGTGCCGGGTGCGCCGGAGAAGAGCCTGCTCTATCAGATGCTGGCGGATGGTCGCATGCCGAAGGGGGGCGGTCGCTTCTCCCCGGCTGAGCTGAAGGTAGTCTCCACGTGGATCCGTACCGGAGCGCAGGGAAAGCCTGGCGGCGGCCATTGGGCCTTCCGCGCGCCCAGCCGCCCTACTCCGCCCGCCGTTCACGCCGAGGCTCGGGTCCGCAACCCGATCGACCGGTTTCTCCTGGCGGACCTGGAGCGCCGGAAGCTCTCCTTCTCTCCGGAAGCGGATCGCCGCACGCTCATCCGGCGGGTCACCTATGACCTTGTAGGGTTGCCGCCAACGCCCCAGGAAGTGGACGCGTTCCTGCGCGATCCCAGTCCGGATGCCTATGAGAAGGTGGTGGATCGCCTGCTCGCCGATCCCCGTTATGGCGAGCGTTGGGCCCGGCATTGGCTGGACGCCGCGGGCTATGCGGACAGCGAAGGCGTGCTGCAGGAAGACCGCGTCCGTCCGAACGCCTGGCGCTACCGGGACTACGTAATCCGCGCGTTCAATGCGGACAAGCCGTACGACCAGTTCCTCCGGGAGCAGCTCGCCGGAGATGAGATCAGCGATTACCGGAACGCCCGGGAGTTTACGCCGGAATTGATCGACACGCTCTCCGCCACCGGCTTCCTGCGGACGGCGGTCGATGCCACCCGTGACGACTTCAACCCCCACCAGTACGGCGAGTACCAGTACCGGATGCTCCACGACGTGGAGACCATCGTCGCCACCACCACGCTCGGGCTTCCCTTACAGTGTTCGCGCTGCCACGACCACAAGTACGAGCCGATCTCCCAGAAGGACTACTACCGCATCCAGGCGCTGTTTACGCCTGCAGTCCGCCCTAAGGGCACGCTGCTCCCCACTAACCGCCGCCAGATCGTGGCCGCCACGCCGGCGCAGCAGGAAGAAGCGAAGAAGACGAACGCCGCCATCGACGCGGCGCTCACGGCCCTCAATCAACAGCAGGCAGTCTTGCTGGCGGAATACCGGGTCAAGCGTGTGGAAGCGAGCGCCAGCGGCGTCGCCGAGGCGGATCGATCGGCGCTCCTGGCCGCGCTCCGGACGGGCGAAGCGCAGCGCACCGCGGAACAGAAGGCGCTGGTGACCAAGTACCGCGCCGCGATTGACGCGACGCCGGAGCAGCTGAGCGCTGCGCTCCCTGAGTTCAAGCAGAAACAGAATGCCCTTCAGCAGCAGCGTGCCGCGGAAGAACGGAAGCGGATCACCTATCCCGAGATCCGTGCCTTCTACGACCAGGACGCCACGCCGCCCCCGACTCCGCTGCTTACCCGCGGCGATTGGCTCCGCCCGGCAGACCCGGTGGAGCCGGGAATCCCGCAGATCCTGGACGACCCGCGCCGTCCCTTCAGTTTGCCAACGCCCGCTCCCGGCGCGTCAACCACGGGGCGCCGCAAGGCGTTTGCGGAGTGGCTCACCCGTCCCGATCACCCGCTGACCGCCCGGGTACTGGTAAATCGGATGTGGGCGCATCACTTCGGGGTGGGGATCGTACCCACGGTGGAGAATTTCGGCCGCTCCGGCGCCACCCCCTCGAACCGCGCGCTGCTCGACTGGCTGGCAACCGCGTTCAGCGGAGTTCCGAGTTCTGAGTTCCGCGTTCCCGGCTCCTTTCCGGCGTTGCATGACGCAGAACCCGAAACGTTGAGCCCGAAACTGAATTGGTCCATCAAACAGCTCCACCGAATGATCGTCACGTCCAGCGCTTACCGGCAGTCCTCCGCCTCACGTCCGGAAGGGGTGAAGGCGGACCCGGATGACCGGCTGCTGTGGCGACAGCGCCCGCGCCGGCTGGAAGCCGAGGCGATTCGGGACGGGGTCCTCGCCGTTAGCGGCACCCTGGATGGCACGATGTTCGGACCGTTCATCGGCACGGAGACGCGCCCCACCGGCGAGATCGTGGCGGCTGGCGAGGAAGGCCCGGGGCGGCGGTCGATCTACCTCCTCGTACGGCGCTCCCAACCGATCGACTTGCTCAACGCCTTCGATCAGCCGGTAATGGAGACGAACTGCATCCGCCGCAGCCCTTCCGCCACCGCGACCCAGGCGCTGGCCCTGATGAATAGCAGCTTCGTCACGGCCCAGGCGAAGCAGTTCGCGCGCCGCCTGCTCCGGGATCGCCCGGCGGTGGCGGCAGACCCGCAAGTAGTGGAAACTGCTTATGGGCTGGCGCTCTCGCGCCCTCCCAGCCCCACGGAGCGTGCGGCCTCGCTCCAGTTCCTCCAAGAACAATTGGCGCGCTACGCCGCCGAGAAGGGCGCTACCCCGGAAACGAGTCGCGACCGGGCCTACGCGGATTTCTGCCAGGCATTACTCTCGGCAAACGAGTTCGTCTATGTGGATTAGCACAAGCTCCCGCCGGTTTCGAGGCTCCACGTCCCATCGCGTTTTTGTGATGACGGTGCTCGGTGCGGCGTTGCCGCTAGGCGCGGTGCCGCCGGTGCGCGCCGACAATCGGCTCGTTTCGCTCGTAATGGCTCCCGTTCCGCCGGGGCCCTTCGCGGATGTGCCGCCGAGAGCGCCCGCCTACCAGGTAGCGAACGAGCTGCGCACGCTGGGATTGCCTTTCGACCAGATGGGCTGCTGGGGGCCGCGTGCGTTGACCCGCTACGAGTTTGCCGTGGTTACCCAGCGAATGCTGGAAACGATGCGGACAGCGGTCCGCTACGTGGGCGGCGATTCCGGTCCCGGCCCCAATTTCGGAGCCCCGGTGGGTGCGCTCGAGGGTACGATTACCGATGCGCGCGTGCTGCAGCAAGCGACTTTTCGACTGGACGCCCTGATCCGCGAGTTCAGGCCGGAGCTCCAGTTGCTGGCGGATCAGCCGGAGTCGTTACTCGCGGAGGTGGCGCGGTGGCACGCGGAGGCCTGCGCACTGGCGGAGAGCGCGCGAAAAGCGGGATTATCTGCGGCCCCGCGGGCCGTAAAGCATTCGGATCCGAAGGGAAAGCGATGAACCAGTTTGACCCCAGGCAACGCGAGCGCCTGCTGCGCCTCCTCTCCCGCCGGGAGCTTTTCTCCCGCCTCGGTACCGGAGCCGGAGCGCTCGCGCTGGCGACCCTTTTGGCGGAGCAGTCCGAGGCTGCCGCGCCCGTCCGCAAACCGTACGACGTGCTGCCCCGGTCGCCGCATTTCGCAGCGCGGGCGAAGCGGGTGATCTACCTTTTTCAGAACGGTGGTCCCAGCCAGGTCGACTTGTTCGATCCGAAGCCGGAGTTGAAGCGGCAGGACGGGCAAAAGCCGGGCGAAGGCTTCGTCAACGACGTGGACGCCAAGAAGACGGGCGCCTGGCTCGGCAGCCCGTTCCAGTTCCACAAGCATGGCCAATCCGGGATGGAGCTGTCTGAGCTGCTGCCGGAGTTGGGCAAGCACGCCGACGAGATTGCGGTCATCCGGTCGATGGTGTCCGAGCACGAGAACCACGAACAGGCGTGCTGCCACATGCATTCGGGAACTCCGGTGGCGGGCCGCCCAACCGTCGGCTCCTGGGTCACCTACGCGCTCGGTACCGCCAACCAGAGCCTCCCGGCGTTCGTGGCGATCCTGAACCCGGGTGGGTTACCGGTGGATGGCGCGCGGAACTGGTCCAGCGGTTGGATGCCGCCCATCTACCAGGGGATGCCGGTGCGCGCGACAGACGGCACCCCGATCCTGAACCTGGAGCCGAAGTCGGCGCCGGACGCCTCGGCGGCGCGGCTGCGATTCCTCCAATCGCTCAACCAGGAACACTTCCGGACGCGCCAGGACAACCTGGAGTTGGAAGCCCGCATCGCGAATTTCGAGCTGGCTGCGCGTATGCAGTTGGCCGCCACGGACGCCCTCGACCTGGCAAAAGAGAATGAGACGACTCGCGCCATGTACGGCATGAACCAGGGCGAGACCGCCACCTACGGACGGCAGCTCCTCATGGCGCGGCGGCTGGTGGAGCGCGGCGTGCGCTTCGTGCAAGTAATGATGGCGGGCCAGCCGTGGGACACCCACAGCAACAACTCCAACCAGCTTCGCACCCTCTGCCGCAGCACGGACCTCCCCGTACATGCGCTGCTCACGGATCTGAAGCAGCGCGGGCTGCTGGAGGATACCCTGGTTATCTGGACCGGGGAGTTCGGGCGCACGCCGTTCGCCGAGGGCAAAGACGGCCGTGACCACCACAAGCGTGCCTTCAGCCTCTGGATCGCCGGCGGCGGGGTCAAAGGCGGCACCACGGTCGGCGCCACGGATGACTTCGGCTACAGTGCCGTGAAAGACATCACCACGGTAGCGGACTTCCATGCGACCGCGCTGCACCTGCTGGGCCTCAACTTCGACCGCCTTACCTTCCATCACGACACCCGCGACGAGAAGCTCACCGACGTCCACCCCGCCCGCGTGGTCCGCGAAGTAGTAGCGTAGCCGGCTACAAACTCGCCCCATAAAGAAGTATGCCTCCCGGTAGCGAACGCTCGCCGAGCGTTCGGGCTTCCGCCTCCAGGCAGCTCTGCGCACCGCGGTAGTTTCCGGATCGGTGTTCGGCCCACGAACCGCAGTGGCGGGGCGGTCGGCGAGGCGCCGCAAAGTACGGAGGCGGCAACTCTCTACAAGGCGGTCTCCGGATTTAGCACTCGCCAGGTGCCCTCTTACATTCGCGGGTTGACTGGCTCCAAAACGGGAACAATCAGGCTGTTCCTGTTTCCAAAGGGAGGGTCAGATGGACGAAGACACGGCTGGTCTTAAAACCGCGGGTGCTACCCAGGATCACGCGACCTGTATCGAGTGCGGACAGGTCTTCCCGCGAAAGCAGGCACACCTGGAGCCTTCTGCTTTCGACGCGCCGGAGCGCTCCGAGTATCAGGAGTACTGCCCGGGCTGCTACGAGCTCAACCAGCAAGGCGAGCGCGTACTGGTTACCGATGCGCACGATTTAGGCGTGTAACCGACCAGGCAGTGGGGCTATAAGTACCCTGTCGGCGCGGTGACTCGATCCGGGCCGACAGGGAATGGTGCCCATGTCCCTCGGCCGCCGGTCGTTCGAACCCAGGTCCGGAGCCTCCTTCCAGGCCCCGCCGCTTTCTCCGCTCGGGTTGCCGGAGCTTCGTTCCCGGCGGAACGCCCAGCGTGCGCGGCGGCGGTTACAGCGCCTGTTCCTGCTCCGGCTGGCGGTCTACACGCTCTGCCTCTGGGCCGGTATCCTCGCCGGTCTGGTCACCGCGCACTCGGTGACCCACCACCGTCCCACTGCTGCGCATATGCCGCCTCCCACCGTGGCCGCAGACCGGGCCGTTGTGAGCGTGCACACCCTCCCACGGCCAGGTAAACGCGCGTTACAGTAGTACGCGGGTTCCCACACTCCCGCGCGCTGCCAGCTCCGCAACCGAAATGCGTGGTCTGGGTGCAATTCTTTCGGCGGGAGACGCCGAACCCTGGGGAGGAGCCCGTCGTCCAAATACCGAACAGGCACTAGCAGTGGAAGCACGGCACCTCTTCGCCGGCTTTCGTCCGGAGGGACTCGATGGCAAAGACCGGAGTCAAAGTACTGGCCCTCGTGGCAATCGGCGTGGCCTTGGCCCCGACCCTGGCGCGAGCTGACGTACGGATTGAAGAGCAGGCCACCACCCTGGATGCCAAGGTGAAGCGCTGGATCGCTATCAAGGGTGACCGGCGCGCATTGGTGACCCGGGCAGAGCCCACGGGCACACTCTTCAATGCCGGCGCGCGCTATGGCGCCTACGTTGAGATAGCCCGCCCGGACAAAGAGCTGCTCTGGGACCTCGACCCCCAGGAGCGCAGTTACCGCGAGATTCCCGCTCAGGAGTTCATCCGGTTACTCCAGAAGGGCATCCAGCCGCCGCGCAACCCCAACGATCAACCGCTCCGCACGCTTTACCAGTCGCAGACCACGGCCATCGAGGTGGTGCCTACCGGTAAGACGCGCAAGATTGCCGGCTTCGACGCCGAGCAGGTGCTGGCGCGGGTAGTCGTCGGTGCGCAGAACCAGGTGAGCGGTAACCAGTTCAACTTTACATTCGACCAGGAGATCTGGATCACCAAGGACGAGCGCCTGGTGAAAGAGATTCGCACGTTCGAAGACGCGTACTTCGATCAGTTCGGCACCGCCGCCTCCCTGCAGCAAGCGCAGTTGATGGCCGGTTCCTGGAACGACGCCTTCATCACTCACCTCCGCGCCGTGAACGACCGGGTCCGCGCCCTCCAGGGCGTTCCCCTCTCCGTGACCACCACCGTGACGGAAGAGGCGGTGGCGCAGACCAAGGGCGAGAAGAGCAGCGCCCGAAAGCTCGTGGTCGGTACCGTCGAGGCGAAGAAAATCACGCTGGAGAGCATTCCGGACAGTGAGTTCGAGCTCCCGGCCGGCTACATCAATGCGGATACCAAGGTCGCCGTCGCGCCACGCCCCGACGCGGATCCGAAGGTAGCCGCTGCGCCGATGCCCAAGCCGGAGCCGGTGAATCCTGTAACCCCTCCGATGCCTGCGGTCGTGGCCGTGGCTAAACCGCCCACCCCCGCTCCTCCGGTCGTGGCCGAGATGCCCAAGCCGGAGATGCCCGTTGCGGCCGTGCCCCCTCCGGTTAAACCTGTCCCGACCGCTGTAGCGGAAGGGCCGGCAATTCCGCAGGTCCGCCCGGGCACCGTAGTGGTGACGCCGGCACCCACCAACGTGGTAGTTCGCGGAGCGGACGGCAACCTTCCGGCCGTGCCGAAGAATGGGACCGCAGCCAAGCCTGGCGGGGTCTTCATTCCTAGCTACACGCCCCCCATTCCGGGAAACAATGTACCGGTGCTGGGATCGATCACCTATACCACCACTCGCACGCCGCCGCCGCCCGTGGTAATCGATGAGCCGGACCTCGGCCGCGGTAAGAAGCGTCGCCGTTAAGAATTGCCCGGTTGCCTCTCCCCACTGAGGTCTCACAAGCCCTGATCCTCCTTACAGGATCAGGGCTTGTTTGTTGCTGCACTGCTTTGGGGATGGTGTAATTACGGGTTAACTGCACCTCTCAAGTAAGCAGTGGTACCCGTAGGGCAGTCTATGCGACGCATCCTACCGTGGGTCACAGCGATCCTGCTAAGTCTCTCCAGTGTGGCGCAGGCGCGTGAACGAGCGCCGGCTTTCCCCCAGGGAACGGCGGTGCTGGTGGTGGGCGAGGTCACCAGTCCACCCAAGACCCGGCTTGGCGAGCAGAAGATGCAAGTAGCCGTCGGGCTGGAGCACACCGACTACACGCTCCATTTCTTCGGCGCGCAGGTGCTGGGCGTCAACGGCCGCCCACTGGATGAAGGCGACTTCCACCACGGCATGTGGGTCCGCGCCGAAGGGCGGATCATGAACGATTCGCGGCGCGTAAAGGTCGGCCGCCTCCAGGTGATCGCGAGTGACCGCGCCTCGCTGGCGCGGTCGGCACTGCTGCCCCCGGGCCAGGAGCAGGGATACATTACTTCCGTAGCCGGCACCCGGCAAACGATTCCGGAAGGTGCCGCGGCGAGCGTACGGCCCTCCCCCACCGTGATCGTGGGAAGGGTGGGACAGGACTACCATCCGCGGGGCCTCGCCATGGGGATTTCGGTCCAGGCGGCGGGCACCGAGTGGCGCCTGGAGTTTCCCGAAGAGGCGCGCCTCATAGACCGCCAGGGCGGCGCGGTGAGTGCGGATCAGATCCTGCCTGGACAGTGGGTGCGCGTCTTAGGTTGGCGCACGGACGACCTCCGGCTGCGGGTTGCTCGAGTCGAGCAAATCGGCAAGGATGCTGCCCTGCGGCGAAGTTCCCTCTATCGCGTCGGCAGTCCCCTGGGTTATGCCGAAAGCGTGGAGCCCTCCGGCCTGGAACGCATCACCCTGCGCGGCATCGTGCGCAAAGTCGACGCTGCCGCGGGCTACGTGACCCTTCGCACCCCCGACCAGCGAGAGCACCGTATCTGGCTCCCCGCGGCGGAAGTCACGGTGCTCCACCGTCCCGGCACTCACGATTACCGCGCCGGCGATGAGGTGGAGGCAGCCATCGTCATGTTCCGCTAGGGCATGAGTTGAGGTAAATCCGCAGGCATCGTTGGAGCGCTTCGGAAAACCCCCATAGCCAAACGGCGGGCCCGGAGAAATCTCCCGGCCCGCCGTTTGGCTAGAGGCGTTCCGCCTCGATTAGTGGCGGTAATACACGTGGCGGTAAACGCGCCCACCGCGGCGCACCGTGCGATACTTGCGCGCGTTGCGGCGAGCGCGCTCCTTCTTGGCATCCTCTCGCGACTTCATGTACGAGTAAAGCGCTACGCCCGTTCCGGCGCCCGCAATCAGTGGCTTCTTCTTGACGATGCCGTAAAGTCCTACCGCACCGGCCGCGATGGCCGTGTTCTGGCGGCCCTTGGACCCCGCGTGAGCGGCCAGTGGCATTCCTAACGTAAGACCAACGGCGGTCAACAACGTGACGGCGGTCAGCCGGAGACTCGGTTTCATCAGTCTGCTCCTCAATTCGTTCTGTTCAAACTCGCTGGAGTTTACCCGGGCTTGCCCCTGCGCTAAACGCTTGTCTAGTAGGTGCCTGGTAGGCTGCAGGTCGGCAAAGCTTGCTAGGACTGCGGTTCAGGTGCAGAGACCCCACCCGCGGCGCGCCGGTTCCGGTGTTTTCCGGCATCAGGCGTATAATCGGCGGGGAGGCATTCGCTTTCTGTCCCCCGTACGTTGGAGGTCGGAGCGATGGCCGAACGGATCGAGCTGCGGGATGGAGGCTGGCTGGTGTATGAGCCTTGCCTGCTGAGCACGGCGGAGGCGGATCGCCTGTTCTCCCGGCTCCAGTCCGGCGTCAAGTGGCGACAGGAGCGTGCTTACGGCCGCCCAATGCCCCGGCTGAACGCCTGGTTTGCAGATCCAGGCCTCGCTTACGCCTATTCCGGAATCCGTTACCACGGCCAGGGATGGCCGGAATGGCTTCTGCCGGTGAAGCAGCAGGTCGAGGCAGTTGCCGGGTCGATGTTCAATAGCCTCCTCCTCAACCGGTACCGCGATGGAACGGACTCCATTGGCTTTCACGCAGATGCGGAGCCAGAACTGGGCGCCGATCCTATTATTGCTACGCTTTCGCTGGGCGCGGAGCGCAACTTTGTTTTGAAACACTGCCGAAACAATGAAAGACAATCTTACCGGCTGCTGCACGGAAGTTTAATGGTCATGGGCGGAAGTAGTCAGCATAACTGGCTACATAGTGTTCCGAAAACGAAAACTCCGGTAGGCGAGCGAATCAGCTTAACGTATCGAAAGATCCTCTAAACAGCACGGTGTTGAGCGGATTGGGCTTTAACCTCAGGTACTCTGTCGCCTATAGCCTAACAGATGAGTAACCGGACGCAGGCAACATCCTCGTAAGGAGTCTTCGTGAACTATCTACGGTCAAGGCGGAGAGGCTTCACTCTTATTGAGCTTCTCGTGGTGATTGCAATCATAGCAATTCTTGCGGCAATTCTGTTCCCCGTGTTCGCACGAGCCCGGGAAGCAGCGCGTCAATCATCCTGTCTTTCCAACCTCAAGCAGTTGGGAAGTGCGGTCATGATGTACCAGCAGGATTACGACGAGACCAACCTCCGAAACAACAACATCGAGACGTATAATCTCCCCAACGGCACGGTGTCACCCTCCACCAACTGCCTCTGGATGTACCAGTTGTACCCTTACATCAAGAACGCGCAGGTGTTCAGTTGTCCCTCGGATGCGGCTGCCAA
>Ga0255338_1004956_pt1 | contig 12918 bp, 9 predicted proteins | sample MeOH1_35cm_T4_19_FD_203715 | JGI IMG/M metagenome (GOLD analysis project Ga0255338, IMG submission 203715) | Sandy soil microbial communities from University of British Columbia, Vancouver, Canada - MeOH1_35cm_T4_195 | ecosystem: Engineered > Artificial ecosystem > Sand microcosm > Unclassified ...
CTGAACACGGCCAACAAGGTCGTGAACTTCATGAGTTACGGCATCCCATCGGTGCTGAGCCAGGAGACCGGCTATCTCGAAGCGGCACGTCACGGCGAACACTGCCTGTACGCGCAGACCCCCGAGGAGATGCTGATGCTGATCCGGTATCTGGCGGAGGATCCGGCGCTGCGCGCCCGCATGGGCGAGGCGGGCTACGAAACCGCGCGCGCCTACCACATCCGGAACATCGCGCAGAAGTACCGCGAGTTCCTCACGCAGATCTGATGGAAGCGCCACGCGTCTGCATCGTTCTGCTGACCGGCGTGGGCGATGTCGTTCACGGTCTGCCGGTCGCAAATGCGATCCGACGCGCGTGGCCGAAGGCACACATCACATGGGTCGCCGAACCCGCGCCGTCGTACATCGTGCGTCCCCACGAAGCGGTCGATGACGTCGTGGTCTACTACAAGTCGCAGGGCCTGGCCGGTGTGCGAACGCTCTGGCGGGAGCTGCGCAGGCGCGAGTTCGACATCACGCTCAACCTCAACGTCTACACGAAGAGCGTCTGGCCGACGCTGTTCTCGGGCGCATCCCGACGCATCGGCTTCGACAAGCACCGCTCGTTCGAAGGCGTGTGGCTCGCGAGCAACGAGCATCTGCCGAGCCGGCCGCGCGCACACACCCAGGACATGTTCCTCGAATTCGTCGAAAAGCTCGGCGTGCGCACGGACCGGGTCGAGTGGCGGATCACGTTCACCGACGACGAGCAACGCGCGCAGGCGGCGTTTTTCGAGCCGCTGCGCGATCGGCCGGTCGTTTCGGTCGTGCCCGCATCGGCGAACGCGAAAAAGGATTGGCCGGCCGCGTACAACGCCGAACTCGTGGACGCGCTGCACGCCGACTTCGGTTTTCGCGTGTTGCTCACGGGTGGTCCGGGCGAGCGTGAAACCGCACTCGCTCGCGAGATCGGCGAACGGGCGAGCCACAAGCCGGTCTGGGCGATGGGCGACGGAGTGCGCCGGATGATGTGGACGATCGCCGGCAGCGACCTCGTCATCGCGCCGGATACCGGACCCGTGCACATTGCGCGTGCGTGCGACGTGCCCGTGGTCGGACTGTACGGACACACGAACCCCTGGCGCGTCGGGCCGTGGCGCCGGTTCGAGGACCTCTGGATCGATCATTACACGGAGCCCGGAGAAGCGCCGGATCCATCGAACGCAGCGCCGAAACTCGGACGCATGGAAACGATCACGGTGCGTGAAGTGCTCGAGAGTGTCGAACGCGCGGTCGACGTCTACCGCGCAGGAAAACGCGAATGAGCGCGACGCTCAGGGATCGCGCGGAGTACGCGCTGTTTTCGCTGCTGCTGCGCGGCGCGGAAGGCCTTTCGGATCAACGTGCGCTGCGTCTCGGCGAAAGCATCGGCCGATTCGGCTTTCAGCGCGTGAAGGTGCGGCGCGCCGTCGTCGAGCAGCATCTGCGGCTCGCGTTTCCGGACCGCGACGAAGCGTGGGTCCGCGAGACCGCGCAGGCCGCGTACGAACACCTCGGTCGCGAAACCCTGCAGACACTGCGCATGTCCAAGATGCGGCCGGATGAGGTATTGTCGATCGTGCACCACGAGATCGGCCGCGAACGTTTTTACGAGGCGATCGACGCCGGGCGCGGCGTGGTTCTGGTCGGCGGCCACGTCGGCAACTGGGAGCTGGGCGCCGCGACCATCGCCGCCAACGGACGCGCGGTCGACGTGGTCTACCAGCGCCAGCGCAACCCGCTCTTCAACGACTCGATCGAAAAGGCGCGGCAGCGGCTCGGACTGCGGCTCATCGACCGCAGAGTTGCCACACGACAGGCGCTGGCGTCGTTGCGGGAAGGGCGCACGGTAGGCTTTGTCGCCGATCAGAACGCGGGGCGCAACGGCGTGTTCGTGCCCTTTTTCGGTCGCCTCGCCTCGACCCACCGCGGGCCGGCACTACTGGCCATACGCTCCGGCGCGCCGATGTTCTTCGGGGCCGCGGTACGGCAGGGAGACCACTACCTCGGCTTGACCGAGGAGATTACCGTGGATCGGGAAGGAGATCTCGATCAGGTCGTCGCTCGCCTGACGGCGGCTTTTACTTCCGTACTCGAACGACTCGTCCGGGAATATCCGGGGCAGTATTTTTGGCATCATCGGAGGTGGAAAACCCGTCCTCCCGAGGAACCGAACCAGACCTGATCGGTACTGGTAGTCAAATGCGCAGAGGAGCGGCGAGACGCAGAGAAGCGTCGCCGCGCCGGGCGGCGACGGGATTTTTCTGGCATGAGCAACGTGCCCGGCGGGCAGCCGGCCATGCGTGATTAAAGGTTTTTTATCGCGTGATCTACTTTTGTATACCGGCGTACAACGAGGAAAAGACCATTGGAGTGCTGCTGTGGAAGCTGCGCCAGGTGATGGCAGCGTTTCCACGCGACTACCAGCTCCTCGTCGCTGACGACGCCTCGACAGACAAGACCTCGGAAGCACTTCGCCCCTACCAGCGCGTTCTGCCGCTCACCGTCATTCGCAACGAGCAGCGCCGCGGCTACGCCACATCGCTCGAGATGCTGATCCGGGAAGCCGCGCGGCGCTCGGAGTACCCGAAACGGGACGCGATCGTAACGCTGCAGGCCGACTTCACCGAGGACCCCGATCAGGTGATCACCCTGCTGAAGCGGATCGAAGCGGGCGATGACGTCGTCGGGACGAAGCCCTTGATAGCGGAAGATGCGCCCTGGCAGGTGCGCTGGTCCCGCAAGCTGGCGCGGAAGGCGATCCGTCGCCGGGGCTGGCCCGATGACGTCGACCCGCTTTCCGGCTTCCGCGCCTACCGCGTTCAGGTCATCCGAAAGGCGATCGAAGCCGCGGCCGGCAAGCGCCTGATCACGTGGAATGGCTGGCTCGCCAACGCTGAGCTGCTCGCGGCTGTCCAGCCACACTCGCGGCGCACGGAAGCCGTCGAGTCTACCTACCGACCGGAACGCCACCGCCGACCGAGCCGTCTCAACCCGTGGCAGATGGTCTGGCAGGCGGTCCGCTTCGGACGCGGCGGCCGGTCCCCGGAAGTGCTCGGGCCGATCGAACTGCCCGCCCCGCAGACCCCCGAAAAGCGCGGAAGAGAAGAGCTGCAGGCGTTCGTGGAATCGCGCGTCGGCGCCCCGCGGGAGCGGCCGCTGCGCGTCGGCAACGGACGCGGGCGGGAACGCGGCGAGCGCGGACGCGGCGATCGCGATCGGGATCAGCGTCGCGAGGGCCGGCCTGAGCGGCCCCGTCGCGAGGGGGACGGCCGCGGGGCACCGGTCGGCGAAGGACGGAGAGGGCCCGGTGGTGAGGGCCGGAGGCACCCGGCGGGCGCGGCCGAGGGTCGCACCGGCGAACGTCGCGAGCGACCCGCGCGTCAGGACCGCCGGGAGCGTCAGGACCGCCGGGAGCGTCAGGAACGGCCGGAGCGCCGCGAAGCGGGCGCCGACTCGAGCCTTCGCCGGCCGCGCAACGGCTCTCAGCGGCCGGAGGCCCCGGCCGCTGCAGGTCAGCAGGTTCCGCCGTCGCCGGAGTCGATTCAGCCCACGGCGGAAGCCGGGCTGGTCTCGACGCCCGATGCCGAGGCCGCGGAGCTGGTGGCGGATCTGTTCGCCGCGCCGGGCGCCGAGGCACCGAAGAAGCGCCGCCGCCGCCGGGGTCGTGGCCGTGGCCGGCGTGTCACAGAGGCGACCGAAAATGAAACACCAGCGGCTGAAGGGGATACCTCCTTTGAGCAGCTCGAGCTGGTCGCAGCCGGCGAGGCCGGAGCAGATGCTGAAGCGGCTGAAGGCGAAGGCGGAGTGTCGCCGGCCGGTGCGCGCAGCGGACGGCGCCGGCGGCGCGGTGGACGACGCGGCCGTGGCCGCGCACGGGCCGCGATGGATGGCACACAGGAAGGCGGCGCAGAATCGGCCGCCGAGCCGGCAACCGGAAGCAGCGGGCCGGCGGAGGAAAATCGCAATGAGGTTGAGGAATAGAAGCTGGTTTGCTGGCAGCGTGCTGGCGCTGGCGATGGTTGCCGTACCGGCCGTCGCACACGCCCAAGGCGAGCGCGAACTCGCCAGTGGCGCGGGCACCCCGGCGGCCATGGCCGTACCGGTGCCGTTCGGCCCCGGCGAAAGCATGACGTACCAGGTGAAGGTTGGACTGTTCGGTAACGTGGGCAGCGGCACGATCAACATCGAAGAAGACCTCGCGACGGTGCGCGGCCGGCCGACGTACGTCCTCAACATGCGGCTCAAGGGCGGGCCGCCGTTGTTGAAGGTCGACGACCTGTACCGCTCCTGGCTGGACATCGAAAAGATCCAGTCGCACCGCTTCCACCAGAACCTCAACGAGGTGCGGTACAAGCGGAATCGCACGCTCGACTTCTTCCCGGAGGAGCGGAAGTGGATCCGTCCCGAGAAGCCGGTCGACAACGGTATCATGCCAACCGACAAGCCGCTGGACGACCTGTCGTTCCTCTACTTCGTGCGGACGCTGCCGCTCGAGATCGGCAAGACGTACACGCTGAACCGCTACTTCAAGGAAAACGGGAACCCGGTCACCGTGAAGGTGCTGCGCCGCGAGCAGGTGACGGTCCCGGCAGGCACGTTCCAGACGATCGTCGTGCAGCCGCTGATCAAGACCGACGGCCTCTTCGGGGACGACGGCCAGGCGGAAGTCTACTTTACCGACGATGATCGCCGGATCCCCGTGCAGATCAAATCGAAAGTGAAGATCCTCAAGTACATGAACATGTACCTGCAGTCGTACACACCAGGCGACCGCCTCGCGCCCGGCTTCAATCCGAAAGCTGGCGTGTGAGCCAGGAGCTAGAAGAGAACCACGGGCCGGGCGCACGGCTCGCCGGCGATTCAGGAGACGCCGGACGCCCGGCCGAAGCCGACCTCTCGAAGATCCGCACGATCCCGGTCACCGGTCGGGGTAACAAGGTCCGCTCCGAAGACTTCGCCCGCCCGCCGGTGGGCGATCGTTCTTTCGGCGCATTCATCAATTCGCTCCCGCAGATCCTCGAAGCCAAAAGTTTCCTTGCCGTCGTTGACGCGGTCGCCAACGCTGCACGCGAAAAACGCGGCATCGTCGTGCTGCTGGGCGGGCATGTCGTAAAGACCGGACTCGCGCCGGTGCTGATCGACCTGATGCAGCGCGGCGCCATCACGCATCTGGCCTCCAACGGCTCCGCGGTCATTCACGACTACGAAATGGCGCGCTGGGGCGGCACCAGCGAAGACGTCGAGGCCGGACTGACCGACGGCAGCTTCGGCATGGCCGAGGAAACCGGCCGAGACATGAATCAGGCGATCATCGAAGGCGCCAAAAACGGCTGGGGCCTCGGCGATTCCCTCGCGCGCGACCTCGAGGCGCGCAGCGATCTCGCGAACGGCGAGCTGTCGCTGCTGCTCAACGCGCGCAGGCTGGGCGTGCAGTTCACCGTGCACGCCGCGATCGGCGCGGAGATCATCCATCAGCACCCCGCCGCCGATGGCGGCGCCATCGGCCAGACCAGCTACACCGACTTCAAGCGGCTCGCCGCACACCTGCCCAACCTCGAAGGTGGCGTCGTCCTCAACATCGGGTCGGCGGTCATCATGCCCGAGGTTTTCCTGAAGGCGCTGACGATCGCGCGCAACCTCAACAACGGCGCGCCCCGGAAGTTCGTCGCCGCCGACTTCGACATGACGCGGCACTACCGTCCTCGCGTGAACGTGGTCGAACGACCGACGCGGACCGGGGGCGGGAAGGGCTACCAGATCACCGGCCACCACGAGATCATGGTGCCGCTGCTGGCGTGGGCTGTGGCAGAGAAAACGGACCGTGATGCCATTCGTGCATCTGGCTCATCCAGCCAAGGCTAAGGCACATCCAGCTATGGGCTTGCAGGCGAAACGGCCGTAACGTGTTGCGGAAATCGCCCGCAAAACGGGTCGTGGGCCGAAAAAGCCCGCTCCGGGCATAACTGCCTGGAGCGGGAATAGCTGAATCAGCCGAAACGCAACAACTACATCACGGTCCGTTTTTAGGGATCCGCAGCAGCTGCCGGTCGCGCAGGTCCAGCGCGTACACGAACTGGTCGTCGACGGCCAGACCGTAGAACTGGGCGTTCTTGCGCTGGAAGATGATCTGCCGGTCGGTGCCGCTGAGGCGCAGAACCCGACCCTCGCCACCACGTTCCGCGATATACAGCTCGCCCGTTCGGCCCATCGTTAGCGCGACCAACTCGCCGGCGCGGAAGCCGGTTTCGATGCGACCTGTCCTCTCGCCGGGTCCGGCGCGCAGCACCGAGCCTTCGTACGACGCAGCGTAAATGGCGCCGGCGCCGTCGGATGCGATCTGGTAGATGTTGGCGTCGAACTGCGCGTACGGGCTGGCGGCGCCGTCGTCGGTGACGCGCCACACGGTGCCATTCCATTCGGCTACGGCCAGCGCGCCGTCGGGCAGCAGCACGGCGCCGTAGGCGGGGGAGGTGCCGACCCGCGGAACGATCATGCGTGCGCTGCCGTCCCGGCCGACTCGCCAGACGAAGTTGTCACCGCGCGCCCGAGCGAGGACGTAGGTGCCGTGGCCGTCGCGCGTGACGACCGGCGCGAACAGCGCGTCGGCGGGGATGCGCGCGAGCGTTTCGGGGTGGAGCTGGCCGTCCTGCAACTTGAGGACGCGCGGCCGCGGCCGCAGACCGCTCTCGTCCCAGCCGTAGCTGGCCTGCATGACCGTGCCCTGCGTGGTCGCGAGGCCCCAGCTCCACGGCAGCTCTGTCGCCAGGATCTGCGGGACGCCGGGCGTGCCGACATGCAGATCGACGCCGAGAGCGCCGGCCGGCAGGCCGTTTACGCTGAAGTGGACGGTTTCGGAGTAGCGGCCGGCGTCAAGTCCGGACGCGTTCGCGCGCAGGCGCAGGGAGTCGCCCGCCGCTTCGACGCTGAGCCAGGGCGCGCTGGCCTGCGCGACCCAGGTCGTGGCGTCGCCTTCGACGTGTACGGGCAGCGTGCGCGTGATCGCCGAATCCAGGTTCATCGCGCTCAGCCGCATCGCTGCCTGGTCGAGGACGACCGTGGGCCCGGCGTAGCCGAGACGGGCTTCCGCGGTGATCACGCCCTGGCGATCGATGATCCGGTCGAGCCGGAACATCGGCAACTTCGCCGGCGCAAATGTGTGTTTTGCGCGCGAGCCGGGGAACGGATCGCCGCTGTCGGCGCGCGCGCCCCGCCGCAGGTCGTCCTGGCCGTCGGCCTCCATCAGGGACACGGCCGGCCGACGCTCGTCCGAGTTCCACGCGCCGAGTTCGCCCCGCTCGGGGTCGATGTGCCACGCCAGCAACCCCTTGCCCGGCAGGTACTGGTCGGAGCCCGCCCGCTGCCGGTTTTCCAGCAGCAGGTATTCCCCCTTGGTATTCGGAATGTCGTAGCGCAGCACGCTCGGGGTGCTGTTGACCGGCTTCAGTTCGATCGCGCCGCTGCTGCGCAGCCAGTCGACCTCGACCCAGCCGAGCTGTTCCTTTTCCCAGGCGCTCAGGTGCGCCGGCGAGAAGCGGCTCGAGTGACTGCCGCTGCCCATCAGACCCCACGCGCCGATGCCCTGCGAGGAGGCATCGTAATCGTACAGGTCGGGCAGGCCGAGCGCGTGCCCGGTTTCGTGCGCCAGCACGCCCACGTGCAGCGGCGCACAGGTCGTCGGTTCGGTCGCCGGCAGAACCACGTAGTCCGCGATCCTGATCCGCTTGCCGAGCGGCGTCACGTCGTTCGTCTCGAACGGGGGCATCGCCGCGCGGTGCGGCCAGATCGCGCCCGCCCGGGAATCGCCGCCACACGGCGTGGCGTACAGGATCGCGACAAAGTCGACGAAGCCGTCATCGTCCGCCGAGTTCGGAATCCCGTCCGGACCGTCGTTGTCGAATTGCGAGAAGTCCACCTGGTCGTCGGCCAGCTTCAGCACCTGCTGACGCAGCTCGTGCATGCGGCCGAACTCGCCCCAACCGAATTTCTCCGGCGCGAGGTAGTGCGCCGCCGCCTTCGGCAGCCGCACCCACGGTGCGACCCGTCCCTCGACCTGCAACAGCCCCGACGAGACTTCCTTCCAGTAGTCCGCGTAACTGATCGTGTCGCCGCGCGTGGGCCCGAACAGCCGGTCCTGCAGCGCCGACACCGGGAAAGGCTCCGCGACATCCGCGTAAACGATCGGCACCACAGGCACCCGCAGCGTTCCCGTCAGCGCGGCACCTGCCAGCGCCGCCGCGTACGGTGTCATGCCGTCCAGCTGACCCGAAGCAACCAGCTCCGCACGGCGACGGCGGACTTCCTCCACCTTCACCAGCCACGCCCGGCTGAACTCCAGAGGGGACATTGGACGGGCGTCCGCCAGCCCCGCAATCGCGGATGGCGGCGCAGCCTCTCCCGACGCCGCCGGGAAAGGCACAGGACGCTGTTGCGAGTGCAACACCTTCGCCGGTGCCAGCATCAGCACTACGGTCGCGCAATACACAAATGCTGCGCGTCCCCGGCAGGGAATAAGACGGTGGATGGCTCGCTCCTTCGCGGCCATGGCGCCCGGTCGAAGCCGGTCGCCAATGGGTATCGGATTGTTCGTTGAGAGCGGGAGCGGCGAGTGCCGCCTTCGCATTATGTCTTAAACGTCCCAGCCAGGTCAAGCAGTTTGGGGGCTGCCCGGCGGTATAGTTGCTACAAGGGAAACATCTGGCGGGTTCCGTTTCGGCGGCCTCGGCTTTGTGGGTCTCGAGGTGTTTCCGGGTCGGATCCGGGCGTTCGGCGTTCTCGATCGATGTGGGAGCTTTGCTGCAGGCGCCCTGACAGGGTCAAGGTATCTGCCCTCTCCGGCTGAGGTGGGAGCATAGCTGCGGGCGCCCGGATATGTCAGCGCTTCTGCCCTCTCAGTTGACGTGGGAGCTTTGCTGCAGGCGCCCGGATGGCGTAAATGCCTTTGGCCTTTGGCTGATGTGGGCGCCCTGGCGCCGGCGCCCGGATAGGTCGGCGCTTCCGGCGGCCGTGTCCTTTGCCGTTGGCCGCTAGCAATTTCCAGGGCAGAAGAATGGCCGCGACCCGGGCGCCCGCAGCAATGTTCCGATATCAACCGAGAGGGCAGAAGCGCTGACATATCCGGGCGCCCGCAGCAATGTTCCCATATCAACCGAGAGGGCAGAAGCGCTGACATATCCGGGCGTCGGCCAATGCTCCCACATCGATCGAGGGCGCCGCAATGCCGAACCGCGCCCACGTTGGCCCGGGAAAGAGGTATTGCCGCTCTGCCGAGTTGTGGCAATTTCAAAGCGCTTGAACGACCAATGAGAGTGTGAATGGCGATTGTATCGGGGTACGAGGGGCCGAAGCGTTCGTGGGCGCAGCGGGTGATCGCGGCGGCGCGGCTGGACGCGACGGTCTACGAAGAGGTCGAGGCGGACACGACGGCGAACGCACAGGCGGCAGTGGTGGTCGTCGTGGCCGCGGTCTGCACTGCGTTCGGGGCGAGTGATGGCCATGTGCTGGGCAGCGTCGTCGGCAGCCTGGTCGCCTGGCCGATCTGGTCGGGGCTCACGTACCTGATCGGCGACAAGGTTTTCCACGGCACGGCGACGTGGGGTGAGTTGCTGCGGACGCTCGGGTTCGCGCAGGCGCCGGCGATTCTGAACGTTCTCGGTCTCGTTCCGTTCGTCGGGGGGTTCGTGGTTTTCCTGACCGGATTCTGGGTCCTTCTCGCGGGTGTGATCGCATTGCGTCAGGCGCTGGACATCACGACCGGCAAGGCGCTGCTGGTCGCCGTGATGGGTGTCATTGTGCTCATCACGTTGCCGCTGGTGCTGGGTGGTGCGGCGTGGTTCAGCTTCGGACGCTGAATGTCGATCGCCTTCCAGATTCTTCTCGTCGTCATACTGGTGATCGGCAATGGCATCTTCGCGATGTCGGAGCTGGCGATTGTATCCGCTCGAAAATCGCGGCTGCGGCACCTGGCCGAGGAGGGCGATGAGCGCGCCAGGCGCGCGCTCGAGCTGGCGGAGCATCCGAACCGCTTCCTTTCCACGGTCCAGATCGGGATCACCCTCATCGGCATCTTTGCGGGCGCGTACGGTGGCGCGACGATCGCGCGCGAGCTGACCATCTACATCGCTCGCATCACGCCCATCGCGCCCTACGCCAACGAGATTTCGCTGGCGATTGTCGTTGCGATGACCACGTACCTCTCGCTGGTCATTGGCGAGCTGGTGCCGAAGCGGATTGCGCTTGCTCACCCGGAACGCATCGCGCGCGCGGTGGCCGGGCCGATGCAGGTTCTGTCTACGATCGCGACGCCGCTCGAAAAGCTGCTGACCACGTCGACCGACATCGTGCTGCGCGCGTTCCGGCTGCGTCCCAGCGAAGAGCCGCCGATCACGGAAGAAGAGCTGTCCGCGCTGATCGAGCAGGGCGCGGAGGCCGGCGTTTTCGAGGAAGAAGAGCAGGAGCTGGTCGAGCGCGTATTCTGGCTCGGTGACCAGCGCGTCACCGCGCTCATGGTACCGCGGCGGAACATCATCTACCTGGACCTCAACGATCCGCTAGAGCGCAACCTCGCAAAAACTGCGGAACACAAGCACTCGCGGTTTCCTGTATGTGAAGGTGGCATCGACAACGTCGTCGGCATGGTGCACGTGCGTGATCTGTGGATCGCACACGTGAAGAACCAGCCGATCGACTTGCGTGCAATCATGCGCCGCCCGCTGTTTGTGCCGGAAAGCATGCGCGCACTTCGGCTGCTCGAGAAGTTCCGCGCGGGCGGCGTGCAAATGGCCCTGGTGGTGGACGAGTACGGCGGCGTGGAAGGCCTGATCACAATGGACGACATCGTCGAAGAGATCACGGGCGAAATCACGGTTTCCGCGCAGCCGCGCATCGTGCAGCGTGACGACGGATCGTGGCTCGTCGATGCATCGCTCACCATGGACGAGTTCTGGGATGCACTCGGCCTCGAAGAGCGCCGGGAGGAAGAACGCTACGAGTACAATACCGTCGGCGGCTTCGTGCTGAGTGTGCTCGGCCACATCCCGAGAGAGGGCGAATCCTTTGAAGCGCTCGGATTCCGCTGGGAAGTCGTCGACATGGACAGGCACCGGGTGGACAAGGTGCTGGTGAGCGCCCTCAAGGGCGAGGAGTAGCCGCCGCTGTTGCCCGCTCTCTAATGACCGTGTACGTGGACGTGTACGTGTACGTGTACGTGTACGTGTACGGGACGCAGTCCTGGGCCGGATGACCGTCAAATCATTCCTGAGATGCGCGTTTCACTTAATCGTACGGATTTCCTGAAGCGCTGGCTTTTGCGCGGAGGTCAACATGCACCGCCTCAAATATCTTTCTTCCTTTCTGATCGTTTCGTTTCTTGCTGCGTGTGGTGAACCGAGTGCGCCGGAGCCGCGGGATCCGGCGCGCAGCTTTACGGTGCAGGAAAGCCGGCTTGCGGATGCCAGTGTCGGCTTCGGATTGCGGCTGTACAGGCAGGTTGCCGCAAGCGAGAGCAAGCCGAACGTGATGGTATCGCCGCTCAGTGCGTCGATGGCGCTCGGCATGACCATGAACGGAGCCGAGGGCGAGACGCTCGATGCGATGCGCACGACGCTCGGATACGGCGAGCTCGGCGAGGCGGAGATCAACGAGGCGTACAAGGGTCTGATCGCGCAGCTGCTCGCCCGCGACCACAAGGTCACGTTTGCAATCGCGAACTCGATCTGGCACGAACGCACGTTCGCGGTGAAGGCGCCGTTCCTCGACGCGGCGCGTACCTGGTTCGATGCGGAAGTCGCGGCGCTTGACTTCAGCAGCGCGTCCGCTCCCCAAACCATCAGCGCGTGGGCGGAGCGACAGACGAACGGCCGGATCAAGGATCTCGTGAAGGAGATCAGCAGAGATGAAATCATGCTCCTGGTCAACGCCGTTTACTTCAAGGCGCCGTGGACTTCGCAGTTCGATCCGAAGTCCACGCGGAATGGCGCATTTCGTCGCGCGGATGGCTCGACGGTCAGCGCTCCGCTGATGAACAGGGATGGAAACTTCCGTTCCGTTCTGAATCAGGAAGTCATGGCCGTCGAGCTGTTCTACGGCGACAGTGCGTTCAGCATGATCGTGGTCGCGCCGGCGAACGGTGCATCACTCGCCTCACTCGAGGCAAAGCTGACGACGGACTGGTGGAATGGAGTTGCAGCGTCGATGCGGCCGGGTCGGATCGTGCTCACGCTGCCGAAGTTCAGGATGTCTTACGGCAAAACGCTGTCCGATCCGCTGAAGCAGCTCGGAATGGGCATCGCCTTCGATGATGTTCGCGCGGACTTCGACCGCATCGCCGATCGTGATGACCTGTATATCTCGCGCGTGGAGCAGAAGACGTTCATCGATGTCAACGAGAGCGGCACGGAAGCCGCCGCCGCGACAACGGTTGGCATTGGATTAACGTCATTACCGCCGTCGCTGGTCTTCGATCGCCCGTTCATCTTTGCGATCCGCGAACGCGAATCGGGTGCGCTGCTGTTCATTGGCCGACTCGGCGATCCGACGGCTGCGGATTAGAGCCGCCGCAGCGCGGACTGCGCCGCGTGGTAGCCGCACATGCCATGAACCGCGCCGCCGGGCGGCGTCGATGACGAGCAGATATACAGTCCGCGCGCCGGCGTCGCGTACGGATCCCAGCTTGGAACGGGGCGGAAGAGGAACTGCATCAGGTCCTGCGCGCCGCCGTTGATGTCGCCGCCGATGAGGTTGGCGTTGTGCTTCTGCAGTTGTCGCGTATTCAGTGTGCTGCGGGCGAGGATGGTGTCGCGGAAGCCGGGCGCGAATCGCTCGATCTGTCGCTCGATCGGCTCGGTCATGTCACGCGTCGAGCCGTGAGGCACGTGGCAGTAGCCCCACGCCGTGTGTTGC
>Ga0255338_1004957_pt1 | contig 12914 bp, 13 predicted proteins | sample MeOH1_35cm_T4_19_FD_203715 | JGI IMG/M metagenome (GOLD analysis project Ga0255338, IMG submission 203715) | Sandy soil microbial communities from University of British Columbia, Vancouver, Canada - MeOH1_35cm_T4_195 | ecosystem: Engineered > Artificial ecosystem > Sand microcosm > Unclassified ...
GCTGTGTTTTTAATGTTAACTGGTTTTGCAGCATATATGAATTATTACGTCGGGGGTTTATTTTGTTTTTTTTTAGGAATATTTTTTGTTGTTTTGGCGTTTTTTTTTTGATGTCGGGATTTGATTCGTGAAATGACATTTTTGGGGCGAACTTCATTATTAGTAGAAACTAATATTCGTTGAGCGTTTTGGTTTTTTATTGTTTCTGAGGCTTTGTTGTTCTTTAGTTTTTTTTGGGCATTTTTTCATTCGGCATTGGAGCCTGTGGTTCAAATTGGGACAGTCTGGCCGCCATTAGAGTCTATTCAAATGAATAGTCTGGGTATTCCTGTTGTTAATACTGTATTTTTACTTGCATCTGGTGCTGCGTTAACGTGAGCGCAGTATGGTTTGATTGGTGGTCAGTTTCGTGAAGTATTATTTGGTTTTTGTGTTTTATTTGTGTATGCTGTTTATTTTATGTTGTCACAGTGACACGAATACGTTGTAGCGTTTCATCAAGTTAATGATTCGGTTTTTGGCTCAACAATGTATATTTTAACGATGTTTCATGGGGGTCACGTTTTGATTGGGAGTATTTTTTTATTTATTTGTTTGGTTAGATTTTTATTGGGGCATTTTAAGCCGGTTAGTTATTTGGCATTGACATTAGCTGCTTGATACTGACATTTTGTTGATGTTGTTTGGGTACTTGTGTTTTTATGAATTTATTTGTGGGGTACATGAATACCGCATTTTTTTAAAGCGGATTTTATTGAAAATTTGATTACAGGGTAATTTTTGCTTAATAGGGGGGATTTATAGTTTTTGTAAATTGTATGTTAAACTTTAAAGAAAATTTTTTTTTTGTTAAGTTCTCTGTTTTATTTTTTTTAGTTTTAATTTTCGGTTATTGGGGTATTGATTTAAACTCGGAAGAGTTGTACATCGCATTTAGTTTTTTATTTTTGGTCATTTTAGCTTTTGTTATATCGCGGAAAGCTCTTTTATTTATTTTTGTGAAGTCTGTTAATTCTAAGTTTTCTCGAATTATTTCCGATTTATTTGTTGTAGGCGGGGCGTTGACATTACAGTTAAGCGTGTTGCGTTTATTAAAAAATTATTTTAATACTCTGCTTAATAGTATTGTGAAATTTTGTACCTTAACGGTGCATTTTTTACTTGCTAATATTAAAATTTTTAGTTCACTAGCGGTAGCTCGGATGAATAAATTATCTATTTTTGTGGTTTTAGGGTTGGGTGCTTTTTGTAAGATTATTGCACGATCACGACGTACTAGCGCGATGGTTGGTAGTTTTTCTAAATTATTTAATATATATATTTAACTAGATATTTGTTTTTATAAGTTTGTATGGCGCACAGTGATGCATTAATATTTTTGACGAATATTACTTGAGTTTTTTTACTTTTTCTTTTTGTTTATTTTTTTTTTGTTTTGTTTTTTTTACCTACTTTATACAAAAAATATCGAATGCGCGCTTTAATTAAAACTGTACATAGTTTAGGTGGGGTGTTAGCATTACGTAATGTTTTGGTTTCTTTAACTTTTTTTGTTGATTTTTTTTGTGCGTTAAACGTTATAGGTGCTAGTCTGATTTCATCTGGAATTTTTTTTTTTGTTAGTAGCGTTTGTTTTGTTAGTAAGTTGGTGGTTGGGGATAAATCATCTGTTTACGCAGATGTTGTTACTTCATTAACGAAAGTTAGTCTGGGTAAGGTTTTTGGTGATTTTACAAAAGAAAGATCACCCAAATATTTTAGTGTTCGAAAAAATTAATATTGTTATATTAGCAAAAATTTATGTGACTTCAAAATTTTTATAAATGATTTTGTTCAACAAATCATAAAGACATTGGTACTCTTTATATTTGTTTTGCTTTGTTGTCCGGGGTTGTCGGGACTGTGTTTTCACTATTAATTAGAATGGAATTAGCTCATCCAGGAGATGGGGTTTTGTTAGGTAATTATCAGTTTTATAACGTAGTTATAACTGCTCACGCTTTTTTAATGATTTTTTTTTTTGTTATGCCTGCTATGATAGGTGGGTTTGGAAATTGAATGTTTCCGATTTTTTTGGGGGCTCCTGATATGGCGTTTCCTCGTTTAAATAATATTAGTTTTTGGTTATTAATTCCTTCGTTGTTATTACTTGTTTTTTCAGCTTTTATTGAGTTTGGGGCTGGAACTGGTTGAACGGTTTATCCGCCATTGAGTACCTCAATGTATCATTCTGGGGGGTCAGTGGACTTAGCTATTTTTAGTTTGCATATTTCTGGGACATCGTCTTTATTGGGTGCAATTAATTTTATTGTAACTTCATTGAATATGCGTACTAAAGGTATGAGTATGCAAAATATGCCTTTATTCGTTTGGGCGGTTTTAGTTACGGCGATTTTATTATTATTATCATTGCCTGTATTGGCGGGTGCAATTACTATGTTGTTAACAGATCGGAATTTTAATACGTCCTTTTTTAATTCATTGGGGGGTGGTGATCCATTATTATATCAACATTTGTTTTGATTTTTTGGGCATCCAGAGGTTTATATTATTATTTTGCCTGGTTTTGGAATTATTAGTCATACGGTTTCGGATGGAGCTAAAAGACCTATTTTTGGTCGGTTTGGTATGGTTTACGCGATTTTATCGATCGGTTTGTTGGGTTTTATTGTATGAGCTCATCATATGTTTACTGTTGGTTTGGATGTTGATACTCGGGCTTATTTTACTTCGGCTACGATGATTATTGCGGTGCCGACTGGGATAAAGATTTTTAGTTGAATTGCAACCATTACCGGCGGGGTAATTGATCTTCGTACCCCAATGTTATTCGCGGTTGGATTTTTGTTTTTATTTACTATGGGGGGTTTGACGGGTATTGTTGTAGCTAATGGGGGTTTAGACATCGCTTTACACGATACTTATTACGTTGTTGCTCATTTTCATTATGTTTTATCTATGGGGGCGGTTTTTGCTTTGTTTGCTGGTTTTTATTATTGATTTTTATTTTTAACGGGTAAAGCTTATTCCGAGTATTTAGGTCAATTGCATTTTTGAACAACATTTATCGGAGTAAACGTAACATTTTTTCCTATGCATTTCTTGGGGTTAGCTGGTATGCCTAGACGTATACCTGATTATCCTGACGCGTTTCAATTATGAAACTCGGTTGCAACTTTTGGTTCTTATATTACTACGTTTAGTATGGTGGTTTTTTTGATGGTCATTTATAATGCGTTTATTGGTTTTTCGTGGTATGCTTCTTTTTTTCGTATTTTTAATATTAATGTTGGTTTAGGGTTGGTTGAGGATTATAGAATGCTTCGTGGAACGACTACTAATTCAGTTAATAACTCCGTGAGGGTTTACCAAAATTTTCAAATTAAGCGTCCATCGAATTACAAAACAAGTTCGTGAGTGGATACTGGTCCATTTTCAGTTAGATTTGCTCGCAGAGCTTTAGCGTTTAGACGTAAAGTGTACGGGCCTCTACGAAATCGTTGATTTCGCTGAGAGTAATTAGCTTAGTTTGTCTAAATTAGTTAAGTTTCCTACACTTTTTGCAGACGTTTTACTTTGGAAGTTTCGCTTTATTAATTATATTCGGTTTTTTCTTATCGAATCGTGCTTCTAAAAATTTTTAATGCATAATTTTTTATGTATTATTATGGTTTATCTGATTGTTTTATTATTTTTTTTTATTAGTTTATAGGTTATAAATGGATGCCTAGGTAAACATATTTCGGACGTTTTATTACTTGCGAAAAGTTAAGTTTAGCCAGAGGGAGACTAACACTTAAATTTCCGAAACCAGAAAACTGGATATAACAATATTCGTTGTTTTATATTATTTAGAATAACGATACAAACGCGGGGAACTGAAACATCTAAGTACCCGTTGGAAAAGAAATCAACCGAGATACTGTTAGTAGTGGTGAGCGAATGCGGTTAAGGCCTTTAGCTTTTAAAGTAGTTATAAGAAAACTAAATAAAAGTAATTTTATTTAGTGCTATAAAGGGTTTTAGCCCCGTATTATATTTTGACTTTGGAAAAGCTTTAAACTGAGTAGGGCGGGTTAGGTTTTATCTTGCTTGAATATAACAGAACCACCTGTTAAGCCTAAATACATATGTTTGACCGATAGTGGAGAGTACCGTGAGGGAATGGTGAAAAAGAAGCCTTTTGGGTTTTGTTGAAAAGAAACTGAAATTTATAACTGACATAGCTGTTGGAGCTTGTTGATACAAGTGACAGCGTACCTTTTGCATAATGGGTCAGCGAGTTAATTTGTTTAGCAAGCTTAAATTAAATGAATTGTAATGTAGGCGCAGTGAAAGCAAGCTGTAATAAGCAATTAGTTAAACGAATTAGACCCGAAACCAGGTGATCTAGTTATGAGCAGGCTGAAGGCAATTTAATCGTTGTTGGAGGGCCGAACTCATATTTGTTGAAAAAAATTGAGATGACTTGTAACTAGGGGTGAAAGGCTAATCAAACTTGGAGATAGCTGGTTTTCCACGAAATCTATTGAAGTAGAGCGTCATTTTTTATATAGGATTTTTGGGGGTAGAGTACGAGATTAGCTAGGGGGTCGTCGTTGATTTACCGAATTTATCGCAACTCCGAATACCAAAATAATTTTTTATGGCAGTCAGACTGTGGGTGCGAAGATTCATGGTCGAGAGGGAAACAGCCCAGATTTTAAGCTAAGGTCCTTAAATTTTAGTTAAGTGTGAATTGAGAGTATATCTTGCTAGTTTAGATTAGGAGGTTGACTTAGAGGCAGTCATCCTTTAAAGAAAGCGTAAAAGCTCACTAATTTTATAAAATTTATTTGAATAATTTTTGATTAAATTTTTTTGGTTTGGTATATTCGCAAATGAACAGGGACTTTCAACTAAATACCGAAGCTAAAGACTAAATTTAACGAATTTAGTGGTAGTGGAATGCTCTGTATATTCCTGACGGTTTTTTGTGAAAAAAGCTTGAGATAACAGAGGTAAGAATGCTGACATGAGTAGCGACAAATAATGTGATAAGCTGGTGTTAACGCATTAGCTTATTGGTGTAACATTATCGCCGAAAAACTGAAGGTTTCTTCGTTAGGTTAGTCCGCGAAGAGTTAGTCGGTCCCTAAGAGAAAAGTGAAAACTTTGGTTGATGGGTAGTTTAGTTAATATTCTAACACTGATAAATAAATTATAACGTAGTCGGTGACGGGCGTTTTTATGATTGAGTATTTAAATGATTATACTTGGTTAGAAGATACTGTTTTTAGAAAGAGCTGACTTTTGTTATTTATTTGTTAACCGTACTAAAACTGACACAAGTAGTTGGGTAGAGAATACTAAGGCGCTTGAGATAACAATGTTGAAGGAACTCGGCAAAATGACTCTGTAACTTCGGGAGAAAGAGTACCTTAGATAAGTTTCATTAAAATCAAAACTAGTTTTGATTTTACTGTTTTGAGAGTTTTAACTTTTAATTAGAAAACTTTTTTAGGGTGGCACAGAAGTGAGGATAGCGACTGTTTACTAAAAACACAAGACTCTGCTAAGTTGTAAGACGATGTATAGGGTCTGACACCTGCCCAGTGCTGTTAGATGAAAAGAATAAGTTAACGCTTTGAATAGAAGTCCCAGTAAACGGCGGCCGTAACTATGACGGTCCTAAGGTAGCGAAATTCCTTGCCATTTAATTGATGGCCCGCACGAGTGGTGTAACGACTTTCCTACTGTCTCCAACATTGACTTAGCGAAATTGAAGTTTCCGTGAAGATGCGGAGTACTCATGGCTAGACGGAAAGACCCCGTGCACCTTTACGATAGCTTTACATTGTTATTAAAAATGTACTGTGTAGCATAAATTGTAGCCTATGATCCCTTTACGCCAGTAAACTGGGGAGGCTAAAAGTGAAATACTTTTCTGTGCGTGATTTTTAACTAATCTTATTGAGACAGTGTATGGTGGGTAGTTTGACTGGGGCGGTCGCCTCCCAAAGAGTAACGGAGGTGTACAAAGGTAAGTTCAAATTAATATAACAATATTAATTGTAGAGCGCAATGGTATAAACTTGCCTGACTGAGAGATTGACAAATCGAACAGGGACGAAAGTCGGTCATAGAGATCCGGTGGTGCTGTGTGGAAGGGCCATCGCTCAACGGATAAAAGGTACGCCGGGGATAACAGGCTAATGATTCACTAGAGACCTTATCGCCGGAATCGTTTGGCACCTCGATGTCGGCTCATCACATCCTGGAGCTGTAGGCGGTTCCAAGGGTTGGGCTGTTCGCCCATTAAAGTGGTACGCGAGCTGGGTTTAAAACGTCGTGAGACAGTTTGGTCCCTATCTACCGTGAGAATTTTGAAAATTGCGAGTGATTCCCTACTTAGTACGAGAGGACTGGTGTTTGTGATTACAAGAGTAATCTATAATGATATAGTTATCAAAAACAGTTGAGGGGTATACCTATGGTGGTCCGGTTGTTAGGCATATAGCATAGCCGGTTAGCTATGTATAAAAAAGGATAATTGCTGAATACATCAATGCAAGAAGTAATCCTCAATACAAATTTTCTTAGACTTGTAATAAGTTATTACGTATATAGGGGAAAATGTGGTAGTTTTGAAAAAAATGAAGCTGTTTCTTACTAATAAGTTAATTTTTAGAAAAAAATATAATTTTTGGCGTTTATAGAAATAAAATAGTTTTTTAATTCGATAGTTTACTAGTCTTTAGGAAAAAGATTATTAAATGCAGAGATCCACACTATCTCGTTTTGATCTAGTTTTGTGAAAAATGCATTTGATGGACGTACTGGCGGAGGCTGGAAGATAACATTTGATCTTTTTGACTGGGAGTTGTAAACGTTATAGTTGGGGCGCCCATAGCTCAATGGATAGAGCAGTGGTTTTCGAAACCAAAGGTTCTAGGTTCGAGTCCTGGTGGGCGTATAGGTGGAGTGGAGAAGTGGTTATCTCGTCAGGCTCATAATTTGAAGATTCGTTGGTTCGAATCCAACCTCCATCAAAAGTAAATTGAAGTGTTTAGCCTGCGTAGATGTGTATTGTTTATTTGTGGGGGTTGTAGTTTAATGGTAAAATGCTGGCTTGTCGCGCCACGTGATATGGGTTCAACTCCCATCATCCCCGTTGATATTTTTGGGGGAGGATGGCTGAGTGGTTTAAGGCATCGGTCTTGAAAACCGAAGAATAGTGATTATTCCGCAGGTTCGAATCCTGTTCCTCTCTAGGCGGCTGTAGCTCAATGGGTAGAGCATCCGTTTTGCACGTGGGGGGTTACGGGTTCGAGTCCCGTCGGTTGCAGTATCAGTACGTGACGGAATGGCTAACGTGTCCGCTTTGGGAGCGGGAAATTGAAGGTTCGAATCCTTCCGTACTGATTAATTATTTTAGTGTCCTTAGCTCAATGGATAGAGTGGTGGTTTTCTAAGCCTTCAGATATAGGTTCGAATCCTATAGGACACGATTGTGTGGGTGTATAGCTCAATGGTAGAGCGGTGGCCTTTTAAGCCAAGGGTTCTAGGTTCGAGTCCTAGTGCGCCTATTTGTGGGAGAAGGTGGCTGAGTGGTTTAAGGCGGCAGACTGTAAATCTGTTGGGACTACCCATCACAGGTTCGAATCCTGTTCTTCTCATTTTGTATTGTGCGCCCTTCATCTAGTTGGTTTAGGATGTTGCTCTTTCACAGCAAAAACAAGGGTTCGAATCCCTTAGGGCGTAATCTTGGGGGGGGGTTTGCTCGCTTGGCGGAATGGTAGACGCGGTAGACTCAAAATCTATTTCTTTTTAAGAGTGTCGGTTCAAGTCCGATAGCGGGTAGCGGTATTTTTGGGGGAGGATGGCTGAGTGGTTTAAAGCGATGCTTTGCTAAGGCGTTTGCCTTTATGGCAACGTGGGTTCGAATCCCACTCCTTCCGTATGAATTGGAGTGTTTATAAAAAGCTCGCTTGGCGGAATGGTAGACGCGGTAGACTCAAAATCTATTTCTTTTTAAGAGTGTCGGTTCAAGTCCGATAGCGGGTATATTCGGGGGGGTAGTTTAATGGTAGAACGAGAGTCTCCAAAATTTTTGGTGTGGGTTCGATTCCCACCCTCTCTGAGTTTTTGAATGTCAGTGTTTAGGTTATGTCTCGGTAGCTCAATGGTAGAGCGAGCGACTGTTAATCGCGAGGTTGTTGGTTCGAGTCCAATTCGGGACGGATTTTTAGGTTGCTATTTTGGGGTGAATAGCTCAATGGTAGAGCAGTAGTTTTGTAAACTAGAGGTTCGAAGTTCGACTCTTCGTTCACCCTTTGGCGTTTGTAGCTCAATGGTAGAGCGGTGCTTTGTGGCAGCATAGGTTGTGGGTTCGAGTCCCATTAAACGCCCGTTAATCGTGCGTGGCGTGCTTGTAGCTTAATTGGATGAAGCGTCGAATTGCGAATTCGGAGACTAAAGGTTCGAGTCCTTTCAAGCACGAAAGGTGTTTTACTTGATTTCGAGTTGTCTGGGTAGCTCAGCGGTAGAGCGGAGGCCTGAAAAGCCTTAGGTCAGTAGTTCGATTCTACTTCCAGACAGTTAGAATTTTGACGGGTAATGTGTGGTTTCTTTATTTGGGTGGCTAGCATAGTGGTTATGCGGTGGATTGCAAATCCATGTTAGAGTGGTTCGATTCCACTGCCACTCTTTGTAAATTGGAAATGGTGCTGGTTTTTAGCGAGCGTGATGGAATGGTAGACATGTCGGGTTTAGACTCCGGTGACAATAGTGTTGTGTGGGTTCAAGTCCCGCCGCTCGTAATTTTTAATTTATATTTGGAGTTTACACTGGTTAAGTTTTTGTAGATATTGGACTTAAGCACATATAAGTAAGATCTTGATCCTGGCTCTGAGTGAATGCTAGCGATATGCTTAACACATGCTAGTTTAAACGTATTATTAGTTTGTGTGATACGTGGCGTACTGGTGAGTAGTACGTGACAATCTTTAAGTTGTTTGAGGTGAATCTCAATTAATGCTAGATTACACTGGACAAGTTACTAAGATTTTCATCTCTTAGTTTTTATATTTTTAAATTAAATGCTAGGCTCGGTTGTTAATCGTGCTTGTTTGGTTGTTTAGTAAAAAGTATTTTACGCTGCTGAATGAGGTTACGCGGGATTATGGTAGTTGGTAGAGGTAAAGGCCTACCAAGCCTATTATCTCTAGTTGGTCTGAGAGGACGATCAACCACAATGGGACTGAAAACGGCCCGAACTGAACAGGCTGCAGTGAGGAATTTTGGACAATGAGTTTTGCTTGATCCAGCAATGTCGCGTGTGTGATGAAGGTGAATACCGTAAAACTCTTTCGTTGGAGACGATAGTGACTGTATCCAGAGTAAGAAGCCCCGGCAAACTTCGTGCCAGCAGCCGCGGTAAAACGGGGGGGGCAGGTGTTATTCATCCTGACTGGGCGTAAAGGGCACGTAGGCGATTTATTGTGTTTTTAGTAAAATCCTCCAGCTAAACTGGAGAAAGACTATTTAAACTGGTAGATTAGAGTTTGTTTGAATAGGGCGGTACATTTAGTGTAGAAGTGAAATTCGTATAAATTCGATGGACCACCGTCTGGCGAAGGCGGCCCTATAATCGTGAACTGACGCTAAGGTGCAAAAGCATAGGGAGCAAACGAGATTAGAGACCTCAGTAGTCTATGCCCTGACCGATGAGTGTTGAATGCTTAACTATATTGTAGTTGGTATTTAAGTAAATGCTTAAGCACTCCGCCTAGGAATTACAACCGCAAGGTTCAAACCTAAAGGAATTGGCGGAGGGTTTTACCAGCGGTGGAGCATGTGGTTTAATTTGATATACCGCGTAGAACCTTACCAATCTTAGAACATGTCATTCTGTATGCTAAATAGCTTTAGCTAAGACTTTATTCTTTTTGAGTTTTTGTCTTTTGTAGAAGACAAACAGGTGCTGCATGGCCGTCGTCAGCTCGTGTTTTGAGATGTTAGATTAACTTCTGTAACGGGCGCAACCCTTATTCTGATTTTGTTTTATAATAAAATAGATTTTTTATTATGTTTTTTAGCAATTTTTTTGAATTGTTGTTAAATTAAAACATCAGAAGACTGACTGCGAGATGCAGAGTGAAGGTTGGGAGTATGTCTGGTCGTCATGGCCTAAATAGATTGGGCTACATACGTGCTACAATGGTAATTACAAAAAGTAGCGAAAGCGTGAGCTTTAGCAAATCTTTAAACATTATCTCAGTTCAGATTGTTTTCTGCAATACGAAAACATGAAGTAGGAATCGCTAGTAATCGTATATCAGCATGGTACGGTGAATATTACCCAATCCTAGTACACACCGCCCGTCACGCGGTAGAAATTGGGATTGGCAGACATAAGCGGGGGTTTTGTTTTCATATGTTTTTAAAATTATAAATTAATTTTTTGTTTTACAATTTACTGCTTATAACCCTAAGATTGAGGACTGCTGCGAAGTCGTAACAAGGTAGTTGTAGGGGAACCTGTGTCTGGAGGGTATATTTTTGATTTTTTTGTGTGTATTGGGTCCAATAGCTTAGGTGGTAGAGCGCGCACCTGATAAGTGCGAGGTCGTTGGTTCGAATCCAACTTGGGCCATTTGTTAGTGTGGTATTTAGCATATGTGATTTACAGTTTTTGAGTTTAGTTAAAATTGGTGGTGTTGCTTTGTTAAAATTTATTAAAGATTTTTTTAGAATTTATGAAATTTTTTGTTCGAAAATTTGTTCGTAATCGGGTGCTTTCAAATTTTATTTATGAGTTTGCTGTCTTGTATCCTACACCATCAAACTTAAGTTATTTTTGAAATTTTGGATTTTTAGCGCTTGTTTGTTTAGTTTTTCAAATAATTACGGGTATTATTTTGGCGATGCATTATACGCCACACGTGGATTTAGCGTTTTTAAGTGTGGAACATATAATGCGCGATGTCAATTATGGGTATTTTTTACGTTATGCTCACGCAAATGGGGCATCAGCTTTTTTTTTTATTGTTTATCTTCATATGTTGAAGGGTCTTTATTACGGCTCATATGTTTATCCGCGTCAAATTTTGTGATCAAGCGGGGTTGTTATTTTGTTGATCATGATTATGACAGCCTTTATGGGGTATGTTTTGCCTTGAGGTCAGATGAGTTTTTGGGCTGCGACAGTGATTACTAATTTATTTTCGGCGATTCCGTATATTGGTGTTGACTTAGTTTATTGGTTGTGGGGTGGATTTTCCGTGGATAATCCGACGCTTAATCGGTTTTTTAGTTTACATTATTTGTTACCTTTTGTTATTTTAGGGTTGGTTATTTTTCACTTGGTTTGTTTACATAATTGGGGGTCTAATAATCCGCTGGGGTTGAACGCAAAAATTGATACGTTTTCTTTTACTCCATTTTTTTTTTTAAAGGATTTTTCTTATTTAAACGTGTTTTTGTTTGGGGTTTCTGTCTTTGTATTTTTTTTCCCTAATTATTTGGGGCATCCTGATAATTATATATTGGCAAATCCGTTAGTAACGCCGAATCATATTGTCCCTGAATGATATTTTTTACCTTTTTACGCTATATTGCGTGCGTTACCTGATAAATTATTGGGGACAATCTTTTTGGCTTTATCGATAATTGTGTTGTTAGTTTTACCGTTTTTTTCAACTTTAGCTATCCGTAGTTCGTATTTTAAGCCTGTATTTCAAATTTTTTTTTGGGTTTTTGTTGTTATTGCATTAACTTTGGGTTGAGTCGGGGGTAAGCCTATTGAGCCTACTTATTATTTTATAAGTCAGTTTTCAACTTTTAGTTATTTTTTTTATTTTTTAGTTTTGATTCCGCTTTCGTCGAAAGTCGATTTTTTTTTCTTACAAAATCGTATGTATTCAAATATATTTTTTTTTAAGACTCGTATTGAGGATATTTATTATGTGCCTTTTTTTTAAAATTTTATGTTTTCACCAATTGAAAAATTTGACGTCGTTAATTTAGTATTTTTTAATATCGCTGATATTTTTGATTTTTCACTTACTAGTATGTCTTTGTATTTGCTATTCGTTGTAGTTACTTTAGTCTTTTTTTTAGTGTTTTTTAATTTTAACTCAACGTTTATACCTAGTTTTACTCAGGTTTGTGTTGAGTCATGTATTACGTTTGTTTTTGGGGTTTTGGATAAACAAATTGGTAAGAAGGGGTATATCTACTTTCCATTTGTTTTAACTTTATTTTTTTTTATTTTATTATCGAATTTGTATGGTATAACGCCATTTAGTTTTGCACCAACGTCACACGTTGTTATCACATTTTTTTTTTCTATTATGGTTTGATTTATGGCAATTTTTATTGGAATTTTAGAGAACGGGGTTGGTTTTTATAAATTATTTGTTCCTAATGTTCCTATTTATATGTTGCCATTTTTAATTATAATCGAAATTATTTCGTATATTATCCGGGTTTTTAGTTTAGCTATTCGGTTAGCCGCTAATATTACGTCAGGTCATGTACTTTTATTTACAATTGCTGGTTTTGCTGTTAAGTTATTTAAGTTAAATTGATTCGCGGCATTGTTTGCGGGATTTTTGTTATTATTTGTTTTTGTATTGGAATTAGGGGTTGCGTTTTTGCAAGCTTATGTGTTCATTACACTTGTTTGTATATATTTTAATGACTCGTTAAACTTGGCTCATTAGAGTTTTTTTTAGTCTTATGAACAGCTCACTGAAGTTATTTTTTTTAAGTATAAACACGTTGGGTGTTTATTTGGTTGCATTTCGAAATAGAGCTAGTACTCTAACTGGTTTTGGCGAATTACCTGTAGACGGGACTTTTGTGATACGAAAGTCTGGTTTTTTTTTACTTACTCCTAGTCCGTGGCCTTTATTTTCATCGTTTGCTGT
>Ga0255338_1004958_pt1 | contig 12914 bp, 11 predicted proteins | sample MeOH1_35cm_T4_19_FD_203715 | JGI IMG/M metagenome (GOLD analysis project Ga0255338, IMG submission 203715) | Sandy soil microbial communities from University of British Columbia, Vancouver, Canada - MeOH1_35cm_T4_195 | ecosystem: Engineered > Artificial ecosystem > Sand microcosm > Unclassified ...
AAGCGCTCGAACAGCAGGTTGAAGCGCAGCGGATCGAGGTCGGTGATGGTCAGCGCATAAGCGACGAGCGAACCGGCGCCCGAACCGCGGCCCGGCCCGACCGGGATGCCGTGCGCTTTGGCCCATTTGATGAAGTCCGACACGATCAGGAAGTAGCCGGGATACTTCATGCGCTCGATGACGTTGAGCTCGAAGTCGAGCCGCTTGCGATAGTCCTCCTCGCTGACGCCTTCCGCGAGACCGGCGGTGGCGAGACGATGCGCGAGCCCATCCTCCGCCTGCTTGCGCAGCACCGCGGCTTCATCCTCGTCGGGCGAGAAGCGCGGCAAGATCGGCTTGTGCGTGCGCGGACGGAAGGCGCAGCGTTCGGCGATCTCGACGGTCGAGGCCAAAGCCTCGGGCAGATCGGCGAACAAGGCCGCCATCTCGGCGCGGGTCTTGAAGCGATGCTCGGGCGTGAGCTGGCGCCTCTCGGTCTCGGCGATCAGCTTGCCTTCGGCGATGCAGATCAGGCCGTCATGCGCCTCGTAGTCGGCGACGGTCGCGAAATACGGCTCGTTGGTCGCGACGATCGGCAGGCCTTTGCTGTAGGCGAGATCGAGCAGCGCCGGCTCGGTCCGCCGCTCATTGGCCATACCGTGGCGTTGCAGCTCGACGTAAAGCCGGTCGCCGAACAGCGCCATCAGGGCTTCGAGCCGCGTGCCGGCGAGATGGCCCTGCCCCGCGGCGATCGCGTAATCGAGCGGACCGCCGGGCCCGCCGGTCAGCGCAATGAGGCCTGCGGTTTCGCCCTCCAGCCAGTCGAGCTTGATGCGCGGCGGCTCGTTCGGCGGCGACTCCAGGAAGGCGCGCGAATTCAGCCGCATCAGGCTGCGATAGCCCTCCTCGCGCGCGCCCAGCAGCACAATGCGCGAGCGCTCCGGCGTAACCGGCCCGCCGCGGCCGCCGTGCTCGACATCGCCGAAATCGACGGCGAGCGCGCAACCGACGATCGGCTGGATGCCGTAGCCCGTGAGCTTCTCGGAGAACTCCAGCCCGCCGAACATGTTGTCGGTATCGGTGAGCGCCAGCGCCGGCTGCTTGTCGGCCTTGGCGAGTTCCGCCAGCTTGCCGACCGGCAGCGCGCCTTCGAGCAGCGAATAGGACGAGTGCACGTGCAGGTGCACAAAGTTCAGGTCGGCCATATCTGCCTGTAACTTGGGGTGATTCCTTTGAACACCCAGAGTGGGGATGGCCGTCCGGCCTGTCCACCGCCGCCAGCGCATGGGCGGCCGCTATGGCCGTTTTACACAGCCGACCCGCTTAACCATCCCGTCATGCCGGCCTCGGGCGCACGGGGACACGCCCTAGAGTCCGGTCATGACCAACGCGGGTTACGCCACAGGCAACAACGCAACGTTACGCAACGTTACGCAACCAAACGAGCGCTACAGCGCCCCCAGGACGTGCGACCAGATGGCGATCATGCCAACGAACAGCGAGAGCGACGCGAGGGCAGCAGCTTCCTGGATCACGGCCTTGATCATTTGCTGTCTCCACTAAGAACGTAAAGAGAACATAGTTCTTCTTCTGTTCTTGAGTCAAGCGCCGCCGCCAAGGCGGTGAATCAGCCGTTAACGGCGCGCGCTAACGCCCACTATCCCCATCGTTTTCCGGCTTGGGACACTTGGTGCACGTCAGATGCCTTGGACGCCTCGTGGGACAACAACGGCCGGCCCCGAGTCGCCGCGCAGCCGGCAGCCTTCGTCGCGGATGAGACGGCGTTCCCCGTGACAGTGCTGAAGCTGAAAAACCGGCCCTACTTCCGTCAGGCCTGACGGCCGTCAGTCCATCTCCACCACTCTGCCCTCGCGCAACGTCACCCGCCGGTCCATGCGGGCGGCGAGTTCCATGTTGTGGGTGGCGATGATGGTAGCGAGGCCGGAGGCACGCACGAGCTGGTGCAGCGCGTTGAACACGTGCTCCGCGGTGTGGACGTCGAGGTTGCCGGTCGGCTCGTCGGCCAGCAGAATACGCGGCGCGTTCGCGACCGCCCGCGCAATGGCGACGCGTTGCTGCTCGCCGCCCGACAATTCCGCCGGCCGATGAGTGACCCGGTTCTTGAGGCCGAGATAACCGAGCAGCTCGGTCGCGCGCTTGGCGGATTCGCTCTTGGACAGGCCGCGGATCATCTGCGGCAAGATCACGTTCTCCAGCGCCGTGAACTCGGGCAGCAGCCGATGGAACTGGTAGACGAAGCCGATCTCGTTGCGGCGGATGCGCGTGCGCTCCGAGTCCGGCAGGATCGCGGTGGCGCGTCCATCGATATAGACTTCGCCATGATCGGGATGTTCGAGCAGGCCGGCGATGTGCAGCAGCGTCGACTTGCCGGCACCGGACGGCGCGACCAGCGCCACCGATTGCCCGGGCCAGATCGCCAGCTCCGCGCCGTTGAGAATGTTCAGCGTGGCGTCGCCCTGCTGATAATGGCGCTCGACGTCGTGCAGGAAGAGGACAGGCACTTCCTCGTCGGGCGTCTGGGCTTCCGCTTGCGGCGCGACGATCGTCTCACTCATAACGCAGCGCCTCCACCGGATCGAGGCGCGCCGCCCGCCAGGACGGGTAAAGCGTCGCGAGGAACGACAGGACGAGCGCCATCACCACCACGGCGCTGGTCTCGCCGGCATCGACTTCCGCCGGCAGCTTCGACAGGAAGTAGAGCGTCGGATCGAACAGCTCGGTGGCGGTGAGCCAGGACAGGAACTGGCGGATACTTTCGATATTGGCGCAGATCAGAAGACCGAGCAGGAAGCCGACCAGCGTGCCGACGACGCCGATCGAGGCGCCGGTGATCAGGAACACGCGCATGATCGAGCCCTGCGAGGCGCCCATGGTGCGCAAAATGGCGATGTCCTGCCCCTTATCCTTCACCAGCATGATGAGGCCGGAGACGATGTTGAGCGCCGCCACCAACACGATCAGCGTCAAGATGAGGAACATCACGTTGCGCTCGACCTGGAGCGCGTTGAAGAAGGTGGCGTTGCGCTGGCGCCAGTCGATGATGAAGATCGGCCGCTGCGCGGCCTTCTGCACCGCCTCGCGATAGGCGACGACCTTGTCGGGATTGTCGGTGTAGATCTCAATGGCGGTGACGTCGCCGGCGCGGTTGAAATAAGCCTGCGCTTCCTTCAGCGGCATGAACACCATGGCGCTGTCGTATTCCGACATGCCGATCTCGAACACCGCGGCGATCTTGTAGACCTTGATGCGCGGCGTCGTGCCCATCGGCGTCACCGCGCCGCGTGGCGCAACCAGCGTGATGTTGTCGCCGGCGCGCAGCGAGAGTTGGTCGGCGAGACGGCGGCCGATCGCCACGCCCTGCCCTTCGTCGAAGCCGCCGAGCGAGCCCTGCTTGATGTTGTTGATGACCGAGGGCAGCTTCTCGATGTCCATCAGCCGGATGCCGCGCACCAAGACGCCGCCGGCATTGAACGGTGAGGACGCCAGCGCCTGGCCTTCGACGATCGGCGCCGCGAGCCGCACGCCCTTCACGCCGCTGATACGGGTGGCGACCTCCTCCCAATCGGTCAGCGGCTTTTCCAGCGGCTGGATCAGGAGATGGCCGTTGAGGCCGAGAATCTTGTCGAGGAGCTCCGTGCGGAAGCCGTTCATCACCGCCATGACGATGATGAGGGTGGCAACGCCGAGCATGATGCCGAGGAAGGAGAACCCGGCAATGACCGAGATGAATCCTTCCTTGCGCCGCGCTCTGAGGTAGCGCAGCGACAGCATCCATTCGAACGGGGAAAAGGGCCGCGTCCCGTTGGGTTCGGTCATCGTGTTCTTGGTCCCGGATCACGGGTTTTCACACGATTCGGGCGCTTTCGTGGGCGCCTGTCGCGGAAAAGTATTTGGCAGCACACAGGATTTTTCTATCCGTCATTCCGGGACGGCGCGCAGCGCCGGGCCCGGAATCCATAACCACCACCGGGAGTATGGATTCCGGGCTCGCCCGCTTGCGCCCTTCGGGCTTCAGCGGGCGCCCCGGAATGACCGCTACTTCGTCAGCAGATCCAGCGCCGCGGCCGGGCTCATCAGTTCCTTCGAGCCGTCGGCGCGTTTCTTGACCTCGACCTTGCCTTCGGCGAGGCCGCGCGGGCCGATCATCACCTGCCAAGGCACGCCGATCAGATCGGCGGTCGCGAACTTGGCGCCCGGCCGCTCGTCACGGTCGTGGTAGAGCACCTCGACACCCTTCGCGGTCAGGTCCTTGTACATCTGCTCGCAGGCGCCGTCGGTCGCGGCATCGCCCTGCTTGAGGTTGAGCAGCGCCACCTTGAACGGCGCGACCGGCTCCGGCCAGATGATGCCGGCCTCGTCATGCGAGGCCTCGATGATGGCGGCGACCAGCCGGCTCGGGCCGATGCCGTAGGAGCCGCCGTGGATCGGCACATCCTTGCCGTCGGGCCCGGCGACCACGGCCTTCATCGGCTCGGAATACTTCGTGCCGAAATAGAAGATGTGGCCGACCTCGATGCCGCGCGCGGACACCTGCTTGTCCGCCGGCACTTTCGCGAAGTCGGCCGCATCGTGCATGTCGGAGGTCGCGGCGTATTGCGCCGTCCACTGGCCGAAAATCTTCTTGAGCCCGTCGACGTCATCGAAGTTCACATCGGCCGGCGGCACGGCCATCTCGAGATAGTCCTTATGGCAGAACACCTCGGACTCGCCGGTCGACGCCAGGATGATGAATTCGTGGGACAGATTGCCGCCGATCGGGCCGGTATCGGCGCGCATCGGGATCGCCTTGAGGCCCATGCGCGCGAAGGTGCGCAGATAAGCGACGAACATCTTGTTGTAGGAATGCTCGGCGCCCGCCTGGTCGATGTCGAACGAATAGGCGTCCTTCATCAGGAATTCGCGGCCGCGCATCAGGCCGAAGCGCGGACGCACCTCATCGCGGAATTTCCACTGGATGTGATAGAGGTTGAGCGGCAGATCCTTGTAGGAGCGCACATAGGCGCGGAAGATCTCCGTGATCATCTCCTCGTTGGTCGGACCGAACAGCATCTCGCGCTCGTGCCGGTCCTCGATGCGCAGCATCTCCTTGCCGTAGGCCTCGTAACGGCCGCTCTCGCGCCACAGATCGGCCGACTGGATCGTCGGCATCAATAATTCGATCGCGCCGGAGCGGTTCTGCTCCTCGCGCACGATGGCGCAGATCTTGTTGAGCACGCGCAATCCCAGCGGCAGGAAGGCATAGATGCCCGCCGCCTCCTGGCGCAGCATGCCGGCGCGCAGCATCAGGCGGTGCGAGACGATCTCGGCTTCGCGCGGCGCTTCGCGCAGGATGGGCAGGAAATAGCGGGAAAGGCGCATGGTATCCGTCGGATTTGAGGGCTTGGACCCGTGAGACAAAGCGGATCGGACCGGGAAAGGCAAGTGCCGGACGTGCCGCGGGCACAGCGGGCTCCCTCTCCCCGTCGGGGAGAGGGTTGGGGTGAGGGGGTTCCTGACTCTCGGGCTTTGTAACCCCTCACCCGGCGCACTTCGTGCGCCGACCTCTCCCTATGGGAGAGGTGAAGAGAGGCCGTGGCGCGTCTGCATTATGCCTGCGGGTCTATAGGCTGTAGGCGTATTTCTTCAGGCGCTCGGCATGGTGCGCGATCGACACCGAAATCCAGGCGCGGCCACGCAGATGCGGGACGCGCGTCACGTCCATGACCTCCGCGAGCTTGCGCAGGTAATAGAGCTCTTCCTTCGTCTGGATGTTGAACGGCGCGTATTCGATTCGGCCGTCGAGGAAGTCGCTATCCGAAATCGCCGCCTCGAAGCGCTGCTTCCATGGCGAACTGGCCGGACTGACATCGAGCCCAGCGCCCTCGCTGAACAGCATCTTGGTGCGGTCGCGGATCGAGGCCGGCAGTGCGTCGGGGTAGAGATCGTAGAGGTCGCGCAGCGGCATCTTGCCGGTCGCCAGGCCCCGCAGATCGCGCACCAGCGCCGAAGGATCGAGGCTCAGCGCATAATTGACGACGTTCGGATCGAGGAACGGCTCGCGCGTCTCGACGCCGTAACGCATCGAGCAGCGGTCGACACGCTGCAGGCTCACGCGATGCATGAGCCCCAACACGTCGTCGCGCATCGTCTGCGCCTGCGGATCCCGCGCATCGAAGGCCACTTCGAGCGGCGGATAACCGCAGAATAGTTCGTCGGCGCCCTCCCCGCACAACGCAACGCGGAAGCCGTCGGCCTGCATGCGCTCGGACACTTTCAGCGAACACACCGCGCCGCGAATGAGGTTCGGCTCGAAGGATTCGGACGCCGCGACCGCTTGATCGATCTGCGCGAAAACTTCATCGCTGTCGGCATCGAACGGCACGATGCGCAGGTCGAAACCGGTCCGCGCCGCATATTCGGCGGCATAGCGGAAGTCCGGCGCGCTGGTGCTGCCGACGAAATAGCCGGGCATCTCGGGCCGCACCTGCCGCGCGTAATGCGCGACCAAAGTCGAGTCGATGCCGCCGCTGAACAAGGTCGCCACCGGCAGGTCCGGCGGCAGGCGCATCTGCACCGCTTCCGCAAGAATGCGATCGAGCGCTTTCGGGTCGTAGGCGACCGGCTTCTCCGGGCGCGGATGAACCGGCGACTTGAAACGCACGCAGGCCTTGCGCGCCAGCGCATAGCCCGGCGGCAGCAGCATGACGTCGCCCTGCTCGATGGTGGAGAGCAGCGGCCGCATCTCCGAGCAGAAAACGAATCCCGTCTCCGACTGGATCACATAAAGCGGCTTGACACCGAACGGATCGCGCGCGGCGAGGAAGTCGCCGGTGGCAAGATCGACGGCGACGAAGGCATACATGCCGTTGAGGCGCTCGAGCGCCAGCGGCCCCCAGGCCTGCAGCGCATTGGCGAGCACTTCGGTGTCGGAATGGGTGCGGAACGGCACCCCGAGACTTTCGAGCTCCTGCCGCAGCGCGACGTGATTATAGATTTCGCCGTTGAAGGACAGCGCCAGCCGACCGTTGAACGAGATCTGCGGTTGCGTGCCATGCTCGGCATCGACGATGCGCAGCCGCCGCGTGCCCATGGCCGTCGTCGGATTGGGGCTCAGAACGGGATCGGTGACATCACCGCGGTGGAGGATTCCCTGAATGAGTTGCTTCACCACGCTTTCGGCATCTGGCCAACCGACGGCCACCGCAAATCCGCACATCGAAGAAAATTCCCCCGGCGGACCTCAGCGCACGCCCCTCAGGACCGGCCAATCCGCATGTTCACGATACATTTACCATGATGGCCAATGCGTTAAGTTTGCCTTAAGGTGAGACCGCAGCGAGATGCCGCGAGCCGATTTTCTGCATAAACTGGCTTGCGGCGCACGAATGTCTGGGGCGGCGAGTTGCGGCAACGATTGACGAAAGGCGTGACGATGCTGGCGATCTTCGCGATCGCCCTGCACACCATGCTTTGGGCCCTCGTCGCGCCCGCGATGGCCTTCGCCGGCTCCAGCGATTCCTTCGATCCGTTCCTGGTGATCTGTCACAGCGGCGGCTCGGCGGACGTTGCGACCGACACGACACCCGGCGCACCGCTCTCCAAGCCGACCTCGGCCTGCGATCACTGCAATCTGTGCACCGCCACCGGTACGGCCGCAACGCCGGATATCGTGCTGATCGGCCGTCTGCTGCCCGAGCGCATCATCGCGCTTCTGAGTCCCGTCAGCGTCCCGCAACGCAACGGTCTCACGTCCGATCCCAAACTCGCCCGAGGTCCGCCGCAACAGGCGTGAAGTCCCGCGGCCGTCACGGCCGCTCTTCCCCGTTTCTGTTGTTGCAAGGACCGTTTCCATGTCTCGCTCGAGCCCTCGTGGCTGCGCGCGCATTACGCGTGCGTTTGATCTCTCCTGCTCTATCTCGTATCGCCCCGCCACACGCCTGTGGCGCCTCGGCACGGCCGCGCTTATCGCCGCCTGCCTGCCGCACACCGCCAAAGCCCAAGACGCCGTTCAGATTCCGGAGATTGTCGTCGGCGCACCCGGCGCGCTGACCTCGCCCAGCACCGAAGCGGCGCGCCGCACGGTCGAGCAGACGCCCGGCGCCGTCGCGGTCGTGCCGGACGCCGCGTTCAAGGACACGGCGGCGCGAACCATCAAGGACATCGTCGACTACACGCCCGGCGTCTGGGCCCAGCCGAAATGGGGCGACGACGCGCGGTTCTCGATCCGCGGTTCGGGGCTCTCGCGCAACTTCCATCTGCGCTCGACCCAGCTTTTGATGGACGGCATCCCGATCAACACCTCGGACGGCTATGGCGACTTCCAGGAGATCGATCCGACCGCTTACCGCTATGTCGAGGTCTACAAGGGCGCCAATGCGCTGCGCTTCGGCGCCAATGCGCTCGGCGGCGCCATCAACTTCGTCACGCCGACCGGGCGCAACGCGAGCCTGTTCGAAAGCCGCATCGACGGCGGCAGCTTCGGCTATCTGCGCGAGCAGATCAGCTCCGGCAAAGCCTACGGGCCGTTTGACTACTTCATCACCGGCTCGAACTTCACCGGCGACGGCTACCGCGACCACAGCGGCGGCCACGGTCAGCGCGCGAGCGCCAATTTCGGCTATCAGTTCACGCCGGATGTCGAGACGCGCTTTTATCTCAACTTCAACCGCGTGCGGCAGCGCATCCCCGGCGAAGTCGACAAGACCTCGGCTTTGACCAGCCCGCAGACGGCCTGGACCGCCAACGTCGCCAATGACTGGCAGCGCAACATCGACACGGCCCGCGTTGCGAACAAGACGACGCTTCGGTTCGACGACACGACCGTCGATGTCGGGCTCTACGGCATCGACCGCCATTTGATGCATCCGATCTTCGAATGGCTCGACTATCGTTATCGCGACTATGGCGGCTTCGGCCGGCTGGTGCACGAGGCGCCGCTCGCGGGACACCGCAACCGCTTGACCGTCGGCATCAACGTCCTCAACGGCACCATCGACGCCGATCAGTACGTCAACGCCGGCGGCAACAAGGGCATCAAGACCAAGTCGCTGACGCAAAATCCGGAGAACTACACCGCCTACATCGAGAACGCGTTCTACGTCGCGCCGAAGATCGCGCTCGTCGCCGGCACGCAATATCTGCACGCGGTGCGCCAGCAGACGGTGAACTACACCATCGAAGGCGACCTCGCCGGCCGCGCGACGTTCGACATCTGGAGCCCGAAGGCCGGCGTCCTGTGGGAGTTCATGACCGAAGGGCAGGTCTTCGCCAACATCTCACGCAGCGGCGAAGCGCCGAGCTTCGGCGAAGGCCAGGGCAGCACCGTGCCGTGGTACGACATCAAGGCGCAGACGGCGACCACCTACGAGATCGGCACGCGCGGCCGGCGACCCGACTTCACCTGGGACGTCGCGCTCTACCGCGCCGAGATCCGCAACGAGTTGCAGTGCTTCACCAACTCCTTCGGCAACTGCAACGTCACCAATGCCGATCGGACGGTGCACCAGGGCCTGGAGCTCGGCTTCGGCGTCGCGCTCCTCAAGGACGCGCTGACGGCGCGCGACAAGATCTGGCTCAACACCGCCTACACCTACAACGACTTCCGCTATGACAACGACGCGACCTTCGGCAACAACCGGCTGCCGGGCGCGCCGCCGCATTATCTGCGGGCGGAGTTGCTGTACAAACATCCCTCCGGTGTCTCGTTCGGCCCCAATGTCGAATGGGTGCCGAGCGACTATTTCGTCGACAGCGCCAATACGCTGACGACGGCGTCCTATGTGCTGTGGGGCCTACGCGCGGTCTACGACGACGACAAGAACGTCAGCGCCTATATCGAAGCCCGCAATCTCGCCGACACGACCTATATCGCCGCGACCAGCGTCATCGATCGCGCGAATTCAAGTTCGCGTCTGTTCAATCCCGGCAACGGCCGCAGCATCTTCGCCGGCCTGCGCTTCAAGCTCTAACGTCAAATCATGAGAACGAAGATGAGAACCCGACTGCTGCAATATCCCCTCGCCGCATTCTGCATCGCCGCATCGCTACCAGCGGCCGCGCACATCACCCTCGAACAACGGGAGGCGCCGGTCGGCGCCCCCTACAAGGCCGTGTTCCGCGTGCCGCATGGCTGCGGGCAATCGCCGACCGTGCGGGTCACGGTGCGCATTCCGGAAGGCGTCATTGCGGTGAAGCCGATGGTCAAGGCCGGCTGGCAGATCGAGACCATGCGCGGCCCCTATGCCAAGGGCTACAGCTTCTATCACGGCGCGACCTTCTCCGAAGGCGTGACGACGGTGACCTGGAGCGGCGGCAGCCTGCCCGATGCGTTCTACGACGAGTTCGTGCTGTCGGTATTCATCGCCGGTGACCTCGCACCGGGGCGCATGCTCTACTTTCCGGTGGTGCAGACCTGCGAGCGCGGCGAGCATCAATGGATCGAAGTGCCGCCCGCCGATAAGCCCGATGCTCCGCTCGGCGATCCGGCGCCGGGCGTAATGCTGACGCCGAAGAAGTGAGGCCGACATGAACCGCCTGCGATCTGTTTCTTTCGCCCTCGTCTGCGCCCTGGCGGCGCCGGTTGCCGCCTTCGCGCATGCCCATCTCGATCGCTCCATGCCCACAGCGGGCGCGACGGTGAAGGAGGCGCCGCCGGAGGTAATGCTCTGGTTCACCGAAGCGGTCGAACCGAAGTTCAGCACCATCGAGGTGCGCGACGCCAAAGGCACCACGATGCAGGACGGCGCGGCGAGCGCCGTGCCCGGCAACACGGCGCAACTGCGGATCAAACTGAAGCCGCTCGCAGTGGGAACCTACACGGTGAAATGGCGCGTGCTCTCGGTCGACACGCATCGCTCGCAAGGCGACTTCACCTTCCGCGTCGGTCCATGAGACGCAACCCGATGCGCGGCGTGAGGTTCGCATGGAGCCGCTGATCCTGGCGCGCTTCGTGCACTTCGCCGCCACGTTGACGGCTGGCGGCACGATCTGGTTCGCCCTGATCGTGCAGCGGCCGATCCCGGCCGTGTTGGATCGTCGGCTACGCCTCCTGACGGTGGTGGCGCTGGCTCTCACCGTGCTCACGGGAGCCGCGTGGCTGGCGCTGGTCGCCACCGACGTCCTCGGCGTTCCCCTGGCGGACATCTACCTGAGCGGCGTATGGTCCGTGATGACCGATACCCGCTTCGGACAGGTGTCGGCGATCCGCCTGCTGCTCGCGCTCGTGCTGGCGCTTCTGGTGCCCTGGCCTCGCACACGGCCCTTCCAGGCCCTGCTGGCAGGCGCTCTCGTGGCGCTGCTCGCCCTGACCGGCCACGCCGGTGCGGTCCCGGGCCCCACGGGCACCGGCGCGCTCGCGGCCGACATGGCGCATCTCCTGGCCGCCGGGGCATGGCTCGGCGGTCTGCCCGCCTTCCTGCTCTCGCTAGGCAAGGTTCCTGGCGATCCGGGAGCCGACAACCGGATCATCCGGACGACGCGTCGGTTCTCATGGCTCGCTGTCCTCGCCGTAGCCACGCTCCTCGGGAGCGGGCTGATCAACGGCTGGTATCTCCTGAGCGGTCCGCGGGACCTGCTGGACACCGATTACGGCCAGCGGCTCACCCTCAAGCTCGTCCTGTTCGCCGCGATGCTGGCCTTTGCTGCGGTGAACCGCTTCCGCGTCACGCCGGCGCTTCCCTCCGCCCACGCGCGAACGGCCCTCGGCCGCAACACCCTCATCGAAACCGCGCTCGGCCTCGGTGTGCTCGCCCTCGTTGCCGTCCTCGGCACTTTACCGCCCGGCGGCCACGCTCATCCGAGCGAAAGCGCCATCCCCGAGGACGCTTCATTTGTACACATACATACAACCGAGGCGATGGCAGATGTAACCGTCGATCCCGGGCGTGTCGGCCGTGTCAAAATTGGTATTCGTCTCTGGCGCGATGACATGACCGAGTTATCGGCGCGCGCTGTGATCGTGGCACTCGACCCGCCGAATAAAAACGCACGCTCAACGATCGAGCATGCTGCAGTGCGACAAGAGGACGGCGCATGGCGCGTTAGCGACGTAGACTGCACGCAAGGCGGCGTTTGGACCGTGCGAGTGATTATCACACCGCATGAGGGTTCCAACATCGTGCTTGATGGGCCCATCGTTATCGCAAACTAACTCTTTATTCCTGATGACAGTGCGATTTTGTTCGGCTAGCGTATTTATATGTCCGTGTGACTGGAGATTCCGGCTCGACTGACAAGACCGGCTCCACCTGCGGTCCAAGTCTTGGGAGGGAAGTAAGTCCTTGGCGCGATAAACCGCTGCCGCCTCGATCGAAAGCTTCAAGCAACAAAAGTCGAGGCTGATAAGGACACTAAAATAAGTTGAGCAGGGCTAAGGCGCCCTGCTCTTTTTTTTGCGCGACGCTTCGAGATTACTACTGACGCGGGGGCGTGGAGATCTGCGCCAGCCAGTCGAACGGGATCAGTTCCTGTGTGTAGGCGACATACAGAATTGCAAAGATCACGCTGGTGAAGATCGTCGTCCAGAGCAGCTTGCGACCGATGACATTCGCCGCGGGCGCGCCCGGATCGGTGCCTGCCGCAATCTCTTCGCCGCTTTCATGCTGGCTGCGGATACCCCACGGCAGGACGGCGAACAGCACCACCCACCACAGCACGAAGTAGATGGCGAGAACGGTGGTAATGCTCATGTCGCGTCGTCGTCCTTAAGCCTGCTCGAGTTCGACGAGCGTGCCGCAGAAATCCTTCGGATGCAGGAACAGCACCGGCTTACCGTGCGCGCCGATCTTCGGCTCGCCATCGCCGAGCACGCGCGCGCCATCGGCTTTGAGCTTGTCGCGCGCCGCTTTGATGTCGTCGACCTCGTAGCAGACGTGGTGGATGCCGCCATCCGGATTCTTGTCGAGGAATTTCGCGATCGGCGACCCCTCGCCGAGCGG
>Ga0255338_1004960_pt1 | contig 12907 bp, 8 predicted proteins | sample MeOH1_35cm_T4_19_FD_203715 | JGI IMG/M metagenome (GOLD analysis project Ga0255338, IMG submission 203715) | Sandy soil microbial communities from University of British Columbia, Vancouver, Canada - MeOH1_35cm_T4_195 | ecosystem: Engineered > Artificial ecosystem > Sand microcosm > Unclassified ...
TACTCTATCCATTTGTCATCCGAAGCCGGGCTTGAAGCCGAGGCTTTGAGGGTGCCAATTGCGGTATAAGCCTGCCCATCCGTACTTCCCGACAATTCATCAACCCTGTCCGTACTTTGTCCCATGGGCAGAATCCGTATTTTGGAAACTTGTACTGTGGCGCCGAAGTCCACTTGCAGCCAGGCCTTGCGGATTTTTGCCGGGGAACAGCCGTAGCCGTAAATCCCGTCATCCCGCGTGTGCAGTACATACCAGCTGCAGTTGTCCGCGGTCTCGCCCGCGTTCCAGACTTTCTGGGTGTCGCCGTCAATTGCGCCTTTGGGGCCGACGTTGTAGTCCGGTGCCGTGCCGTAATTGCACCAATCGCAGCTCGCGGTAGCGCCAACGGGCTTTAGCTTGCTGCCGTCCGGCCCGTAAAATTCCATCTCACGGATAGCCACCCAGCCGGATTTGGTAATACTGTCTTTTATGTACCGAACGCCAATGCTGCCGCTGTTGTTTTGGGTGCCGGTGCCAGTTGTGGTGCCGGTGGTACTGGATGCGGTGCCCGTATTCTGGGAATCGCATTTCAGGACCATGCCACAATTGGTTTGCGAGTTATAATTTGGGCCTTGGGTATAGTTGCATCCGAGCGGAGGAGCCGCGTAATCGCAAACGGCTATGGGCTGGGAAGTGCCGTCCGGGTAGGTCAGCCAAGTATTGCTCTTAATGTCGCCTTTAAACTCGTAAAGCTTGGTATAAGCCTGCCCATCAGAGCTTATTAGCAGCTGGTGGTCGGCACTGGCAGGATTCGGGGAGTTTTCGGTAAGCAGCCGGATTTTGCCCACGCTCTTAACGCTGCCTAAGTCCACTTGGATCCAAGCAGACTGCCCGCCAATCGCGCAGCCAACCCGGTCGCTCGCGCCCACCCCGAACCAGTTGCAGTTCTTGGCGGTCTCGCCCGCGTTCCAGACCGTATTCACATTGCCGTCAATGGCCAATTTTGGCCCGTGGTCCTGGCCATCCGAAGGATAACCGTTCCAGGTGTACTGGGCAGTGGCGTCAACGGGAGTAAGCTTGTTGCCGGCTGTATCGTAAATTTCAATTTCACGCCAAGCCACCCAGGAACGGCTGACCACTGTGTTCACTTTCAGGTAGCGGAAAGAGCCGATGCTGCTGCCCGGCTGGCTACCCCCTGACACATCCGCTTTGCAATCACTTTCCGAACTGAAGGTCTTAAGGCCCTGGTACATATAAGCTCCGCAGAACTGCTTTTGGGAACAGGTCGATGTGGTGCTGTCATGCCACCACAAATTCTGGCACTGGCTGCTGTCCGACGTGGGACAGGCGGCAAACTCGCAGTTAGGCCCGGAACGGCTGACGTATGTCACCCCGTCCGGGCAAAGTTTGGCCACCTGAGTGCAGGCTACGGTTTCGCCTGCAGGCGCGGGCAAGGTCGTAAAATATTTCCTGACCAGCAAAGTGCCCCGCTTGTTGGGCAAGGAGTAAAACTCCACCTTGGTCCGGGCTTTCGGCTTTAACTGGACATCGGCTTCCCCTGACTGGTCGGCTGTGGCATCCAGCTCCGCACCGTTTACGTAAATAGAGCCCTGGGCGGCGCGGGCGCGGCTCCAGGTTATGGTGTAATTCCACATGCCCCCGTCGTAGCCTGTCGGCTGGGCCTTAATCTTAACCACCTTATAGCTGGGACTGGTGACATTCACCTGCTGATACTGCGTCTCGCCCTTTACCTGTGCGTGGGAAGACAGCTGTCCCCAATATATCTCTTCGGCCGTAATGGCCCGGGCGTTCCCGGCCAGCAGCGCAAAACACAGCGCCAAAACCGGAAGGCCAAAATAATACCTGATTTTCATAGTTTTTGTTCTTACTTTGTTTCTTAAGGTTCTTTTGCTTAATTATAGCATTTTTTGTTTTCAAAAAAAAGCCGTATACTGAATCTGTATGGATGGCACAATTGGAAACGAAAACAAAAATCCCCGCTACGGCCTCTGGGCCTTGGGCGCGCTCGCAATTTTGGTCGTTGCGCGCGTTTTGCCGCTTTTAAAAGCTCCGCTTTCCGCCTACGGGTATGACTACGGCTTCTACTTGTATGCGGCCAAGCACGTGCAGGGCTTCTCCTGGGAAAGCCTTATGACTTCTGTCTGGGGCGGTTACGACAGCCCGTTTTTTGTGCTGGGCAAAATCCTGCATCTGCCCCCGTCTGTTGCCCTAAACGAGGGGCTCCTGCTTTTTTCGGTGTTTTTGGGCATCAGCATTTACTGGTATTTTTCCAACATCAACAAGGCCAGCGGCGTAATTGGCATTCTCCTGGTGGCTTTTTCGCTCATCCAGGCCGAAGGTTACAACATGTTCCTCTGGAAAAATTTGGCAGCCCTGCCCTTTTTGATCCTGGCCTTCAAATTTGCCTACGAGGAAAAATGGGGCGACTTGGCGGCCTGTTCCGTAATTATTCTGGTGACCCACCGCACCACCGCCATCCTCTACTTTTTGGCCTTGGGTGTTTACATGGTTTACCGCCACTTAAGGAACAGGTCGTACTTGGCTTTGGTTTTGGAAGCGGGGGCAGTCGCGCTCCTTGTTCCCATGGGCTACAAATTTTTCAACCTCAGGGAGATTGTTGAGAAGCTGGTCAACAATAATAACTTCTATGTGCGGACCGGCCTTTTTTTGGAAAACCAAAACCTGCTGGCCCTTTGGTGGCCCATTGTGCTTTTGGGCCTGGTGGGTTTTTTCTTCTGGATAAAATTCAAAAACCACCCCCTGCCGGTCATTTTCTTCCTGATTTGCGCCCTTTGGTTTGCCTTTAAGCTGCCCTTTTACCGCCGGGTGATTATTTACCTGGACTTGTCGCTCGTGCTTTTTGCCGCCTATTTTTTGGGTAAAATCCACTACCAGAACAAAAAGCTAAAAATTGCCCTGGCCGCGGTACTGGTGTTTTTGGCCGCACAGGCCGGCATGTATATTTTTTCCAAGCAGCCGCTAATCTCCGCGCGGGAAACTTCGGAAATCCAGAGCTTCAACGAACGTCCGGGTTTTGTGCTCTCTATTACGGCCAACGATGCGCCCTGGCTGGTCGGGTACATAGACGACAACCAACGCTTGGGTGCGCCGGGCCTGTTTGAGGACCCCCACACTTTCCAGGAATGGCAGGATTTCTGGGCGGGCAAAAACCAGGTGGATTTTATCTCCAAGTATCCCCGGCCCCTGTATTTTTATGAACGTGGGTACCGCCTGGAGGACGGCATTGCCAAATGCTTTAAGCCGCTATCGGAAAATTTTTCCGAGTACAATTACCAGTGCAAGCCGTAAAGGAATAAAAACAAAAACCCCTCCCGCGCGGGAGGGGTTTTAAAATTTTACCTATTGTGCCCAAGGGCCAACCTGTTCGTACCAGGTATTATCGAGCTGGGTGCCCGACACATACCTAACCACGGTCCAAGTGGTACCATCCTTACTTGTCTGGATATTATAGGCATTGGTGGCCGGATTGGGGTAATTGGCCGGAAGCAGCCGAACCTTGCCCAAAGCTAACGTCTTGCCATAGTCCAAAACAATATTGCCTGTGTACGCGCCCGCGTTCCAGACCGTATTCGGGTCGCCGTCATAGGCCCTGTCGCCGGTGCTGTTTAAGTAAGCGGAAGAAGCGGTGAAGGCTGTGGGCGACTGCTTGACGCCCGAGGTGTCATAAACCTCAATTTCCCGCCAGGCTACCCACGAATTGCTGCTCGTGGATTCAATTTTTAAATACCTGAATGTGTTGTTAGGCTGGGCAGGCACGGGAACACTGACTTTAAAAGGCTGGTCGCTGGTATCCGAAACGCTGCCGTCCGCGGATACTAAACTCAAGAGATAGGCGCCTTCGGGAACATCTCGGCCTTCGAGGTCCTTGTTTAGCACAAAACTAGTCGCATTAACCGCACCGACCGAGCCGGCCGGTATGTTGCTAACCATAAAGTACGGCTTCACTTCTGGCATCAAACACTTCGGGGTAGTGTAAAAACAAGCAACGTACGGCTTTAGGTATGCATTCAAAAAACTTACGCCGGCTGCTGAATACTGGATGCTCACGCCCTGGCCTTTAACCCAAGCCTCGCCACCATTGGGCGAGACAACTTTGACCATCGGGGCGGTATAGCCATAGGTGGGCTGCGAGTTAATTCGCCAGCCCTGACCGTAATTGCTTATAAACTGGCTATGAACGTTAAAATTATTTTGGTTGTTGTATTTTGCATCAGCCAGCAAGTACGTGCCTGCGGGCAGGTCGGTAAACGTGGCGGTAAAGCTGCCGGCTGCGTCGGCATGCCCGCCTCTGACGCTTTGCAAATAAGTCTTGACGTTATCGGCATACGGGGAATACTGCACACTTACCGGCCGATAGTCCTGGGGGGTTTGAATGTTCCTAAGAACCAGCTGAACTTGTACGCTCCTGTTGCCGTCATAAGCCCAACCGGAAATTGTTAGCTTCCCGGGCGCCTGCGTGGTGCCCTGGAGGTTTTCCAGCCAGCCTTCTTTCCAACCCGTTGTTGAATCCGTGAACACGGAAACGTTCTGGTACCCATAAGACGGCTGCTGTGCCTGGCTAATATAGTACGGCCCATGATGGGCGTTGTTGAACAAGTAGCCGTTGTAGCGCGCATTATAGACGCTGTAGGTACCGGCAGGCAGGTTATCAAACTTGGCAACAAATACATAGATGCTGATTGCGTTGCCCGCGGTAATTCCCAATTTTTGGTTAATGTAATTTTGAATATCCGACCGGCTGCTTTTCTCAATGCTTATGTCAACCGGGTTGTAGCTCGCGCCCGTAGTTTCATTTTTCATCGCCAGCTGCAGGCCGTTCCAGGAAAGGCTACCGCCATTGTCGTATACCCAGCCAAGAATCTTCATGCTGCCGGGTGCGCGGTCGGAACCATAATAAACCTGCTCAACCCAGCCTTCCCGCCATCCCCTGTCCGGCTGGGCTACAGAAACAGCTTGGTAGCCGTAAACCGGCGGCACTGGGTCAATCGCGTGGCACACCACCTGCCCGCACGGGTCGGCAGAATAATCGTAAGAGCAATTGCTCGGCAACATGACGTTTTTTGCTGGACAAGTTTGTTCAGGCGCATCGGGAGCCACCAAGCTTAATGAAGTCAGTTTATAGTTCAGCCTGCCGTAGCGGCCGTAAAGCGTAAAAGTATACCTCTGGCCCGGCTCCAAATCGTAACCCGTGTAGCCCGAACCTGAACCCGAAATGCCGTCCATAAATTTCCAGCCGTTCACCCGGATATAGCCTGACTGGTATTTGGCCGGCAACTGGTAGTCTATCTTGGCCTGCCAGCCGTCATTATTGAAATTAATCCATTGGTAATTTAAGCAGGCTCCGGCTTTGGTGCATTTAGGCTGGTTGTAACCGTACGAAACAGCACCTAAAACACTGGGCTGGTGCGTTTGGGCCGTATAAGCCGATTTTATAGCCGGCTCGTATGCTGTGCCGGCTATTTCGCTGTGCGCGACCATGGCCACAGCGGCCACGCCAACACTGGCAAAAGCCACAATGGCAAAAGCGGCACTGGTGCTGATAGCCGAAGTCATTACGGACTTCAAAAGCCCTGGAAGCACATTTCTGGCTTTCCCGGGCAGAACTGAAAGGCTCACTGCCTTTCGCCTATAAACGTATGGGTTCATGGGGTTTTCGTCCGCGCAAAAATTTTGTGCACGGAAATTATTTAATTTTGTTTTTGTTTCAAGGTTTTTGGCTATTTTGGCCGAAAAACTTTGTTTTGCACTTGTTGAACATATTATAGCACACTTCCAGGAATTTTGCAACTCTTCCCCTCTTGCGCAGGCGGGTCCTGGCTTATATAATTCCGCGCATGGAGGTTCATCGGTGAATCGATGGCGCTGGATAATCGTGTTGGTAATTGCCATCTTTACCGTCCGGGCAGGCTTTTTCCCGGATGAGAGATGGTGGGCAATTTGGGGTATCCTGATGGTGGCCGGGGGCATCTGGCTCCACAGGAACGAACTCGCCCAGGAAAAACGGGCGGAAGAAGCAATGGAGGAAAACCTGGACTGCAAGGCTTTCTACTCCGCGATGATCGGGGTGTTCCTGGCCGGAGGCGGCTGGGCCCTTTACCATCACCTCAAGTGGTGGTCGATCCTCTTCGGAGTCGGAAGCTCCATGCTGGTTTTCTGTGTCTTCATTGTTGACATGATGGGAACGGAAAGCCAGAAGCAGCCGGCGTAGGCCGGCAACAACTCAGACACCGGGCGCTCACGCAAGTTGTGGGCGCGCCGGTTTTTTTATGCCAAAACAAAAGCCGCCGACAACCCGAAGGTCGCCGGCGGCCAGAAGTCCCAGTTAAGGGATGAACAAGGAGAAGAAACTCGAACTACTTCCCGTCAGGCCCCGGAATGTACTTGCTGTCGGTATCCAGGTGCACGCCGTTGGGAAGCGCGTGGGTGAGGTAGTTGTCGCCAATGCGCTCCACAATGACCGGCGTGTAGTCGCCCGCGGTGAAAGCCACCGGGAACCACAACGTGTCACGGTAGAAGACCAGCTCCACGCCTTCGCCTTTGGGGTAGGGAATGAGGTTGGGTAACTCCAGGCAAAAGCCGTTCTTGTACAAAAAGGCCCGGTAGTTACTGAACCGATTGCCCCGCTCCAGAGTGAAGACCAGGTTGCCGTGGTCATCAACCTTGGCTTCGAAAGGCCGGGAATACAAGCCTTTGATGTTGGCATAGCCTTGGCCTTTGGCGAGCGTACGCCCGCCGTTCTGGTCCCACATGCCAACCCCGAAGTACATCCAGCCGCCCTGTTCAAAGGGCCTGACCTCGCGGGAAGCGAGCGTCACCGACTGCCCCGGGCGAATGCTTTTGCCCAAAGACAAGCTGTTTTGCTGGTTGTAGTCGTTGTTCATGCTGTTGCCCTGCAAGTAGTAGTCGCCGCCGCGGAACCCTGTGGGGAAAACCGCGGTAAGCGTGGCTGTCTCCCCCACCGAAGCCTGGTTGGTGGACGGGATGACAAGCATGACTTCTTCGAACGCGGCGCTGGTGGGCTGGGGCAGGAAGTTGATGACGACCTGGCGGTACATGGGGCCGGGCTGTCCCATCATATTCGACATGGCCGAAATGGTCATAGCCACGACGCCTGGTTCGCTGCTAAAAACCTCGCAGCGGGTCTGGCTGTAGCCGCAACTGACGGTGTAGCCGGACTTGGCGGTACGGGAACCGACGTTCACGGACAGAGGAACCTGGACCACGCCGCTGGTAGTGGGCACGGACAGGCTGATGCTGGCTGTGGTAGTCGGCTGGACAGTGGGCACGGGCTGGGTAGCGTAGAGATTGATGACTTCCGTACCCAGGCTGGTACTGACACCGAATTCCACCACCACGCTCTGGCCGGCATACGCAGTCAGATTATCAGCCGGCAGGTTAATGCCGTTGATGTAAACGGCCTGCGCGGCGGCGACCGGCGTCGGGTTGGTGGTGGTCTGGGCGCTGACGGTGAAACCGGCCAGCAGAATCGTTGCGAAAATGCTCATGAGCCTCATGTTCTGAACTTATATCCTTTGTCTGAATTTCCCTTTGAACTCTCGAGTTGTTCTCCGGGTAAACTGGGCGCGAAATTCCGTACCCAAATTACCCGGAAAACTTATTTTCTCCTTATATTTATTGGTCCTCCTACGGACTCTGATTTAAAAGAACGAAATATAATTATACACCATTTTGGGTATTTTGTCAAGGATAATATAAAAAATCCCGCATTTTTATGCGGGATTTGATTATTTTTCTTTTATTCGCCTGCCACCCTGAACACCTCTTCCACGTCAGTTATGCCTTCCAAGGCCTTTAGGAGTCCGTCCTGGACCATGCTAATCATCCCTTGGGCCTGGCCGCCTTTTTTAAAATCCGTCATGGAACTCTCGGAGAAAATCAGCTTTTGGATGCTGTCCGTATTTTCCAAAACTTCGTAAATGCCAATGCGTCCCGAATAACCCAGATGATGGCACTGTTCGCAGCCTTCGCTGTGGAAAAATTGCAGATTTTTTGGCACTTCTATACCCGAACTCTTTGGCACTTCCTTTAAAATGACTTTGACCTGGTCCATGAGCGTGGGGGAAATGGAAACGGGTTTTTTACAATGTTCGCACAGGCGCCTCACCAGGCGCTGGGCCAAAACGCAGGAAAGGGCGGGCGCCACCACAAACGGCTTAATGCCCATGTTCAAGAGGCGCGGGATGGCGCCGGCCGCATCATTGGTGTGGAGTGTCGACAGCACCATGTGCCCGGTAAGCGCGGCCTGCATGGCCACCTCGGCGGTTTCCTGGTCGCGGATTTCGCCGACCATGACAATGTCGGGGTCCTGGCGCAAAATTGCCCTAAGCCCCATGGCGAAATCAAAATTGTGGCTGTGGTCTATAGGCGTCTGCACAATCCCCTCCAGCTTGTATTCCACCGGGTCTTCCAAAGTAATAATTTTTACCCCCGGCTCATTGAGTTCGTTTAAAAACGCGTACAGGGAAGTGGTCTTGCCGCTGCCCGTGGGACCGGTGGTAATTACCATGCCGTTCGGCTTGGCCAGCACGCGGTGCAAAATATCCTGGTGTTCTTTCCTAAAGCCCAAGTCTTTAAGCTTTAAGTTTACCGCGCCCGTGCCCAAGAGCCGCATGACAATTTCCTCGCCATAGGCCGAAGGCAAAATGGAAACGCGGACATCGATCGGCTTGCCCAAATAGTAGAAAGTGATGCGCCCGTCCTGGGCTTCGTTTTCCACATTCAGTTTCATCTTAGCGATAATTTTCAGGCGGACAACAAAAGACTTTTGCAACGTCTTGGATAGGTGCAAAATATCCTGGAGCACGCCGTCCACCCTGAAACGCACCTTCACAAAATGCTCTTCCGGCTCAATATGGATATCCGAGGATTTGTAAAACAGGCTGGCGCCAAAAATTAGCCCGACCAAGTCCGTGGCTGTGCGTTTTTTCTGCTCCTCTTCTGAGGCCAGAACTTTCAGCACCTCATTGTAGTCCTCGGTTTTTTCCACGCGCACTACATCGTCGTGCGCCGCTTTCGGCCGCATAACCTTGGCATAGAACTTAAGCACCTGTTCCAGGCTTTTGTTGGAGATAATATAGGCGGTGACCCGGCTGTGTACGGCCAGTTCCTTCAGGCGCTCCAAAAGCAACGGGTGGTCGGGGTTGGTGACGCCTATCCTCAAGTCAGCCTGCTCTTTATAGAACGGCACAGCGCCCATTTCGCGCGCTTCTTCCTCCGTAAACATTCCCAAAACGTTCAAGTCCACGGGAAAATTGTGGAGGTCAATGTATGGCAAGCCCAAAGACGAGGCGCGGGCCTGGGTCTCGCGCTCCTGCATCTGGCGGTTCAGCTCGTCCAGGCTTTGCTGCAACTCGGACTTGGAGCTGGTAAACATTTTGTCTTTTGGCATATTTTGTCTCAAAAAAACAGACGTTTTTTACGTCTGTATTATAGCACATGTGGCAATTTTCATGCCGCAGGTTTTTCTCCGGATATCGAGCTTAAAAGCAAGTTCTCGGCTTCGGGCAAAGAAAGTTCCGGCAGGATGAATTCAAAAATCCGGTAAGGCTCGCCGGGCGCATCCATAACCTTAACGGGCTGGCCGAACTGCTTCTCAAAATGCTCGCTGCCGGTCTCCATGCGGAGCGCGGCCAAAAAGCGGACAGGCCCGCCTGCCTGGCCCTGGGCTAAGATGCCTAAAATCCGGTAACCGGAAACGTTTAGCAGCAGCTCTTTTAAGGCCGGTAAAAGCAAGTCCTCGCTGGCTTCGGTTTTTTCAAAATCCGCGCCGCCTAAAACCGAGTATGCCGCCCCTTTGTCTTCCAAAACTTTCAGCTTGGCCAAAGCCCTGCCCCAAAGTTTTAAGAGCGGCAGGGACTTGTTCTTGTAAACATATTTAATAATTTCCTGCTGACGGCCGCCCAAAGCCACCAGCCTGGAAGCCTTCATTAGGGCTTGGGGCGTGGTCTGCGCGTGCTGGAAACTGTTGGTCTGGGTAATAATGCCGGTTAAGAGGCAGGTGGCAATCTGCTCGTCCACGAGCTGCTGCTCGTACTCCTCAAACAGGCCGGCCAGAATTTCGGAGAGCGAAGTGGCCGTAATGTCCACCACGTTAATTGCGCCAAAGTACTCGTTGCCCGGCTTATTATCCAAATTTATCTTGGGCGTAGTATAAAAAACTTCGGTATTGTCGCGGAAAAGCCGGCCCAAATCCTCAAAACCCTGGCAGCCCAAAACAATCACCAGGTCCAGAGGAAACTTTTCGTTTTTGAACTTTAGGTCTTCCGGCGTAAAAGGCGCGCCCTTGGACTTTAGAAAAACCTGCACTTTGTCTTCCAACACCTGGTAGCTCAGTTCATCAAGTTTCTTTTCCCCGGTATTGAGCTCCACCACCAGGCTTTTGGTGTTCTGTAAAACCGGTTTGACTTCGGAGGCTTTGGGTAAAAAGTCGGCCAGTCCGGCAACTTCCGCGCTGGAAACCACATCTACGTCTTTTTTAAGCTTTTCCAAAAACAGCCTTAGGGCCAGGCCTGAGGCAAGCGCGTCGGCGTGCAAATTTTCCGGCAGAGCCACCAAAATTTTGGTGGCTTTCCCGATTTGCTCAAACAATAATTGTCGGTCTTTTGCTTCCATAATAAAAATATTTCTCTCAAAAAATGCCTGCGGACTTTCCATTATATGAAATTTTACTTAAGTAGTCAATCCAGGTAAAATACCTTTATGAAAAGCCCGCTTAAAGCATCCCTTAAAACCCTGGATAGCCTGGCCGGACGCCTGGCCGAAGAAATAAAGGGCGGCGAAATTTTGGCCCTGGTCGGGGACCTGGGCGCCGGCAAAACCACATTTACCCAGAAACTGGCAAAAAAACTCAAAGTTAAAGCCGGTGTCTTAAGCCCCACTTTTGTCTTAATGAACCTATTTAAGGCGGAGCTGAAAAGCGGACGCAAAGTCACCCTCTACCACCTTGACCTGTACCGGACAAAAAGTTTTGCCGAAGTTAAGGCTTTGGGCATCGCCGAATTCTGGGGACAAAAAAACTCGGTGACGGTCATAGAATGGGCCGACAAGATAAAAAAACACTTGCCTAAAAATGCGACGGTTATTTACTTCCAAAACTGAATTGTTAGCTTGCCTGCTCCCGGCCTTTTTGGCCTGCGCTTTTTTACTCCAGCCGCGAACTGCCGGGGCCGTCTTTACTTTTGTATACCAGGATAAAAAATTCGCCGTTGACACCGAAACCGTAAACTCCTGGCACCGGCCGGGCAGCGCTTTTCCTGCAAGCAACCTGATTGAAGAAAAAAACAGCGAAAGCCAATTGGCCGCGGAATACTTCAACCAGCCGGCCATCAAGGGAAAAGATAGCGGCTCAACTTATAACTACAGCCCCGCTTTGGTTTATAAATACATAAACGGGCTGGCTAAGGAAATTGATTTGCCGGCCATCGAGCCGGAGCTGGCCATATTAAACCAGCGAGCCATAAAGTTCACTCCGCCCCAGAACGGCCTCAACACCGATGTTTTTGAAAGCACAAAAAGCGCGCTCTATGCACTCCAGAACGGGCAAAGCAGCTCCAACCTGACCATTGGCGTCTCTGAGCCCAAAACCAAACTTTCGGACTTGAACGACTTGGGCATAAAAGAGCTGGTGGCCAGGGGCGAGTCTTCTTTTAAAGGCAGTCCGAAAAACCGGAGGCACAACATTCAAATCGGGGTGGACAAGATGTCGGGGATAATCCTGCTGCCCGGGGAAGAGTTTAGTTTCAATAAATTTTTAGGGCCGGTGGAAGCGGATCAAGGTTTTTTGCCCGAGCTGGTGATAAAAAAGGACGGCACCAAGCCTGAACTTGGAGGCGGCCTCTGCCAGGTATCTTCCACCACTTTCCGGGCCGCCATGGCAGCCGGCTTGCCGATTAAGGAAAGGAAAAACCACGCTTATGCCGTGCAGTACTACTCACCCCAGGGCACGGACGCCACCATTTATCCGGGCTCGGTTGATTTAAAGTTCGTAAACGACACGCCAGGCAGCCTGCTTATCTGGCCGTACCTGAAAGACAAAGACCATTTGAATTTTGATTTTTACGGCACCAAGGACAGCCGCGCGGTCACCCTCTTTAAGCCCGTGCAGTACGACCGGAAAGAAGACGGCTCCATGAAGGCCACTTGGGAAAGGGAGGTTATAAAAAATGGCATTGCCAAAAAAGACGTGTTCAAGTCTGTCTACCAGTCGCCCGCCCTATTCCACAAGGAAGAAACTTTCGTTAACGCTTCTTCAACGCCTGCCGCGGCGGCTAAACCTGCCAGTCCCACCCCGGTAACCCCGACAAGCAACTAATTTATGATCCAAGCCCAAAAACCCGAAGACCTGAAAGACGAATTTTCCCCTTTGGATGCCGCACAGAATGCGCCCGAGGACGTTTCGCTTGACCAGAACCTCAGGCCGGCAAAACTTGCCGACTACGTCGGCCAGGCAGCGGTAAAAAACAATTTGTCCGTGGTCATGGAAGCGGCCAAGCAGCGCGGGGAAACCTTGGAGCACATTTTGCTTTACGGCCCGCCCGGTTTGGGCAAGACCACTTTGGCCCACATTATTGCCCGCGAGATGGGCGCCAACATTAAGGTCACCTCAGGCCCGGCCATTGAACGCGCCGGGGACCTGGCTTCGCTCCTGACCAACCTGGAGGCCGGAGATGTTTTGTTTATAGACGAAATCCATAGGCTCAATAAAGCCGTGGAAGAAGTTCTCTACCCGGCCATGGAAGACTATGTGTTGGATATTATTTTGGGCAAGGGACCCGGCGCCCGGAGCATCCGCATGGATTTGCCCCGGTTCACTCTAATCGGCGCCACCACGCGCATCGGCCTGCTTTCTTCTCCACTTAGGGACCGC
>Ga0255338_1004961_pt1 | contig 12901 bp, 10 predicted proteins | sample MeOH1_35cm_T4_19_FD_203715 | JGI IMG/M metagenome (GOLD analysis project Ga0255338, IMG submission 203715) | Sandy soil microbial communities from University of British Columbia, Vancouver, Canada - MeOH1_35cm_T4_195 | ecosystem: Engineered > Artificial ecosystem > Sand microcosm > Unclassified ...
CCCAGTTTTCTTTGCAGCGTGCGTCGATGCATATTAAGACTGCGGGCGGTGGCAGAAATATTGCCATCATTTTCTGACAGTACCCGCTGTATATGTTCCCATTCCAGGCGGTCAACAGAAAGTGGATTGCTGGATAACTCGATTTCTGCATTACCCGATTGTTTCTCAAAAGCTGCGACAATTTCATCCGCATCAACCGGTTTTGCAAGGTAATGCGTGGCGCCTAGCTTGATAGCTTCAATGGCAGTTGCGATACTGGCATAACCTGTCAGCACGACGATTTTAGTACCGGCTTCAAGCCCTGTAAGCTGCCTTACCAGTACCAGTCCTGAGTTGCCCGACATTTTAAGGTCAACCACTGCAAACTCGGGGGGCTCAATTTTAGCCAGTTCAAAAGCGCTTTCTGCGCTGTTGGCAAGCGTAACCAAAAAGCCGCGCTTACGCATGGCCGCTGCAAGGACTTTGAGAAAGTCCTCATCATCATCAACCAGCAGCAACGTCGCATGCTCATCTGTGTTTCTAAGGTCAATATTCAAGTTGCTCATGGAGTCACTTTCATTTTTCAATGCGCAAATTTTTAAGAGGTAATTTAATTAAAGTAAGTACGCCGCCTTCAGGATGATTGCTGATACTGAGTTCACCACCAAAACGTGTCAAAGTGATTTGCGTTAAATAGACGCCTAACCCCATGCCTTTTTCATTTTTTGAAGTAAAAAACGGTTTCCCGAGCTGTTTTTTTACTTCATCAGTGATGCCGTTACCAAAGTCCCTGATTTGGAGTTGCAGTAAATTATCATTCCAGTCGGCATTGAATAATATCTGTTCCGGTGAGACATCAGCAGCGTTATCCAACAAATTCTGGATAGCTTGGGTGAGCGTTCTGTCAGTGAAAATGACAGGGTTGTGGTCGCTGCTGCACAACGTAATGACCAATTCAGTCGCTGGCCGTGTATCACGCCAACGTTGGATGGCTTCCTGTAGAAATTCGCGCAGTGGCAGGCCTTGACCGGCATCGGCACGGCTTTGCCCGGCGTTGCGGGTAATAGAGGATAAAATTTCTTTGCAACGGCCAATTTGCGTACGCAAAATTTCCAGCTGTTGTAATTGGTCTGGCTGACTTGCAAGGTCTTGGGCCAGTTCTTTACTGACGATGGCCATGGTGGCAAGCGGTGTGCCGAGTTCGTGCGCTGCGCTGGCTGCCAATGTTCCCAGTGAAAGTACGCGCTCACTTTCGAGAGATTTTTCGCGGATGGTTGCCATGATATGGTCATAGTCGCGCAAGCTTTGGCCAATTTTAGTGACAAAGAAGGCGATGATGCCGGCACTTACTACAAACCCTATCCACATGCCTACCAGATGAATATCCAGCGTTTTACCTGCAATGTCGTGCATGTGCAAATGTGAAAGCGGCACGTAATAAAACACCAATACGGAATAACAAGTCACGGCAATAGCAGCGAGTAACCATGCGTATTCACGTTTTAGTGCTACAGCGGCAACAGTTAATGGCAATAAATACATCCAGACCAGAGGGTTGCTATAACCGCCAGTGAAGTAAAACAGCAAGGTAAGGGCGATTAAATCACCCAGGAGTTGTAGTGATAATTCTTTATCACTCACATTACTGTGTTTTCGCAAGCGCAGTAGCGTCATCAGGTTGAGCAGCAGCATACCGCCTACAGCAAAAGCAATTGGCAAATCAGGTAGCGGTATATGCAAGTAGAACAGCGCCATGGTTGCCGCGAGCATGAAAGCAATCATCACACTGCGCAGCAAAAACAGACGCTGTAGATTGCGTCGCGATGGATTTTCCAGCGCGGCGCGGCTGATTGAGTCAAGTGACAAAGTTTGAGTGGGGATTGCCATACGCGTCATTATATAGCGGATTATAAAACTCATAATGCGACATATCGTCGCGCGTCAAAACGACATGCGTCAACTGGCCGCGCGACTTTATGTCACTTTCGCCACAAAATATCCCGTTCTACTATTCCGCCAGATTTAGTTCACTTTCACTCGTTGTATCTATAGGGGGTAACAATGAAGCACTATCAGGGGGAATATCATGTTTGACTATCCTATTTTTGGAATGCCGTTTATTGGGCACCGATTATTATTTGCGTTTGATGCAATTTTGCATGTATTTATTTCGCACGGCGCTGCAGTGGGTGGCAGTGTTATTCTGGTGTTAAGCCAGTGGCTGGCAATTAAGAACAACGATCGTAAACTGGATGAGCTGTCTTATAGAATCCTGTTCACCTTTTTTATTCTGGCAACTGCCGTGGGTGCGCTCACCGGCATTGGTATCTGGATACATATTAACATTATCAATCCTGCTGCGATTGGTGCACTGTTACGAGTGTTTTTCTGGAAGTGGTTTGTTGAGTGGATCGTTTTTAACGTTGAGATGATTTTCCTGCTATGGTGGTTTCTTACATGGAAATCATCACCGCTCGGCACGCCGGCCAAGAGAAGAAACTTTAAATTGGGCCTGACTTACGCGATTGCCTCATGGTTTACCATGGCAATTATCACGGCGATTCTGGGTTTTATGATGACCCCGGGTAACTGGCTAAAATCATACTTTCCTGCTGAGCCGGATTACGTGGCTGCATTATTTAACCCATCCTGGTTCCCATCGCTTGGCTTCCGCACATTTTGGTCAATTGCCTGGGCATCTGCCATGGCAATGCTACTGAGCTGGTTATTTACGCGCAAAGACCTGGAGCTACGCCAAAAAGCCATGCGTTTGTATGGCACGGTGCTGCTGGTTTGTATTCCGTTTTTTGTGCTATTTGGTGCCTGGTATTACAACCAGTTTCCTCAGGCAGCGAAAGACCTGTTCTGGATGGGGGCAATTACGCGCCGTTTAGCGGCTCACCCGGAATATGCAACCTACTTGACAGTGGCACTTGCTGGCATGGTTTTGTTTGGCGCGTTGTCGTTATACACAAAACCAAAACGTGCGCCGCTATTTCTGGCGGTCATGATGCTTATCGGTTCGATGGGCTTGATTGCAGAATTCGAGCGCGTGCGTGAGTTTGTACGCAAGCCTTACATCATTTACAACTATATGTACGCCAACGGTGTGCGTGTGGCAGATGTGCCGTACCTCAACAAAGAAGGCTACCTGAAACATGCTGCATTTGTGCCGCCGGAGTTCCGTCAGGTGACCGATGCAAACCGGCTGGTGGCAGGTAAGTACCTATACCAAATGCAATGCCGTTATTGCCATACCGTTAATGGCATCAATTCGATGAAAGCGCGTACCAAAGGCTTGAGTGAAGAGGCTATTTACATCCGCATTGGTTCACTCAATTCGGCTGTTACGCCATTTATGCCGCCGTTTACTGGCACAGATGCCGAACGTAAAGCCTTGGCAGCTTACCTGGCGTCTTTAGCGCAAGATCGCCCGGCACTTGCATATGAACAAAAATTAATTGAGGTGACAAAATGACCGATTTTAGAATTATTCCGGGTGACATTCCGTTGCCATTGCCCACCATGGGGCTGGATTTCATGGAACCGTTCTTTCACGGCTTGCTTGTTGTAGCGTGGGTAGTTCATATTCTCTTTATTAACGTGCTGCTGGGGGCATCATTAGCCTCTGTGTATTTCAATAGCAAAGGTGCAAAAGAAAAAAATTCCGTTCTGGATCGCGTAGGCTATTTACTAACCACCCCTGTGACGATTTCCGAAAACATGGGTGCATTGTGGGGAGTGGCACCATTGCTGTTGGTAAGTATTTTGATTACGCCGTTGTTCTACTCGGCTTCCATCATGAACTCACCGCACTGGCTGCATATTATTTACGGCAACATTGCCGCATTCTTGCTCTCATATTTATATAAATATACATGGCATACACTGGAATACCGTAAATCCCTGCATATCTTTATCGGTGCGGTGGGTGTGGCTTTGTTTTTCACCCTGCCTCTGGCTTTTATGGCGACTGTGCAACTGGCAATGACACCAAGTACCTGGACTTATAACACGCATTTTTGGGATATATTGTTGCGCTCTGATACGTTCTTCCGTTTAGTGCATTTTTATCTGGCAACTTTTGCGGTAACAGGCGTGTTCATGCTGGTGTATGGTATGTATAAACGTCGCAGTGCAGATGCTGCTGATCGCGCGGCGGGGGTAATCCTTACGCGTACAGGCAAGAGCTGGTTCATCATTCCAACCGTACTTAATTTCTTTATCGGGCCATTGGTGCTGTTTAGCTTTCCTGATTACGGCGTTGAGGCATTCTTTGAAAATGGTTATTACTGGCTGATTATCCTCACAGTAGTATTGGCCTTATTTGCCCTATATCAATTGTTGAAAGATTTTTTCAATGATGACCTGCCGCCTGCTCGCGTTTGGACTGTGGTTGGTGTAATGCTGATTGCTATTATTTCCATGGCAAGCCTGCGTCACGGTATGCGTATGGGCTTGATCAAGCCGGTGTTGGATGCATCTCATGCGAAAACCGAGTTATTCCAAAAAGAATCACTTGCGGCGTTTGAAGCCGCTAAAAATGTACCTAAACCTGAAGCTGTGGCAGCAATGCTCCCGGGTCAGGCGCTGGCTGATAAACATGGCTGTTTGGCCTGTCACAGTCCGCAGATAAAAGTAATTGGCCCGGCCTATAAAGAGGTTGCTGCAAAAGGCTATAGCGCAGAGCAGATTATCGAACTGGTACACGCACCTAAACCTGCCAACTGGCCAGGATACATGCCCATGCCGCCAATGCCGCAAGTTCCGGCTGAAGATATCAAGCAGATTGCAGATTGGATAAATGGCTTGAAATAACGCATAAATATATAAAGACATTACCTCCCCTTGCCCCAATGTGTTTTATTGGGGCTTTTTTATTAACTAATCTTGGATATATTGTAAGGGTAGCTTTATAAGTTTTTTTATAGCTCACACCTATTAGCTGGCATACAATATGTTCATCAGTTCAATCAATAAAAGGAGTGTCGTGATGAATAGAAGAGAGGTATTGTTAAGCGGTCTGGCTTTGGCTGGAACGGCGATTGTAGGCAATGTGCAGGCTGCCGAGGGCCACGAGCATCATCACCATGGCGCCATGGTGAATGCTGACTTGATTTCAGCCAGTTCAGACTGTGTGCAAAAAGGGCAGGTCTGCCTGAATCACTGTCTTGATTTGCTGGGGCAAGGTGACAAGGATATGGCGGCTTGTGCCAAAAGCGTCAACCAGATGCTGGCAATTTGCGGTGCGCTGCAACAGCTTGCCAGCCAGGAGTCTGCCTTTTTACCAAAACAGGCGAAGATTGCAATGGATGCATGCAAGCAGTGTGAGGATGAATGCAAAAAACATGCGGAGATGCATGATGCATGTAAGGCGTGTATGGAAAGTTGCGCTGCTTGTTATAACGAATGTAAAAAAATCGCTGTATAAATATCCATATACTCATAAAAAAGGGTCATTAGATCCTTTTTTCTTTTTTATGTGTATCAGGTAATGGTTTTCAGCTGCAGATGCGACAATATGTCACATTACGCATAACTAATAACTCATATAAACTTATCCGGATATATGTTATCAGGAAGTCACTAAAAATTCATTTATGCGTGAATTGCATCATTAAGGCGTAGTACTAATTTCGAACATCGCTCCACTGCTTGATTGGTGATGTCTGGCATAGTCTAGGCAATATTGTGCTGTTACAAGTTTGCTGTGTAACTGGCATCATTTCTTTCTTGTCCTGCGCGAATTGTTTTACATTACAGCAAGTGAATTTTTAGGGATCCCCAAAAAAAATTAAATAAAATCAGGGGTATGGGAAGTGCGGAAAAAACTTATTTTTACTTTAGTAATGGTGACGTTTAGTAACGTCTCTCTAGCGGAGCATAATGAAACAATTAAGCTGGATGGTATAGAGGTACGTGCCTCCATGATTGACAGCCGCATTATTCAGCATCCGGCTACGGTCGAGACTTTTGATAAACAACAGATTGAAGAAAACATTAACGCGGCAACGCCAGCACAAACTTTAAAATATCTTCCCAGCATTCAGGTACGTGAACGTTTTATTGGCGACCGCAACGGCATTATCGCCACGCGTACCATTGGTACGCTATCCAGTGCGCAGAGTATGTTGTATGCGGATGGCGTGCTGCTTTCCAATTTACTTGGCAATTCATTTGCTTATCCGCCACGTTGGGGGATGGTCAGCCCTGAGGAAATCGAAAGCATAAGCATGATGTATGGGCCATTTTCGGCACTTTATGCAGGTAACTCGTTTGGCGGGGTAATGAGTATTGCTACACGTATGCCTGAGAAATTTGAGGCGCATGCAAGTATGCAAGCGTTTGCACAAAATTTTGAGCTTTATGGCACAGATAAAAATTATAGCGGCAATCATTTAACGGCGTCATTCGGTAACAAAGTGAATGATTTTGCTTTTTGGTTGGGGGTGGATCGGTTAGAAAATGAAGGCCATCCCATGAGTTTCTCAACGGCCAATCTTTCAACCACCGCATCCGGAGCCAGCCCTGTGGTGACAGGTGCATTCCGGGATAAAAGTGAAACCAATGCCAATCGTGTTGTTTTTGGCGCCAATAGTATTGATGATACTGAGCAGACCAATATAAAATTTAAAGCAACTTACGATTTAAGCCCAACCATTAAGGCTGCTTATACCTTAGGTGTATGGGACATGGACGGAAAAACCGATGTGCAGAGTTACATTAAAGATCCCGCGGGTAATGCTGTATATAACGGCCGTGTAAACTTTAATGGTAAGCGCTACGATGTTTCTGGTCAGAACCCAGGTGAAGCTGAAGCGCTGCACATTATGCAAGCGTTGGACATTAAGTCCAACACCAAGGGCTTTTTTGATTGGCAATTAACATTGTCTGATTACGATTATCAAAAAGATAAAAACAGCGCTGCCAATGCTTCTTCAACAGGAACGGTCATTGCCGGAAATCCATATCTCACAAGGACCGGGCGCGTAACAGATATGGAAGGCACGGGCTGGACCGTATTTGATGCACGGACCACCTTGCGTCCGCAGAGCAATTATTCAGGAACTCACACCATTGATATTGGCTACCATGTGGATCAATATGAGCTAAGGAGTGAAACGAGTGATACTGCTAATTGGTCTACCGGCACTAAAGACCGGTTAAATGCCTCTGCGCATGGAGAAACACGTACCCAGGCACTCTATGCGCAAGATAAATGGCAGATTAACCCGCAGTGGGCATTGACCTTTGGTGGACGTACCGAACACTGGGAGGCGAATGATGGGCAAAATAAAACGACCATTTCCAATGTATTGAGAACTGCTAATTATAAAGAGGTATCAGAAACTAAATTCTCACCCAAGATCTCATTGAGTTTTGAGCCGCAGCCCGCTTGGGGCTTTCGTGCGGCATTGGGTCAGGCGTTCCGTTTTCCCACTGTGAGTGAGATGTTCCAGCCTCTGCAGAACGGCGCAACAGCCTACTTTGTTCAAGCCAACCCAGTTTTAAAACCGGAAGAAGTGATTGCCGGCGAGTTCACGGCAGAGCGCCGCTTTGATAGCGGCTTGGTACGCGCCAGCTTGTTTAGTGAAAATAAATATGATGCACTTATTTCACAAACGCTTGCCAGTGGCAGCGCGATTCCCTACGATACTGGAACATGTACAAGGGCTGCGGGCTGTAGCTTTGTGCAAAGTGTTGACCACATTCGTACACGCGGGCTTGAGTTGGCAACCCAATGGCAGGATGTATTTGTACATGGCTTGGATTTACAGGGTAGCGCAACATTTACCCAGGCAGAGGTTTTACGTAACAATGCTGCACCTGACACGGTGGGTAATAAACCACCGCGTATTCCAAGAAACATGTTTAAGGCGGTGGCGACATATCATCAAGGTAATAATCTTACGTATAGTCTAGCTGCGCGCTATAGTGGCAGGCAGTACAATGCTTTGGATAATAGTGATATCAACCCTGACACATTCGGTGGTGCGAGCAAATTTTTTGTGATGGATGCTAAAGCTAATTATAAATTTGCAAATCATTACACCGCCAGTTTGGGAGTGGATAATTTGAATAATTACAAATCGTATGTATTCCATCCTTACCCACAGCGCACTGGTTATGTGCAATTGAAATTTGATTACTGATGATTAGAAATCTACTGCTTATATTGTGTTTGTCTTGGTTTGTATTTACTGCACATGCCCACGAAGACCACACCAAACATCAAAACTCAACGCGAGCAATCAGCTTGGCATTTGATGCACAAGGAAACTTGTGGCGTGCTGGTGTAAATGATGAGTTTGTGGAAGTGAGCGTGAGCCGTGATCTAGGTAAAACCTTTTCAACGCCAGTAAAAGTGAACCCAACGCCACAAAAAATCGGTGCAGATGGTGAAGCTCGTCCAAAAATTGCAATCTCGTCAGAAGGATATATTTATCTTACATGGACGGAAGCGCTGAAGAAGCCATTTTCGGGCTATATATGGTTTGCGCGGTCAATCGATGCCGGGAAAACGTTTGGAAAACCTTATGTCATACATCAGGATCGCAGCGAAATTACGCATCGGTTCGATGCGCTAAACTTAAATGCAGATGGAAAAATCACCGTTACCTGGGTGGATAAGCGTGATTTAATTGCCGCTAAAGCTGCCAATAAACCTTACGAGGGCGCCGCGATTTATTATGCGGTTTCCAACAATAAAGGCGTGAGTTTTTTACCTGAACAAAAGCTTGCGGACAGCAGTTGTGAATGTTGCCGTATTGCGCTTACCAACAAGCCGGATGGAACGGTGGTTGCCATGTGGCGTCATGTATTTGCAGGTAGCGAGCGCGATCACATGATCGCCGAAATTCCCCCCAGTATAAATAAAACACCGGAGCCTAAGCGCGCTACTTTTGGCCGCTGGAAAATAGATGGTTGCCCGCACCATGGTGCCGCGCTTGCTAGTGGCGGAGACGGTGAACGCTGGTGGGGTTATCACATGGCATGGTTTGATGGGGGTAATGACGATACTGGTAAAGATGCCACATTGTTTTATGGACGCATGGATGGGGAAGCATGGGTGTCATCCCCACCTAAAAAATTTGGAAATATGAAAAAACAGGCTGGACACCCGGCCTTGGCTTCAATGGATGAAACGGTTTGGCTGGTCTGGCGGGAAAAGGATGCCGGCAAAAGCCAAGTTTGGCTGATGAAATCCAGCGACGAGGGTAAAAATTGGGACGCGCCACATATATTGATTGAAGCTGCCGGTGGGGCAGATTACCCTGCGCTGTTACAGAATAAAAAGCAGTTGTTTTTGATTTGGAATACCGAGAATGAGGTCTTGAAGGTTTTACCTTTATCAGCTCGATTTTGAGTAACAGCGATTAGGTGACGCACCATATTTTTGTATTGTGAGTCAGGTCCATCCAGATCGCCCATGCGCTGGCACTGCTGAGCAGCAGTCCTGCCAACCGCATGCCGTAGGGTTCAATGGCGTTTGTTTTAAGTTTCAGCCAGAGCCAGGGGGCGAAAAATAAAGACACGCTGGAGCCAACAGCAAACGCGGCCATACTGATTGCCCCACCAAGCGGGTTGCCATTGAACGACGCGATAATCAGTGCTGAATACAACAAGCCGCATGGCATCAAAGCCCAAAGCATTCCAATATAAAAATAGCCGCCGCGTTTTACCCCCAGTTTTTTTACATGCCCCCAAATATTGCGTCCGGCACGATCAATCCATATGGGCTGGCGCGCGTAGATCACTAATAACAAACCCCAGAAAAATATCAGGACATGGAAAAAAGTCCAAATTGGATGCAGAGTCGTGCTGTAACTGGACAGCCAGGCGATACTTTGTATGGCAAAGGTGGCAATTGCGCCAAGCAAGGCATAGCCGCAGAGCCGCCCTAGATGGTACTGGTATATTGCGTAGGGATGCTGCTGTGATTGTGTTAATGCCGTGCAAGCTGCCCCGCACATCGCAACGCAGTGAGGCCCGCCAGCTAGCCCCATGATTAATGCACTGTAGATGAGCGCCGTTTGCACTTGTAGAGTCGGAAATTAAGGTTTGTTTACGCCGGTTGCAGCGTGGTTACGTGCGCGTATTGCCGGCTCCAGCGCATTTTTCTGATCTAAAGTAAGCGTTTTAATGTTACTTGTATTGCCGGAGTTTTCTTCATGCGCTAACACCGGGTCCTGGCCACTTACCGCGATGTAAGCTGTGGTGAAGCTGGCAACTACCACTAATGCGGGGCCGGCAAATACCAGCCAGGCATATCCGGATTTCCACCATTTTGGTTTTTGATTCAGTGCTTGCGCCATGACTTAATCCTTAACGTGACATGTAAAAGATGGATTTTTCAGAAATCTCTTCATTTGAGCTGACGGCTTCAATTTCAAACTCGATTGGATGTGAACCGCTCTTGATTGAACCATCTTCAATTTGCAGGCTTACTGCCACCATGCGTGATTCCGCAGGATTGACTGTAAATACCCTATCCGAAGCTATTGATAACCCATCGATGCCTTCTACCGAGATGCGGTAGGATTCCGGTTTTTCAGATGCATTGGTAATTTGCAGGCGGTATACGTTTTCAACTTTGCCGCCAGCTACCAGACGCGACATCACGCCGCGGTCACGAATGACATCAACTTTAAATGGAACACGCATCGCCAGTGATGCTACGAAACCAAGACAGAGCAATAGTAATAACCCGGTATAGACCAGAACGCGCGGGCGCAGGATTTTCTGGACGATCTGCTTTTGTGTCCAGTGCTGTTCTATGCCGTTGTGGGTAGAAAAGCGTATCAGCCCGCGAGGATATTCCATTTTGTCCATGATGCTGTCACATGCATCCACACATAAGCCGCAGCTGATGCATTCATATTGCAAGCCATTGCGAATATCAATGCCGGTCGGGCACACTTGCACGCAGAAGCTGCAATCAATACAGTCGCCCAGGCCTGTCGATTTTGCATCTACCTTGCGAGAACGGCCACTGCGTGGCTCTCCGCGTTCCTGATCATAGGTAACAATAAGTGTGTCATTATCAAACATCGCACTTTGAAAGCGCGCGTAGGGGCACATGTATTTGCACACTTGCTCACGCAGGAACCCTGCATTACCGTAAGTAGCAAAACCATAAAAGCAAATCCAGAATGTTTCCCATGGGCTGAGGCGGAATTCACTGATGCTATGTATTAAGTCATGAATGGGTGAGAAATAGCCCAGGAATGTAAAGCCGGTGAACATGGAAAAACTGATCCATGCAGCATGTTTCAGGAATTTTTTATGGAATTTTTTGAAGCCGAACTTCATGCTATCCAGACGCATGCGCGCGGCGCGGTCGCCTTCAATTTTACGTTCTATCCACAAAAATATTTCGGTATAGACCGATTGCGGACAGGAGAAGCCGCACCATAGCCTGCCTGCAACGGCTGTGAATAGAAATAGGGCGAGTGCGGCGATAATTAAAATGACAACGAGATAGATTAAATCCTGCGGGTAAAGCACTAAACCAAAAATGTAAAAACGGTGCGTGCCGATATCAAGCAGGACTGCCTGCCTGTCATTCCACTGCAGCCATGGCATACCGTAAAATACAATTTGGGTAATCCAGATCGTGAGCCAGCGCAGGTTTTTGAAATAGCCGGAAATGCTGCGCGGGTAAACTTTTTTATGCGCCTCATACAGCGATTTAGCTTTTGGAGCTTCTTCGGCAATAGGAATAACTTTTTTGGATTTTAGCTTCTGATTGGACACTTGTTCTGGAATCCTACGTAAATATTGTGACGCAAAATAGACAACGCCCGCTATTTTAGCATATGCAAAATAACGGGCATTTAGTGGTAACTATGATAATTTAATTAAGCTTAAGTTCAGCCTAAGCCTGAATTAAATCTCAAATGTTATTGAGCGCTGCCAGAGTTGGAAAAACGCCAAACATAAGACGCTAACACGTGAATTTGCTCTGGCGTTAACCGTGAACCCTGTGCTGGCATCTGGTTGCTTTTCCCATTATTGATGCGATCCATGATGGCAGCTTCACCAGCGCCGTGTAGCCAGATATTGTCAGTAAGGTTAGGGGCACCAATCGTCTGGTTACCTTTGCCTTCAGGACCATGGCAAGCTGCACAGGCTACGAATTTTTCTTTACCTAGTGCAGCACGGGCAGCGTCATGTGTGCTGTTGGATAGACTCAACACATAGTTAGCTACATTCTTAACGTCATCAGCAGTGCCGCCAATAGCTGCAGCCATAGGAGGCATCATGCCGTGGCGACCGTTAGTAATGGTTTCTTTAATGGTTTCCGGGGCGCCACCATACAGCCAGTCGTTGTCTGTCAGGTTAGGGAAACCACGGCTACCGTGCGCATCTGAACCATGACACTGTGAACAGTTATTCATGAACAAGCGCTCGCCAATCGCCATGGCTTTTGCATCTTTAGCAACGTCTTCCGGTTTCATTGCGGTGAATTTTGCGTAAATAGGGGCTAAACGTTCGTTGGATTCTTTCACTTCCTGTTCATATTGTTTTACTTGCGTCCAGCCGAGCTGGCCTTTATAAGAACCTAAGCCTGGGAACAGGAACAAGTATATAACGCCGAATACGCAGGTAATAATAAACATCCACATCCACCATCTTGGCATTGGGTTGTTCATTTCAACGATATCTTCGTCGTAAACGTGCCCGGTTGATTCGCCAGTATGTGCCGGATCGTGTGACTTGCTGGTAATGAACAGCACTGTCATACAGAAAACAATACCGCCAATCACGATGGCCGAAATAAAGAACGGCCAGAAATTGCTTGTAAAATCACTCATTATTCTTCTCCCTCAAGCGGCAATCTTGCCGCTTCATCAAAATCTTCTTTATGCCGTCCGGACCATGCCCACACCCAGATACCAACAAAGGTAATCAGGACTGC
>Ga0255338_1004962_pt1 | contig 12898 bp, 18 predicted proteins | sample MeOH1_35cm_T4_19_FD_203715 | JGI IMG/M metagenome (GOLD analysis project Ga0255338, IMG submission 203715) | Sandy soil microbial communities from University of British Columbia, Vancouver, Canada - MeOH1_35cm_T4_195 | ecosystem: Engineered > Artificial ecosystem > Sand microcosm > Unclassified ...
AGCAGTTGCCCGGCCTGGACCGATGGCGAGCGCTGCTGACCTACATCTGCCAGCGCATCGTCGGCCAAACAGCCCTGCCAACCCCTCCGCCGGCACTCCCGGCACCGGGGTAACTGCCGGATTTAGGATGACTGAAGGGCGCTCAGTGATCCGCGCGAGGTCTGCCGGCAGGCAGCTGGTCGACCTTAGCAAGTTGGCCCAGGAGCCGCGGCCCAACGGCAGGAAATAGCTCCAGGAACGAATGCTGCGAACACGCTTCGAACCGTCCGCTGAGAGATCGAAGAGGGCGCCACTCGACGCGTGCTCCACGACCGAGGAATGTCGGCAGCACGATGTCGAATCGGCCGAGTGAGTCCAGCTGCACCCACACGACGTCACCGAGCCGACACGCGAGATGGGCAGCGGCGGCCGCGCCCCAACGCCCAACGATGTGCTCCATGGCATTGGTCGCGCTCGCACTGTCATTGCGATGGCCGAGAAACGCCAGATCCACCACGAGGGCGACAGGGGCATGCTCCGCATCAGCGGCTTCGCGCGCGGCAAGCAACAGGATCCCCCCGCACGGGTCCAGCGTGATCGGGGTCAAAACGTGAAGGGAGGCCGAAAAGCGAGCTTCGAAGACGCCCGGGTCCGGCTGGCCAGCAGTCGTCAAGTTGCAGCGTCCGCCCGTTCTAGCGGCGCCGACGTTGATCCACCCGAAGGCGCTCCCTCCTGTGTCGTACCCGCGCCAGCGGCGCCAGCGGCCGCCTGGGCAACCAGTCGGCTGGTCAGATCGGTGAAATCACCTGCCCCTGCTGCTGCCTTCGAAGCCTGCGCTGACAGGCGCACCACGTGGTCACCAGACGCACCGTCGAGGAAGCGAGCCTCGACCAGGTCCTCAAACTGGTCTGCGTCTTCCCTGGTTTCCGAGAATGCCCCGTTCCCGCGAAGCGTCAGCAGCATCGCTTCGAATTCATCGCGGTTGATGCCAACATCCTTCTCCGCCTTGCGGCTGGCCGTCAGTGCCTGGGCCGCGCTCGTCAGGGTGTTGTCCCGCAGGCGCAGGGAGGCGTGCCAGAACGTAGTCCCCATCGACTGGCTGGAGGACTTCGGCTCCAGGGTCAGCCACATTTTCAGACCGGCCAAGCCTCCGAACAGCTTGCCCATCATCTCGAGCGTGGTCCGCAAGTCCGTGACCGCATTGATGGAGCCTGTACGGAGGATGAAGTAGGCCCCCTCGTGTTCCTGGCCATCGAGCTGCATCACAAGGCGCGCAAGCGCGTCGCACCGGTTCTGCTCACCATAGTCACAGCCGTCGGGACCGGGGCAGGGCAGCTCCGCGACGGCGCCGGTCGCCGGATCTCGGCGCTTGGCCGTGCAGCCGTTGCCGACGCACATCGGGCGTCCGTCGCGATTGAACACCGCGAACTGTTCGCTCAGGGAAAGGTTCGGATTGTCGAAAGCGATCACGACCGGGATGCGGCGCAGCTTCTTGCCGCCTTCCACGGTCACCCCGTGAGCCTCCCGCAGGCTCTGGTCCAGTGGGTGAGGGGCCCAGGCGCCGCTCGCATCCTTGTGTTTCAGCGTGATGGAGAACTCATCGTCGCCGTACGGCAAGCGCTTCCCATGGCGCGACACGATGTAGCCGGTTCGGATCACGCCGGCGATGGGGACGGTATAGGTCAGGCCTGTCAGCAGACCAGTAGCTGTGGAATTGGCGTTCAAAACGTTCTCCAGAAATGTTCCTGCCCACTTTGAACGAGTTCGCTGCGGATTCAAGTCACTCGCCGTAGCTTCAATGCACGATTCGAGCGCCATCCGCCGTCTCGTCTGGAACGAGCTGGTTCGGATGAAGCGGTGAGAGGCGACGCAACAGCAGCTCGACCCGCCGCTCGGGCAGCGTCGAGAGGTCAATCACGAACTCCGTCCGAGCGGGCCCGCAGTGAACCGTGATGAGTACCTGGTTGGCGTCCAGGAAATCTGCGTCGACCCGTGATCCATGCCCGTGGAACTCAAGGTACATGCGGCATAGCCCCTCGAATCCATTCATGAGCGCTTCGTCGGCTGCGCAAGGCGCGAGCACCCGATGTCGGAGCAGGGAGGAACCCATGCACAGAGACGCCTCCACACTGCGGCGAGCCGTGCTGCTGTTCCAAGTAAAGGGATCTGGCAGCACCAGGGCCTCGGGATCTTCCTCCTGGCGGTAGATCGCACCTGCGATGAAACCGATGATGCTCTTGCTCCGGCTGATGCCGTCGTCGACGATCCAATCCTCCAGCGTGAAGAACGGGTCGTCACGCTCCAGGCAGTGCCCGGCAACCAGTTTGCTCGCCGTCTCGACATCCGAACCGCCGAAGCATGCGCCGGCGATCCAGGAGGGAGAGACGATGCGGTCCAGGATGACCAGGCTTTGCGTGCAGTTCCTGCTGATGGCCGAGAGCAGCGCGTCAAAGACCTTGTCGTACCTGGGCAGCAGCGGATCGGCCGGGAAATGCTCGTTGGCCAACTGCGGGTGCATGAGCACCGGCGCCGCGATGAGCGCAGCCTTGGCCGGCACCGGGCCGGTGACTGCGAACTCGTCAAGGGGCAAAGGCTTAAACATGTCAGGAATGTAGAACCGCTGTGCGGGGATTGGCCATGAGTGAGGAGAGAGTGGCGATGGAGTGACTTGAATTCACCGGGTCCTTAGGCACCCTATGGGTAGGAAGGACCCCGCATGAACAACCATATCGATCTCGCCGCGCTTGGCACCTTGTTTCCCGCATTGGCAGGGACGCCGGCGGCCGTGCCAGTACCAACCCGGACCGCGCTCGCCGCCGTGCCGATTCCCGGCGTCGCGCCGAACTGCTACGGGCTGGAAATCTCCGACGACGAATATCACGGCAGCTGCCCGGGAGCGTCGTCCAGTTCCTTGAAAAAGTTGCTTCGATCGCCTGCGCACTACCAGGCGTACCTCAACGAAGTGGACACGGACTCAGGAGACCGCAAGTTCGGCCGCGCCGTGCATGCGCTGCTGCTGGAACCTGCGACCTTCCAAGCTCGCTTTGCCGTGTGGTGCGAAGGCCGCCGCGCAGGCTGGAAATACGAGGAATTCTGCGAAGAGCATCCTGGCAAGACGATCTTGAAGGAAGAAGAGCACCAACGCGCCATGGAAGCGGCGCTGTCATTGCGCAATTCCCCTGACTTTCCATTCGGCGTCTGGCTCGATGGACTTCCTCCAACTGCAACCCACGAGGCCGTGCCAGCGGCCCGGTGCGAGTTCACGATCCTGTGGATCGATGAGGATACCGGGGTGCAGTGCAAGGCACGCATCGACGCGCACAGCCCCATGCCGCAGCCTCTCGCCACGGATGTCAAAACCACAGACGATTCGCGGAAATCGAGTTTTAGGCGTCAATTCATGAAGCTGGACTACGACCTGCAATGCGCTCACTATCGGGCAGCGCTAAAGGCGTTTTACGGGTTCGATTTTCCCTTCCTCTTTCCGGTGGTCGAGGCTAAGGCTCCTCACGCGACCGGCATTTTCGGCATGACCGATGCAATGCTGGAAAACGGGGAAGCGAAACGCCGCTACGCGCTGGCGCGACTTGCGCGCTGTTCCGAGGATGGGATATGGCCGGCCTACCTGAACGGGGGCATCCAGACACTGGACGTGCCGTTCATGGGGCGCTTTGACCCGAACGCGGTTTAAGCTGCTTGAAAATCCAGGGCCGGTAGCGCCGCAGAATTGCCGGTTAGTTCCGGCTGTGCCAAAATTGAAGTTCAAAACCGTGCTGGCGGAATTTTCCAGCATCGCCTCGGCAGCCCCCTGCCGGGGCCGCTGTCGGGGCTCATTGATCCAACTCAAGGAACCGACATGCGAAAGGCAAAGAAGGATGCCGCCGGTACGCCGCCGGCACCCGAATCCCCCCAACCCCAGCTCGAACTGAGCCCGCCCAGTCCGCCGCCTCGTGCGCGCGCGCTGGAAGCCCATGCCATCAACTTCCTGGTGGCCGATGTGAAACCGCCCAGTGCACCGGCCAGGCGCGCGCCGATCGCATCGGGCTTCTCGATGAAGCATGCGCCGCGGTGAAGTAAAAGCCGTCGAGCGCGGCTTTGATGCCGAAGCCGCCGGTGCCTACTTCGGCATCGCCGGCGCCTTGGTGCTGGCCCTGGCAATCCCTCAGTCCAAATGGGCTTGGTGGTTGCTTCTCGGATCGAACTTCTGCTGGCTGGCGTTCGCCATCCGACATCGATACCGAAAGCTGATGTGGCAGACGATAGCCTTCACAGGCTCCAGCGTCCTCGGCATCGGCAACAGCTTCTACCCTGGGAATCCGTTCCAGGCTTGGCTGAGTGGTCTCCTGACCTAGTTGCGGCGGCTGCCCAAGGCCGCTGCCTCACTTTCCCCTTCGACGACGGACCCGCCCGCGGGCCCGAGGCCGGAGGCTTTCCCAAAGGAATCCCAAATGACCCTTCTGATGAATCTCATCAAAGACTGGGCCGCGCACGGCACCTACAAACTGCACCGCGGCCAGATCGCCATGCATGACAGCGAGATCTCGCCTGACATCCGCAAGGTGGTTGACGAGCATCAACGGCGAATGGATTGCGCCTACGGTGGTGTTCTCCTCGCCCTGTTCATGCGCGAACACCCCTGGGTGGACCAGATCAAGCTCTACCTGACCACCTCCATGACGTCCGCCGTGGTCAACGTGGGCGATTTGGTGCTGGTACCCGGCGCCGACGTGCCTCCTGGGCTCGTCGACGGCAACGCCGATTCGTCCACGCGCGCCAAGGCGCACCTCGAGAATTGGTGGGCGGATCACGCGGGGGACATGCACCGCGCGCTTGCCGAGGATGCATTCGACGATGTCACCGTCATCCTCCCGCGCTGGGCTTTCGCCGCCTGCCTGCAGGACGACGAGATCGACGGCCTGGCCGTGTTCAATGCCCTCAGCGCCGCCGCGCGGCGGGGCGTGAGCCAATAGCCACAATTGCGCCCCGTCTGCTTCGGCAGGCGCGGCGTCGTTGTTTGAGCTGGGCCGCGCCGCGAGCGGTGTTTTCAGTAGTTGCCCCCTCGGCCGGCACTCGCGAACGCATTGACCGAGCCCTGATTCCCGATATCATTCTCTCCATCTCTCTCCTCGCACGAGGAAGACCTGGCTGCTGACCCGGGAAAAAACCTCAGCATTGCTCGTCTTCGAGTCTGCCACTGCCGCTTGCGGCGTTGGTCCGACAGTCCGCTGTTGAGGCGCTCCGCGCCCCATGGCGAATCTCCTGCCGCATGGCCTCTACTTTCCATTCCAACGAGTGGCAAGCAGGGGCCATGTGGCTCGCCTCGTGCAAAGGAGCTTCGTCATGTTCATCGCCAACCGTTCCGTTCTGGCACCCGCGGGGTCTTGCACCCCGCAAAAGATGGCCGCTTCCCGTGTCCCCCTGGATGCGGCGCTGCTGTTCCACACCCGCCTGCGCTCGCGCGGGCCGCGTACCCGCATCGAACACACCGTGTTCAATTGCGTCAGGGCGCTTGTCGCACAGTCGCCCTAGGTTCTGCTGATCGAAATGTCGATCGGATCCTGACCTAGGAGCGAGCGGCAAGTCGCATCGGCAGCAGCGGGGCCTCGTGCCCCGCTGCTTGCTCTCCCTTTCGTCCCCCACAGACTGTTTTGCCATCGGCGTCAACCGATCACAAAGCCGTTTGGCGCGTCACTTTTGCGTGCCTGGGCAACCACATTCGACCTTTGAGTCGGAACGCGGTGCTGAACGCGTCATCCTCAGCATTTCCATTCCCTTGCGGGGCAATCCCGCTGGGGGTTGCTCCGTTCACTACAGGAGCATTCATGAGCAATCTTGCTCACCTTCCCATTGAACGTGTTACCGGCGCACCCGGTGGCCAACTGGCCCACGTTCCGATGGGCCGGATCGTGACCGGCAGAAATCCCCGGACGCTGTTCGACCCGGAGAAGATGGCCGAACTCGAAGAGGGCATCAGGGCCGTTGGCTGTGTGCTCGAACCCATCATCGTCCGCAGGATCTGGATTGAGGTCGACGGAGTCGACGTCGAGCATTACCAGATCGTCGCCGGCGAGCGTCGCTTCCGGGCTGCTGGGAACGTTCTCGGCAACGACTACGCCATGCCCGTTCACATCCTCGAGCTGGACGACCGAGCTGCGGCTGCGGCCGCGTTGATCGAGAACCGGGCGCGGGAAAACCTGAACCCGGTGGAAGAAGCGGAAGCGGCAGCGCAGCTGCTCGGCGAGCTCGCAAACGACAAGGCCGAAACCGCCAAGTGGCTCGGCCTGAAGTCGGTCGCCCAGCTGGACCGCCTGCTGGGCCTGATGAACGCCACTCCGGCGGTTCGGAAGGCGCTGGCGGCGAAGCGAATACTGCCGGGCCATGCAGAGTTGATTGCCGCGGCCGAGAAGTCCAAGCAGGACAAGATCCTGGAAGGCTTGTTGGCCAAGGAACCGATCCACACTCCCGCGCAGCTGCGCGAGATGCTGGCGGCAATTGCCAAGCCCCTGGCCAGCGCGTGTTTCGACACCGCTGACTGTCAAGGCTGCCCCCAGAACTCATCGCGCCAGGCGGCGATGTTCTCCGAGACCATCGACGCGGGCAACTGCACGGGTCCGGAGTGCTACGTGGCCAAAACCGAAACGGTCCTGGAGCAGAAGCGCAAAGAGCTTACCGAGAACTGGGCGCGCATCGAGATCGTCCGTCCCGGAGGCAACTACACCGTCACCAAACTTAAGGTCGAAGGATCCGATGGTGTCGGCGAAGAACAGGCCCAGGCCTGCAAGCAGTGCGGGAACTACGGAGCTGCCATCAGTGCCATTCCCGGCAAGGAAGGCAAGGTCTACGAGGGGATGTGCTTCGATACGCCGTGCAATCAGCGCATGGTGGCGCGACACATTCGGGCTCAGGCCAACGAAGCCGCGGCTCAACCCGGCAACGACGAAGGCGCGGCAGCCACGACCAAGAAGTCGAAGAAGAACAAACCGAAGCGGTGCCTGCCGGTGGCGACGTTGTCGTCCTCGGTAACCGACTTTCGCAAGAAGCTGTGGCGCAAGGCGTTCGCAGTCGAGTGCGTGGCGACGCCCGAGCGGTCGCTCGCGTTGCTGCTGGCCATGGCCGCAAGCGGCAATGCCGGCAAGATCGAATCCGATGCGGCGATCGCTGCTGTCGACGCCGAAATCTCGACCAACGGGGCGATCACCACCGGCGGCATGACGATGGAGCAGATCCAGCGCCAGCTGGTCGGCCACCCGAAGGAATCCATGGCCCGGGCCGTGCTCAAGTTGGGCGCAACCGCGGCGGAGCGTCTTTCGATCGATGACGTGCAGGGCTCGCTGGCGGTCTACGGGACCGACCTGGCCAAGCACTTCAGCGTGGACGAGGCGTACCTGGGGCTCCTGACGAAGACCGAGATCGCGGCGGTAGCCGAGGAGATCGGCTTGGCCGCCGCGTACGGCGACAAGTTCAAGGCACTGGCCAACGGCAAGAAGGACCCCCTTATCAAGGGACTCCTCTCGGTCGAAGGCTTCGACTACGCAGTCGTGCCGCAGGCGCTTCGTTACGACGCAGCGGACAACGCCTGAGATCAATCACAAACGGCCCGCCACGTGCGGGCCAGAAAGGAAAAACGTGTTGTTGAACGTACTCATGAAGCTCGCGCAGCAGACCGACTTCACCATTGCCTTCCACGCAACGGGCGCTGACAAGTCGCGCCTGAGCATCGTCCTGATGCCGGTATCGAAGGAAGGCCAGGACCCCGCCTTGTCGCATCCGGTGAAGCTGGAGGGCACGGTCGAAGAAATCGACGCGGGGTTTGAAGGTGCAATCGCGAAGTACGCGACCGCACGTGCAAACCTGACGGAGCAGATCGACGCTACTGTGACACTCCTCGAGCAGGCACAGAAGACGTCGGCGGCAAAAGCGGCGGAGAAGATCAAGCCTGGTGGAAAGGCCAAGCCGCCCGCCAAGGCCGGCGCTGCGGCTTCGGCCAGCAGCACCGCCGACGACCTCGACGAGGAAACTGCGGATGACCAGGATCAGCAGGACGAAGGAAACGACCTCGCGCCGTCCGGAGCGGCGGCCGCGCCTGCCTCTGGGCAGGCGGCCGTATTGGCCGGCAACCTTTTCGGCGAAGCCCACGCGTGAGAATCCTCATCAGCGTTCCAGCGGAGTCGGAGCAGGGCGCCCTGCCCGAGGCCGCCCAGTTTCTGGTGACCGAAACGCTGCTGGACAAACTGGAATGCCTGCACCAGGTGCTGGCCAACCACAGCTTGGCCAGCATCGCGACCTTCGACACCGTCGAGGTTTGGGGCGAGCCCAGCTTCGCGGCGCTGCACCGCTTGAGCAACGACGAGCTGGTGCTGTCTCCGGAAGGTTTCCGCTTCGTGGCATCCGGTCCCTCGATCGGGCGCGTTGCGACGGCTGTCCTCGACGTGCCGCGGTTCGCCCGCGCGTGCCGGGCGCACAGCGGCAGCGCGCAGCTGCAGTTCGACGCCGCGGGCGGCTTGGTGCGGTCGTTCACGGTGGGAGCTCCCTGCAGGTATGCGGAGGAGACCACATGATCACCGACGCAAAACGCATGGCATGCGGCAATTGCGGCCACGGCCTGTTTCGGATGTTCACTCTCGGCCGGCACGGGAGCATTGACGGCCACCTCGAACTGGCGGCCGAGTGCGCTCAGTGCAAGTCGACGTCGATCATCAAGCCGATGCCTTCGCTGCTGCAGCTGGAGTTCGCAGACAACGCGCCTGGCAGGCTTTGCGAGATGTCGCCCTCCACGGGCGACTGAACGCTCCGACCGGGCAAGGTGCCTGGTCGGAGTTTTTGTTGCCCAAGGGGCCGACCAACCAGACCCGGGCGTTCGCGCCTTGGGTCACAACCCACAAGGAACCATCATGGACAAGTCCATCGCTTTCCTCGTGGTCCTGCTGCCCGCAATAGCATCCGCGATCGCCGCCTTCGTGGTGGAGGTCGCTCCGGTGCTCGCGCCCAAGGAATGTTCTCCGAAAATGCACTGCGTTAGGCGAGTTCGGCCAAGCGGGCTGCCGCATCCCGTTTGCCCATCGATCGCAAGGCCGCGATGGCCGGCAAGTACCTTTCCCGCGGACGGGCCTGTTCTCCCTCCCACTTGTACACGGTCAGTGCCGACACCCCCAGCAGTGCCCCGTAGTCTGCGGCCGAGATCCCTAGGCGTTGTCTATGCGTTGCCAGCCCTTTTGCACTGAAGCGATGCTTGGCCCCGCTGGTGTCATCGGGAAGCGGCTCGACGCGAGATACGGCCTTTGCCGTGCGTTTCGCTTGGCGCTCCAGAGTGACGATACGCCGCTTTAAGGACGCAATCTCAGACCGATATGTTGCGACCGCCTTTTTGATGCTTTCGGTGCTGGCGCGAAGCTCCTTGCGGGCAAGGCGGGTGATTTCTTCTCGTAGAAGTGCAGCGAGGTTTGGCATAGCCGGGATTCTGCCTGAGCAGACTGTGCTGAATCACAGATGGCGCGCCAGGCCGAGCGCGCAGACCGCGTCGCCCGCCATATAGCTCACGGTACGATCATCAAGCTCGCGCCGAGCCGGGCCACCAGATCAATCAGGGCAGCATGATGTGGGCCGCTGAAGAATTCCGCGTCCTGATCTAGGACGGCCAGGGTGCCGCCGGCAAGTCGCGGCTCGAACAGCACGATGGCTTGGGCGCTGTCGTCCTGCCGCGAGGTCCAGGCGAGCCCTTGCACATCGGGGCAATTCGCATAAATCCACGTGGCGAGCTGGCGAGTGACCGGGTAATGCGTCTTGTCCGAGTCGACCACGTCGCTGCGTGAGATACCGAGCCGTCGAAGCCCCACGGTCGACAGATCCGCGAGCTGCAGTGGCATCGTCGACTGCAGGCGAGAAATACGGCGCGGGTCCTTCGCGGGCTCGAGCGTCAGGATGAATCCGGCAGACGGCACGGGCGCGTCATGCAACACGGTCTCCATGAGCGCCGCCTGTACGGACGTGGCCAGGTACATCGTTGGGATGATCGCGCCGACGTTCTCAATCGGCGAGAACCGAGCATTGCCCCGGTTTGTGCCGTTGAAGCCCGCAGGCCCGTGGACTTGGGCATAGACGCGCCACAGCGCTCGCGGCTCCCACTGGCCGCGGCCAACCTGGGCGGGGTCAAGATGTCCGCCCGACAAAGCGTCCTGCAGCTTCACCCCGCGAAGTTCTCCGCCTCGACCGCATCCTGCGCCGCCCGCGCCACCCACGTGGGGTCGCTGGCCAGCACTTCACGCGGACGCTTCCCACCCAAGAACGACGACGTGCTCTCGAACCAGGCGGCCAGGCGTTCGCCGCTTTGCCACGGCAAGATCTTCAACACGGCTGCAACGGCGGGTAGCGGCCGGAAGTCGGTGCCCAGCGCGTAGCGCGGGAAGTAGTCGCGGCCGTCGCGCGTGATCGCGAATATCTTGCGGTCCTTTTTCCAGCGGTTGACGGTGGCCACCGGATTGCCGGCGCCCAGGTGTGCCAGCTCGCCGACTTCGGCGGCGGTGAGCCATTCACCTCCATTGAGGATTTGCCGCCAGGCCTGTGCTTGCAGCCGCGCGCGATCGATGTCCACCGGGGTTGGCGTGACGTCTCCGACGAACAGCTGCACGAGCTGATCGCGCTTGACCTCTCGGCGCGCACGTCGCAGCTGCACAATGGCCTTGGCGACGCCCAGCAGCTCCTGCTGGACCTCGGCACGTTCGCGCTCGAGTTCTCCCTTGTCCGCAAAAGGCAGGTCCAGGCGGACCGTGAAGGCGAGTTCCATAGCCACTCCATTGGCTGTGATGATTGTGAATATTGTAGGCGCTTCACAATCATCACGCACGCCGGCTATCAGCCCAGGCGCGGACATCGCGAAACTATTTCTTTAGTTTTATACGATATACCTTATGTAAAATAGCTTTTCCGCTCAATTGGCTTAGAATAAGTGCTCATATGAGCGAGGCCAACATGACTGCAAAAGCTGTTCCGAGCCGGACACCATCCCAAGCAAAGGTCCCGCCGCACCCCGTCAAGGCGGTGCGCGGGCTGCTCAAGAGCGCAGAGCTCAAAGCACGCGGTGGCGTCGGCACGTATTCCTTCGTCGACGTCTTCCGGGCCGAGCCCCTCGCGAGAGTGCGATTGATCAAGGAGGGATTGCCTGCCAATTTCCTCGATCAGCTGTCGCGCGAGATGAACATGCCCAAGGAAAGACTGCTGCCCGCGCTGGGGATCGCCCAAGCCACGGTGAGCCGCAAGGTCCGCGAGTCGAAACCGCTTTCCAGCGACGACAGCGAGCGCGCCCTCGGCATGGCCCGGCTGGTTGGCCAAGTAGAAGCGATGGTGCAAGAGTCGGGAGATCCGGAGGATTTCAACGCCGCAGAGTGGGTTGCCCAGTGGCTTGAAGAGCCTCTCGCCGCGCTCGGTGGACAGCGTCCCGCCGATCTCATGGACACAGCTGAAGGTCAAGCGATCGTCTCGAACATGCTCTCGCGCATGCAATCCGGGGCCTACGCTTGACGGTGGGGTTCACGCTCTGGCGCATAGGAGTCGACGCGCCGGAGTACACGGCAGACGACCTCACCGGCAAAGGCGCCGAGATCACGGGCGGCCGCTGGAACAGGAAGGGCCGTCCAGTGCTGTACACGTCGACAAGCATCGCCCTCGCCTGTCTTGAGACGGCAGTGCACCTCAAGCAGCGTGGATTGCCGCTCAATCGTTATGTCGTCAAAATTACTGTGCCTTTGGATACTTGGAAGGCCCGCGAAACCTTGGCCGCGACAGTTCTGCCGGTGGGCTGGGATGCGCTGCCGGAAGGCAAGGTGTCCCTAGACGTGGGCGACGCCTGGCTAGTGGGTGGCACCGCTCCCCTTCTCATGGTGCCCTCCGTGATCGTGCCGGAAGAGCACAACGTGTTGATCAATCCGGCCCATGCATTATCTAAGGGGATTACCTCGACGAAGGTGCGCAAGTGGTTGTACGACCCGCGACTGCTGGGACAAAAGCTCCATTGGACTAAACCGCTGGTGCGGTAGTGCCTGATCACATTGATCACAGGCCGGGCGCCCACAGCTCGCCCGGGGCGCATTTCCCGCGAAGTTCCCGATGCGTAAGGATGCAGTTGCTGTTCGCAGCACTTCATCCGTTCCACTTGCAAAGGAGCTTCGCCATGACACCGCTACGCCAGCGGATGCTCGAGGACATGGGCATTCGCAACCTCGCTGCGAACACGCAGCTGTCCTACCTGCAACAGGTCTCTCTCTATGCGGGACACTTTCACCGCTCGCCTGAGGAACTCGGACCGGAGGAGGTTCGGGCCTATCAGGTGCATCTGACGAAGACCCGCAAGCTTGCTCCAAGCTCAGTGGGCATCGCGACGTCAGCGCTGCGTTTCCTGTACAAGGTGACGCTCAAGCGCGAGTGGGCGCCGGACGATATTCCGATGCCCAAGAAGGCGTTCAAGCTTCCGATCGTGCTCAGCCCCGAGGAAGTCGTGCATTTTCTGGCGTGCGTTGACAGCCTGAAGCGTGAGCGTCTTGCCGTCCCCCGTGACGTGACGGTGTCGTGGCGGGGACGCTCTGAGTTGCCTGAGATCAGGCGATGGGCTTGTGCCAGCGATGCGGGAGCAGCTCGTCGATACGGCTGTTTGGATGGCTGGGAAGCCGCTCGGTCACGTCACGCAAGTAGGCGTGGGGGTCGTGGCCACATAGCTTGGCCGACTGCACCAGGCTCATGACGACCGCCGCGCGCTGACCGGCCAACTCACTGCCGGCAAACAGCCATGCGCGCCGTCCCATTGCAATCTCGGGGTCATTCTGCCCATGTCGGGCAAGAGGTGGAGGTGTTCTACCGCTGGCATGCACTCTACGGTCGTCGTCTTCGACGGCAATACGGCGAACAGCGAGCCGCCGGTGAGGTGGTTCAC
>Ga0255338_1004963_pt1 | contig 12898 bp, 11 predicted proteins | sample MeOH1_35cm_T4_19_FD_203715 | JGI IMG/M metagenome (GOLD analysis project Ga0255338, IMG submission 203715) | Sandy soil microbial communities from University of British Columbia, Vancouver, Canada - MeOH1_35cm_T4_195 | ecosystem: Engineered > Artificial ecosystem > Sand microcosm > Unclassified ...
AGCTGTCGGAGCGAAAACTGATGGACTCCCTGAACCGGCTGGGCTACGACATCGAGATCAAGGTGAAGCGCACGCGCAAGGCGGTCGGCTGCCGACAGTTGGCACTGGCCTGACAAGGCCCCCCTATCGCCATGTCGTACGCATAGTAGCGGCGTGCCATACCGCTTGGTCAGGCATCACTTTTATGGCTCCATTAAGATAATGCAGAGAGTCTTTAGCCGAGCGGCCGCGGCGCGCCGACGACGATTGAGGGCACGGCTTTGGTCCCGCGGCCGGTTGGCTAAAGATCCCGTTGGACTGAACCGCCCGCACGGCGGTGGTGCTATGGGAATTGAATCAGCACCGATCTGTTCAAGTGCCAGAGAGCTGCGGCATCGGGGCTGCTAGGTCGATGCGGATTTGAGCGCGAGCGGCAGCGACGTCTGCAGTGGCAGTGCCATGTGCGCGCGCCTGCGGATCTTCACCGGCCATTGGCGCGAGCACACAAAGGGAGACCTGTCGTTGCGCTCGACGCAGCGAGAAGTGCTGATACTGACGGTTCGAGATCGCGTTCATGGGGGCGCGGACGGCGGACCCCGCGGCAAGGTCCCCGGCAGGAAGGATTCGATGCGCACCATTTGGCCACGCCCGCAATGCGGGCAGTCGCGCAGCGACACGCTGGTCAGACGCTGGTAACGGTCCCGGTAGTCCAACTGTGCAGCCGGCAACTCGACGACCGGCGCGGGCGCTGCCAGCAATTGACGACAGTGCTCGAGCTTGATCTCGCGGTAGCGGTTGGCCAGCAGGCCATAGTGGCGAATGCGCTGGAAGCCCGTCGGCAGCACATGCAGCAGGAAGCGGCGCACGAACTCCTGCGCGTCCAGGCGCATGACCTTGCGCCGCGATTCGTGGCGGTAGTCCTTCCACGCAAAGGCCACCTGGCCGTCGGCGAAGTCGATCAGGCGGTTGTTGGAGATCGCCACCCGATGGGTGTAGCGCCCGAGGTAGTCCAGCACCTGTTGCGGCCCACCGAAGGGAGCCTTGGCGTAGACGACCCACTCGGCCTGGGCGACGGGCGCCAGGTAGCTGGCGAAGGCATCGGGGCCCTGTAGCGCCGCCAGGTTGTTGAAGAAGCGCAGCTTCCCGTCGGCGAAGGCCTGGCGCAACTGCTCCAGGAACAGGCGCCGGAACAGCCGCGACAGCACCCGCACCGGCAGGAAGAAGCCCGGGCGGCAGGCGATCCAGCGCTGACCATCCGGGGCCACGCCGCCTCCGGGCACGACGCAGTGCAGATGCGGGTGATGCAGCAGGTTCTGGCCCCAGGTGTGCAGGATCGCAATGAATCCGATCTCGGCGCCCAGGTGCCGGCGATCGGCGGCGATGGTGCGCAAGGTCTCGGCGGTGGCGTGGAACAGGATGTCGTAGACCACGGCCTTGTTCTGGTAGGCGATGGCGGCGATCTCCTGCGGCACGGTGAAGACCACGTGGAAGTACTCGACCGGCAGCAGTTCGGCCTGCCGGTCTTCGAGCCACTGTGCGCGAACCAGCGACTGGCACTTTGGGCAGTGCCTCGAGCGGCAGCTGTTGAACGCGATGCGCTGGTAGCCACAGGCGTCGCATGCTCGAGGTGGCCGCCCAGCGCCGCCGTGCGGCAGCGCTCGATCTCGCGCATGACGCGGCGCTGCCCACCGCTGAGCGCAGCGGCGTGTTCTTCTCGATAGGCAGGCCCGACCTGGCGGAAGATGTCCGCCACCTCGAGCCCGGTGGCTCGCATCGCTGCCAGGGCTTAGAACACCGGGGGCGCAGTCGGCTCAGGCGGCAGCGGCGGGACCTCAGGCAACAGATCCAACGGGCTGGTCGTCGCGCACACCGTGCTGGTGGCGATCTTCAGGTAGCGCGAGGTGCTGGCCAGGCTGCGGTGGCCCAGCAGCAGCTGAATGCGCCGCACGTCGGTGCCGGACTCCAGTAGGTGGGTGGCAAAGGCGTGGCGCAGAGAGTGCGGGGTGATCGGCTTGGCGATTCCGGCGGCACGGTGTGCCTTCTGACAGGCAAGCTCTACGGCACTGGTGGAAATGGGCTGTCCGGGGATGTCGCCGGGAAACAGCCAGGTCCTGGGGCGCACGACCTTCCAGTATTCGCGCAGCGCCTCCAGCAGCCGGGGCGAGAGCATCACGTATCGGTCACGGCGGCCCTTACCTTGATCGACACGCAGCACCATGCGCTGGCTGTCGACATCAATCACCCTCAGGTGCACCACCTCAGACACGCGCAGGCCGGCGGCATAGGCAGTGGTGAGAATCGTGCGCTGCTTCAGGCTGCCCACGCACGCCAGGAAATGAGCGACTTCCCCGGGGCTGAGCACCACCGGCAGCTTGAACGCCTTCTTGGGCATGGGGATGTCGTCCGGCGCCCAGTCGCGCTTGAGCGTCACCTTGTACAGGAAACGCAGCGCTGACGTCGCGATGCCCACTGAGCTTGGAGCGAGTTTGCGGGTCTTCGTCAGATGCACCTGATAGGCCCGAACCTCCTGCGGTCCGAGTTCCTCAGGCGAGCGGTGAAAGTGTCCCGCATAGAGCGAGACCTGTTGCAGGTAGGACAGCTGCGTGTTCTCGGCGAAATTGCGAATGCCCATGTCTTCGAGCATCCGCTGGCGTAGCGGTGTCATGGCGAAGCTCCTTTGCAAGTGGAACGGATGAGGTGCTGCGAACAGCAACTGCATCGTTACGCATCGGGAACTTCGCGGGAAATGCGCCCCGGGCGATCGGTGGGCGCCCCAGCCTGTGATCAGGAACTACCGCACCAGCGGTTTAGTCCAAGAAAGATTATCTCAATAGAGGGTCTGGAGAAAGAGAGTTTCAGCCGCACGTGTTAGCCCAGTGCAGGTGTTCTCCCGAAAACACTAGCAAGACTCGCGTGGAAGCGGGCCCCCTTTGATTGAGACCCCCGGGCTCGATGCTTCGCCTGTGCGGCGGCGAGGGTAAGCTCGGTTCCGCCGCGCCGATGCTCATGACAAATCATCAGGCAGGCTTCAATTGTGCAGTGCTGATGCAGCCGCTAGGTCGCCAATCAGCCCTGACTTCGTGTGTACTCGCCGGGCCTCTGCCGTTCTCCCACGACCTCTACTGCTTGGTAAAGGATTTCGATGCTTTCCACAACTAGACCCGAGTAGACCGGCCGTATCGCCCCGAGCTTCTCGAGCTTCTTGATGGCGGCATTGGTCGTCGCGCGGGAAAGTCCTGCCAGTTCACCGAGCTCTGCTTGCGAAAATCTCAAGAATCTGGATGCGTTCGGATAGCTCACGGCGTTTAACAAGCCGCAGATAGATCCCGCCAGTCGCGTAGTGGGATCTGCGACGCGACTGGTCTCAAGAGCGCCCACGAATTGGCCCAGCCACTCATTCAGGTGCCGAATGATGAAGCGATTGAACTCCAGACTCACGTCCAAGAGCCACTCGAAGGTCGGACCAGGGATGTGAATCGTCCGGCTCGGCCGCAGGGCTACCAAGTCGTACCGTCGCGGCTCGCGTTTCAGCAGCGATCCCTCACCCACCCAGCACCGCTCGGACAAGGCAGTAAACGTCAGGCCACGTCCTGCTGCGGTTGTGGTGCTGACTTTAATGAGGCCTTCGGCCACGCCAATCCAGCAGTCCGCTGTGGCGCCGCGGCGCGCAACCGTGTCGCCTGGAGCGTGGAACCTCTCGTGGGCGTCCCGAATGACCCGATCACGGAGCGGCTCGGACAGAGGTCGCATCCATTCCGTCTCCTGCAGAAGCTCGTTCAAGGTCTTTTGTGCAGGTGTCCGCTGCATCGTCACTGCATAATTTGACATCACAGTTCGCGGCTCGATGCTCGTGATCACACGCATGGTTATCTCCAAGGTTGGTTGCGGGTTAGGCCAGGCAGCATCGTCGCGTCAGGACAAGGCGCGCAGGATGTTCCGGGCGCGCTGCAGGTGCGGCGCGTCAATCATCGAGCCGTCCATTGCAGCGGCGCCTAGACACTGCTCGAATACCTGGACGATCCTCGCCGCCCACCGTACTTGCTCAGGCGTGGGCCTCAATGCCTGCTCGATGATCGCAAGTTGAATCGGGTGGATCGCAGCCTTGGCATCGAACCCCAAGGCGCGGTGCGCCGCGCACTCCCGTCCCAGCCCCTCGGAATCGCGGAACGCCGTGTAGACAGCGTCGATCGCCAACACGCCCGAGGCGCGGGCGGCAGACAAACACGCGTCGCGCGCAGCGACATACGGGCTCAAGTAGTTTCCGTCAGCCGAGCGATTGGCCGTTCCGCCAAGGTCGGCGCAAAGATCTTCGGCGCCCCACATGAGCCCCTGAAGGCGAGGCAGCCTGCCGCGGAACTCGGGGAGGTACTGCACGCCACGCGCTGTCTCCGTCACGATGGCCACAATCGAGGTCTCCGTTGCGGCGCTCGGCTTGCCGCGCTCGTGCTCGTGCTCGTCAAGCATCCTTGCGAGCGCGAGGACATCGCCGGGGCCTTCGCACTTGGGCAGGACGACGCCCGCGGCCCCAGCAGCCATCGCGGCACTCAAGTCTGCTGAGAGAAAATCGGATTTCAACGCATTGATGCGAACGTAGGAGCGATGCCTTTGTTCGGCGTGTGCGCTCAGCACGCGGGCGACTACTTCTCTCGCGAGAGTCTTCCGTTCAGGAGAGTCGCCAACTCCATCCTCGAGATCGAGGATGACGATGTCGGCCGTGCTGCCGAGTGCCTTGACGACTTTCGGCTCATCGTCCGCCGGAACGAACAGCCAGGTACGCATCAGGCGGCGACAGGTTGAGGCCGCTTGCGCATGAACGCTTGCCGCCGGCAGTTGGCGACGACTTCGGCCCGCTGGTTGATGGCCCAGTGCTCGAATTCCACAATGCCGGCGTCAGGGCGCGACTTGCTCTCGCGCCGCGTGACGACCCGGGTTCGAACTTTGAGCGTGTCGCCATGGAAAACAGGCTTCGGGAACTTGACCTCCGACATGCCCAGATTCCCGATCGTCGTTCCGAGGGTGGTGTCGTTCACGGTCATCCCGATCATCAAGCCTAGCGTGAAGAGGCTGTTGACGATGCGCTGACCCCATTCCGTGCCGGCGGAGAAGTGCTCGTCGATGTGCAACGGCTGCACGTTCATCGTGAGCGCGGAGAACAGGACATTGTCCATCTCCGTGACGGTGCGGGACCAGGGGTGATCGAACTCGAGCCCCGGCGTGAGATCTTCGAAGTACAGGCCTGCCATGGTTGCCTCAGGTTGTCAGGGGCGCCAAGATCACCAAGGCGGCGCCACGGTTGACGGTCGACCCGCACGCGACCGGCAGCGATTCGACCGTGCCGTTGCGGGGCGCATCAAGCGTATGGAACAGCTTCATCGCTTCGACGACCGCGACGGGGGTGCCGGCAGAGACTTCCTGTCCGGCCTGAACGAGCAGTTGCGCCAGCACGCCCGGCATGTCGGCGCAAACAGCATCGGTGCCCGCTTTGCTCTCTGTCGAGCCGGCGGAAGATTCGACGTCCGCAAGTACTGTCCATTCCCGGTAATCGCCGCCGCACCAGGTACCTACGAAGTCGAGCCCAGGCACCGCGTGATACCGGCGTCCCGACAGGGCCATGCAGCCGTCAGGGGTCAGGTGAAACTCGTGCAAGTTTCCGTCGAAGTGACAGAGGACGTGTCCAGGGCCGATACACTCGATCTCGACTGGCCCCGGGGAACCCGCCTCACCCACCTGGAGCACATACCGCGCGCGCCTCAGTTTGCCGCTCAAGCGGAATCCTGCGAGCGCCTCCAGCGGGCGCGAGGACGAAGGGTTCGTCCTCGCAAAGAACCAAGCGGCAGCCGCGGCGCAGCGTCGCTCTGCCTGCTGCGCCGCCTCCGGCGCCCAGCCTGCCGGGAACGCGTTGGCCAGGAAATTCGTCGCAAGGACTTCGTTGAAGGTGCCATGGCGGAGGATGGCATCCAGCAGCGGCTGGTTGGTCTGGACGCCCACGATGCGCAGCTCACGGACGGCCCGCGACAGACGATCCCGGGCCACCTCCCGTGTTGCCCCGAAAGCGATGGCTTTGGCAAGCATCGAGTCGTAGTGCGGAGTGACTTCGGATCGGTCATCGATCCCGCTGTCGATTCTCACTCCGTCGATCGCCGGCTCCTGGTACGCCTGAATCCGACCGAAGGAGGCTCTGTAGCCCTCCTCGGGGACCTCGGCATTGATTCGCGCTTCGATCGACCAGCCCGAGCGACGGATCGCTGCTTGGCCGAACGGCAGTCGCTCCCCCACGGCGCTGCGAATCTGCAGCTCGACCAGGTCAAGGCCGGTGGTCAGCTCCGTGACCGGGTGCTCGACCTGCAGCCTCGTGTTCATCTCGAGGAAGTACGGTTTGTCGCCATCGTCCGCATCGAGCACGAATTCAACAGTGCCTGTCGAGTCGTACCGGATGGAGCGTCCGAGTGCGAGCGCGCTGGAATACAGGGCCTCGCGCACGTCGGACGACAGGTGCGCGGCCGGCGCCTCCTCGATCACCTTCTGGTAGTTACGTTGGATCGAGCACTCCCTCTCGAACAGGTGCACCAGACCGCCGTGCTTGTCGCCGAGAAGCTGGACTTCCAGATGACGCGGGCGCACGATGAAGCGCTCCAGCAGCACCTTGTCGTCTCCGAAGGCTGCCTGCGCCTCGCGCTGGGCGGCCTTCAGCTGCTCGACGAACTGCGACGCGTCGTCGACACGCTTCATGCCCTTGCCGCCGCCGCCCGCGCTCGCCTTGATCAGGAGCGGAAATCCGATGCGCTGCGCCTCCTCGGCCAGCTGCTTCTCCGACTGGTCGGCGCCGTCGTACCCCGGCACGCATGGAACGCCGGCGTCCCGAGCGATGCGCTTGCTTTCAATCTTGGAGCCCATCCGCATGATGGCATCCTGGTGGGGGCCCACGAAAACAATGCCGGCCGCCTCGCAGGCGACGATCAGCTCCTGCTTCTCCGACAAGAAGCCGTAGCCGGGATGGATGGCCTGCGCGCCCTGCTCGAGCGCAGCCTTCATGATGGCGTTCGCGTCCAGGTACGACGCCCGCGCGGGAGCGGCGCCGATGCGCACCGCAAAGTCCGCCTCCCGCGTATGCCTGGCATTGGCATCCGCGTCCGAGTAGACCGCCACGGTCTGGATGCCGAGCCGGCGGCATGTCCGCGCAATGCGGCACGCGATTTCGCCTCGGTTGGCGACGAGAAGTTTGGTCAGCATGAGCTACATCCGGTACACGGGACTCGGCCCGGCGAAGCGGGGGGTACTCGCGTCCGCGAGCTGAAGGCAAATGCCCAACACGTCGCGGGTTTGGCCTGGCTCGATGACCCCGTCGTCCCAGAGCCGCGCCGTCGCGTAGTAGGGGTCGCTTTGCTCCTCGAACTGCGCCCGCGTGCGCGCCTCGAGTTCTTTCAGGGCATCTTCGCTGGCATTGCCGTTGAGCGAGGAGCGCTTGAGATCTGTCAGCACCGTGGTCGCGACATCGGGACTCATCGTGCAGATGCGGCTGTTGGGCCAGGCGAAGAGGAAGCGGGGCGCGAAGCCACGACCGCACATGCCGTAGTTCCCGGCGCCATAGCTGCCGCCGATGAGCACGGTGAAGCGCGGGACGCGGGCGGTGGCCATCGCGTAGACCAGCTTGGCGGAATGCTTCGCGATTCCGCCGCGCTCTGCCTCCGTGCCCACCATGAAGCCGGGGATGTTCTGCAGGAACACGAGCGGAATTCGGCGCTGGTTGCACAACTCGATGAAGTGGGCACCTTTGACGGATGACTCGGAGAACAACACCCCGTTGTTGGCAAGGATCCCGACCGGGTAGCCATGCAGGTGCGCCGTCGCGCAAACCAGCGTTGATCCGTACTCCGGCTTGAATTCCTGGAACTCGCTGTCGTCAACCAGGCGCAGGATCACTTCACGGACGTCGTATGGCTGCTTCAGGTTGGTGCCGACGATGGCCGGCAGCTCGGCGGGATCGTGGCGGGGCGGCAGCGGCGCGCGCCGGCTCGCGTGCGAAGCGTCGGGCCAGTTGAATTGCGCCACGATGTCTCGCAGTCGCTTCAGCGCCTCGCGCTCCGACATGGCCAGGTAATCCGTCACCCCGGACACACGGGCATGCATGGAGGCGCCGCCCAGGGTTTCGCCGTCTACTACCTCGCCGATCGCGGCTTTCACGATCGGTGGGCCCCCGAGGTGGATGCGTCCGGTCCCGTCGACCATGACCGACTCGTCGGAGAGCGCCGGGATGTATGCGCCGCCCGCCGTGCAGCCACCGAACACTGCAGACAACTGGGGCAATCCTTCCGCGCTCATTCGGCACTGGTGGTAGAAGGTGGTGCCGAAGTGCCCGAAGTCAGGGAACACCCGGTCCTGCATGGGCAAGAACGCACCTCCGCAGTCCACGAGGTAGATGCACGGCAAGCGGTTCTCCCAGGCGATCTCCTGGGCGCGGACGTGCTTGCGCGCGGTTTCGGGAAAGAAGCTGCCACCTTTCACAGTGGCGTCATTGGCGATCACCATGCAATGCACGCCGCTGATGCGGCCGATGCCGGTGACGATGCCCGCGGCAGGTACTTCGTTCTCGTACAGCCCCCAGGCAGCCAACGCGGACAGTTCCAGGAAAGGGCTGCCAGGATCCAGCAGCAGGTCGATGCGGTCGCGCACCGGCAGCTTGCCACGCTGGATGTGCCGAATTCGCAGTTTCTCACCCCCCCCGTCCAAGGACCATCGAAGGTGCTCTTCGAGTTGCTGCAGAAGCGGCGCGTACTGCGCCTGGTTCTTCGCGAATGCATCGGACCGCGAATCCAGCCGGGACTTCATTTCTTCGCACCAACCTTCCTGTTCGGGGACCTGCGCGTGGACTTCGCCGAACGCTCGGCTGAGCCATTCAATCCGTAGAGGAAGATGTCCGTCAATTCACGGGCAAGCATCTCGATGGAGGCCGTGCCGGAGCGATACCACTCCAGGGATCCGTTCAGGGCATTGATCAGGAACAGCCTGGACAGGCGCAGGTCCCGGCTCACCTCGAAGTTGCCCTCCTTGGCGCAGCGCTGCAAGAGCTTGTGCCAATACCGCTCGTAGGCATCGCGCGTAGGGATGTGCTTGTCGCGTATCGCCTGGGGCACTTGGCCGAAGATGCGCACGTTGGCGGAGGTGTAGTCCTGCAGGTCTAAAAAAGCCGACAAGTGGGCGTGGATCGCCGTGTACATGACGAGGTCTGTGTCGGCATCGGGGGGCAAGCTCATGACCGCACGTCGCACCTCTTCGGCAACTCGCTCCACCCCGAGTCGAAGGACCTCGCTGACGATATCGTCCTTCGCCTCGAAGTGGTAGTAGAGGCTGCCGGCCTTCATTCCGCATTCGCGGGCGACCTCTCGCAAAGACGTGGCCGCATAGCCTTGCTCGCGAAACAGCCGTGCCGCGGCATCGAGGATCAGCTGCCGGCCTTCGGCCTGCACGGTCTGCTCCGTGCTTGAACCCGCTCGGACCGTGCGAGCTTGGACGGTCTGTCTGTTCATATCGACTCCTGCTTGAAACTGGTGGGCGGTTTCGGGCCTTGCGCATCAAAGGCGCACCGGCTCAGCGGGTGTGACCTGAGCTCGGACCACTCGAGAACAGGACTGACGCACGCATCGCTCGCGTCGAAGTGGCTCACCCATTCGTCCCGATTGCGGGACGCGAATCGTGCGGCGATCCTGCCGGTCATCTCCGGCCAGTAGGCGCGGTCGTATTGACGCTCGGCGTCAATGTCAACGCCCAGCAGTCGCACGAAGTCGAGGAAGAACTTCGGCTCAATCGCGCCCACGGCCATCCACCGGCCATCTGCCGCCTGATAGCAGCGGTAAAATGCGGCCCCTCCGTCCAACAAATTGGACTCTCGCTGGTCTTGCCACAGCCCTGCTGCACGCATGCCGTGCAAGTGCGCGGTCAGGCCGACCGTGGCTTCGAAAATGCTGGTTTCCACCACGCCGCCCTTGCCGCTGCTGCGGGCCGACAACAGCGCTGCGACAACCCCAAGCGCCAGATGCATGGCGGCGCCGCCGAAATCACCGATGAGGTTCAGCGGCGGGCACGGTCCGGTAGCCGGCCCGATCGCCCCCAGCACCCCCGCCACGGCCAGAAAATTGATGTCGTGGCCGGCAGTGCCCGATTGAGGGCCGCGCAATCCCCAACCACTACAACGGCCTACGACGAACGAGGGATTGGCGACCAGCAGCGACGACGGGGCAAGCCCAAGCCTTTCCAGCGTTCCGGGCCTGAAGCCCTCGATCAACGCGTGGCTGCTGCGCACCAGGGTCAGGAGATCATCGCGGCCATCCGGGTCTTTCAGGTCCAGAATCGCGCGGGCCTTCCCTTGCTCAAGCGGATCCAAGGCCATCGAGATGCCCAGCCCGCGGGGCTGCGGGGAAGAGATCAAAGTCACCTCCGCTCCCAGTTGCGACAGCGTCTTGCCGGCAAATGGCACTGGGCCAATCCCCGCGAGTTCGAGCACGCGCACGCCGGAAAGCGGAAGAGGAGTCCCGCGCGCCAATTCGCCAACATTCGGATTCATCGCGCCAGTCTACCTAACTGCCGTTAGGCTGGCAAGGCCCCGCCCCCCATTGACAGCCGCGACCAAGAAGGGTAATTTCGCCTACCTAATGCCAGTTAGGTGACTTAAAGGGTGTCGCCGGCGGCTCTCCGTATTCTCAACATGAAAGCTCAGCCCATGAATGCGCCTGAAGATGCTTCCTCGCTCACCCAGCCAACGTCGCCGTTCTTCGATGTGGAGCACGAGATGCTGCGACAGTCAGTCCGGCGATTCGTGTCGGAACAGGTGAAGCCTCGTGCAGAGGCGTGGGAAGAAGCCGGATGCGTCCCGCGCGAGGTACTCCGCGAGATGGGGCGGTTGGGATTGCTGGGCATCCGCTATTCGCAGCGGCACGGCGGCAGCGAGCTTGACACACTTGCAACGGTAGTGCTGGCGGAGGAGCTCGGGCGGTCTACCTTCGGCGGATTCGCCATTACCGTGCTCGTGCATACGGACATGGCCAGTCCGCACCTGTTCCACGCCGGCACTCCCGAGCAGCAGGACCGCTACATGCCGGACATCATTGCCGGCAACAGCATCGCCGCCGTCGCCATGACGGAGGCGGATGCGGGCTCGGATCTCGCGAGCATGCGAACGACTGCCCGGCGCGATGGCGACCAGTGGGTCTTGAATGGCTCGAAGATGTTCATCACCAACGGAGTCCATGGGGATATCTTCTTTGTCGCCGCCAAGACCGGCGAGCCGGGCCGCAACAGGAACATCTCGATGTTCATCGTCGAGAAGGGCACGCCTGGCTTCAGCGTCGCGCGGCCCCTGAAGAAGCATGGGTGGCTCTCCAGCGACACGGCCGAGCTCGTGTTCGAAAACTGTCGGATTCCCGCGGGCAACCTGCTGGGCGAGGAGAATGGCGGCTTCTACGCGCTCGCGCGAAACCTGCAGAACGAGCGGCTGGTGCTGGGCGCGCAGGCACTGGGGGAGGCTTCCGCGGCTATCGAGCTGACCGTCGACTGGGTGTCCCAGCGTCGCGCCTTCGGTGCCACCCTGTGGAACATGCAGACCATTCGCCACCAGCTTGCGATGCGGTCCGCGCAGGTCGAGGCCGCCAGGGCGCTTGTCTACAACACCGCCTGGAGAGACGCGCGCGGGCAGGAGGTCGTCAAGGAAGTCTCGATGATCAAGGCGCTCTGCGGAACGCTCGTGAACGAAGTGATGTACGACTGCGTGCAGTTCCATGGAGGCATGGGCTTCATGCGCGAGACCCCCATCGAAAGAATGGCGCGCGACGCCCGGGTGCAATCCATTGGCGGCGGTGCGACCGAGGTGATGCTGGAGGAGATCGGCAAGCGCATGGGTGGCCTGAGGTCGTAGATCATGAGCCGGTGCGACATCGAGTTGCACCCAAGCTGTCGCTCAAGGTCAACCGGCTTCTGGGCCGATTCTGCCGTACCTCGACCAGACAGGTTCTGGCCGAACGAGGTGTAAGCGTGCTCCAAGCGGCGTAGTCCTAGGTTGGTCTCCTGCCTTCGCCGAGCACGAGGAGATGCAAACCCTTGCGTTTGTGAGGCCGTTAAGGGGTATTCTCGGTTTCCACGCAAGATCGGAATCGACCCGAGAATAAGCGTCTAGTGACAACAACTTAGCTGCGTTTTATAGTGGCCTCCGGAGCGAAGGAGGACATTGATGTCGAGTTACCGGTACAGATTCGTCGGCTACGAGAAGTTGCCATCTGGCTTGAACGCTGAAGACGTGCAACTGCACTGCCGGCTCCCGGAAGACTTGGTCAAGGAGATCCGAGACAGCAGCTTTTCGAAGCGCTATCACCTGGGGCTGGCCGTCCAGCTTTCATTCCTTGCTCTGACTGGCAAGAATCCCGACGCCAAGTTGAAGATGCCGCCGGCGATGTTGAATCTGCTGTGCGAGCAGCTCGGCATCCACACCACCGTGATCGCGTCTCTCAAATCGCTGTATCACAACGCTGACCGGACCCTTGGCAATCACCGCGCCTGGGTTCGAGAGAAGCTTCTCTTTTCCGCCTTCGACTCGAGCGGCGAGGAACGCTTGAAACCCGCCTTGTCGCAGCGCGCGATCGACGCGTCATCAGCCGATGAACTCTTCAACTCGGCACAGGAATGGCTCTTCGACAACAAGATCGTTCTGCCCGGAAAGCGCGTCGTTGAAGATCTTGCCCGAGCCGCTTTTCGAGTTGTCGAGGCACTGGCACTGGGGACGATTCGTGCGGCCGTCACACCATCCGCCTTCGCGCAATTCTGAAGGTCATGCATGAGGAAAGCACGGCGCCTGGCATCTCGGTTCTCGAATGGCTGAAGCAGTCGGCGGGCAAACACGGCGTGAAGGGCCTCAAGGAGGTGAACTCGCGCATCG
>Ga0255338_1004964_pt1 | contig 12891 bp, 9 predicted proteins | sample MeOH1_35cm_T4_19_FD_203715 | JGI IMG/M metagenome (GOLD analysis project Ga0255338, IMG submission 203715) | Sandy soil microbial communities from University of British Columbia, Vancouver, Canada - MeOH1_35cm_T4_195 | ecosystem: Engineered > Artificial ecosystem > Sand microcosm > Unclassified ...
ACAGCACGGAGAGCGCTCCTTGGAAACCTACCCCAGTCGGTAGCTTTCAACGCCCGGGACTCGGGGTTGAAAGCATCACCTGCACAACGCCGAATCGAACAGTCACGGGAGTGAGCCCATGCTCAACATCTTCTCGCTCGCCAACGGCCGGCTCTTCCAGGAAGAGATCGAGTCGCTGGAGGAGCTCTCCAGGTTCCAGCCGATCTGGGTGGACCTCGAATCCCCCACGCTGGAAGAAAAGCGCTGGGTCAAGCAGTACTACGGCCTGTCCATCCCGGAAGACGCGATGGACGAGGACATCGAGGAGTCCGCGCGCTTCTACGAGGAAGACAACGGCGACCTGCACATCCGCAGCGACTTCCTGATCGCCGACGACGAGGATCCGCGCTCCGTGCGCGTCGCCTTCATCCTGAATCTGGTGAACGACGCACTCAAGAGCAAGGGCGTGCTGTTCTCCATCCACGACGAGGACGTGCCGGTGTTCCGGCTGCTGCGGCTGCGCGCGCGCCGCGCGCCGGGGCTGATCGAGGACGCCAAGGAGGTGCTGCTCAAGCTGTTCGACGCGGACGCCGAGTACTCGGCCGACACGCTGGAAGGCATCTACGACCAGCTGGAGACGGTGAGCACCCAGGTGCTGGCCGGCGAGGTGACCGACACGCTGGCCGGCGAGGTGCTGGGCGCGATCGCGCGGCAGGAGGACCTGAACGGCCGCATCCGCCGCAACGTGATGGACACGCGGCGCGCGGTGAGCTTCATGATGCGCAGCCGCATGCTCAACGCGGGGCAGTTCGAGGAGGCCCGGCAGATCCTGCGCGACATCGAGTCGCTGGACAACCACACGGCGTTCCTGTTCGACAAGATCAACTTCCTGATGGACGCCACCGTCGGCTTCATCAACATCAACCAGAACAAGATCATCAAGATCTTCTCGGTGGCCAGCGTGGCGCTGCTGCCGCCGACGCTGATCGCCAGCATCTACGGCATGAACTTCCAGCACATGCCGGAGCTGTCTCGCGCCTGGGGCTATCCGTTCGCGCTCGCGCTGATGGTGGCCAGCGCGCTGGTGCCGATGTGGTACTTCAGGAAGCGCGGCTGGTTGAGATAGCTCCCCCGAAGCGCCTTCGGCGCCTCCCCCGAGGGGCGCCACCGGCGGCCCGGCGAAGCCGGTTCCGCGGTGGCCCCGCGAATCGCGCCCCCAATCAGGTGTGCAACAGCGCCTCCACGATGGCCGTCGAGTGGCGGCTCGCCACCTCCCGGATGAACGTGAGGAAGTCCCCGTGCGCCGCATCGTCGGCGCGGTCGGAGACGGTACGCACGGCGGCGAAAGGCACGCCGTAGTCGTGGCAGACCTGGGCAATCGCCGCGCCTTCCATCTCGACGGCCAGCGCATCGGGCAGCGCCGCCTGCAGCGCCCGGCTCTCCGCCGTCGTCGACACGAACCGGTCGCCGCTCACGACCAGGCCGCGATGCAGCCGCACGCCGGGCAACGCTCGCCGGGCCGCGTCGGCCAGGCGGTCGGTCAGCGCGCGGTCGGTCGCGAAGTGGCAGGTCCCGTACAAGGGCACTTCGTACTGCGGGAAGATGGGCGACGCGTCCAGGTCGTGCTGCAGGAAGCGGTCCGCGACGACGACGTGCCCGACCTCCACGCCCGGTGCGAGCCCGCCCGCCACGCCGGTGAAGACAATGCGGTCGACCTTGAAACGTTCGATCAGCACCGCAGCCGTGGTGGCCGCCGCCACCTTGCCGATGCGAGACAGCACCGCGATCACGTCCTGCCCATGCAGGTGCCCGACCCAGAACTCGCGGCCCGCCACCACCTGCTTGTGTTCGTCGGGCATCAGGGCCAGGACGGCGGAAAGCTCCTCGTGCATGGCGGAAACGATGGCGGTGCGCATCCGCGGATTGTGCCCTCCCCACAGGGGCACCCGGCCGCACGAAATGACATGCAGTGCGGCCCCCAATGAAAAATCCCGGCTTCGCCGGGATTTTTCGTCTGATCAAACCACTTCAAGAACGCGAAGCGTTTTGGAAGTGGCTACTCCTTGATGTCGACGCCGTAGAACACGTGGCGGCCGAACGGCGAGAGCTTGAAGTCGATGACTTCCTTGCGCACGGGCTTGAGCTGCACGGCATGCGCGATCGTGAACCAGGGCGACTGGTCCTTGAAGATCACCTGCGCCTGTTTGTACAGCTTGTCGCGCTCGGCGGGCCTGGTTTCGGACTTGGCCTTCTGGATCAGCTCCTCGAACTGAGGATGGCAGAACTTCGCGACGTTGGAACCGTTGGTCCTCGCGGCTTCGCAACCGAGCAGCACGGCCAGGAAATTGTCCGGGTCGCCGTTGTCGCCGGTCCAGCCCAGCATGCCCATCTGGTGCTCGCCGGCCTGCATGCGCTTGCGGTACTCGCCCCACTCGAAGCTCTTGATCTCGGCCTTCACGCCGATCTTGGCGAGGTCGGCCTGCATCAGCTCGGCGATGCGCTTGGCGTTCGGGTTGTACGGCCGCTGCACCGGCATGGCCCACAGGTCGGTCTCGAAGCCGTTCGGGTGGCCGGCTTGCGCCAGCAGCTTCTTGGCGCCTTCCGGATCGTAGACGTCGTCCTTGATGGCGTCGTTGTAGGCCGACATCGAAGGCGGCAGCGGGTTCTTGGCGGCAATGCCGGTGCCCAGGAACACGCCGTCGAGGATCGCCTTCTTGTTGAGCGCCATGCTCACGGCCTTGCGCACGCGCACGTCGTCGAACGGCTTCTTGGTGACGTTGTAGGCGAGGTAGCCGACGTTCAGGCCGGGCTGCTCGAGCACCTGCACCTTCGGATCCTTGCGGATCGCCTCGAGGTCGGCCGGATTCGGGTACGGCATCACGTGGCACTCGCCCTTTTGGAGCTTGGCCCAGCGCACCGATGCGTCCGGCGTGATCGCGTAAACCAGGTCGTCGATCTTCGCCTTGCCGCCCCAGTACTGCGGGAAGGACTTGTAGCGGATCACGGCGTCCTTCTGGTATTGCACCAGGAAGAACGGGCCGGTGCCGATCGGCTCCTGGTCGATCTTCTCGGGCGTGCCGGCCTTGAGCATGGCGTCCGCATACTCCTTGGACTGGATCGCCGCGTAGGGCATCGCCAGGTTGGCCAGGAAGGGGGCCTCGGGCTTCTCCAGCGTGATGCGCACGGTGTAATCGTCCACCTTGTCCACCGTCTTGATCAGCTTGGGCATGCCCATGTCGTTGAAGTACGAGTGGTTGGAGCTGGTGACCTTGAAGAACGGATGGGCTTCCTTCCACTGGCGCTCGAAGCCGAAGATCACGTCATCGGCGTTGAAGTCGCGCGTCGGCTTGAACGCGCGGTGGCTGTGCCACTTGACGCCCTTGCGCAGGTGGAAGGTGTAGACCTTGCCGTCCGCGGAGATGTCCCACTTCTCGGCCAGGCCCGGCACGACCTTGGTGCCGCCGCGCTCGAACTCGACGATGCGGTTGTAGATCGGCTCCGCGGCGTCGAAGGACGTGCCGGTGGTGTTGACGCCCGGATAGAAGTTCTCGGGGCTGCCTTCGGAGCAGTAGACCAGGGTCTTGGCGCCGGCGCCGGCGGCACATGCGAGCGCCAGCGCGGCGATCGCGAAATGCTTGCGGTAGGGGGTCAGTTTCATAGGCACTCCTTATGGGATGAAAGTATCGGCTTTTAGCCTGGGACGGATGCATTATCGGCAGCCGGGACTTGGGGGAAACCCGATGCCAGGAAGTCTTCGGCGAAGTGGCAGGCCGCGATCCGGCCGCCCACCTCGCGGGGCAGTGGGCGCTCCGCCCGGCAGCGCTCCACCGCGTACGGACAGCGGCTGGAGAAAACACACCCGCTCGGCGGATTCAGCGGCGAAGGCAGCTCACCCTTGAGCACGATGCGCTGCACGTTGCGCCCGGCCACGCCCGGCGTGGACGCCAGCAGCGCCTGCGTATAGGGATGCGATGGCCGCTCGAAGATGCCGGCCTTGGGTCCCTGCTCCATCACGTGGCCCAGGTACATCACCAGCACCTCGTGCGCGATGTACTTCACCACCGCGAGGTCGTGCGAGATGAAGAGGTAGGCGAGCTTGAACTCCTGCTGCAGGTCCGACAGGAGGTTGAGGACCTGGGCCTGGATCGACACGTCGAGGGCGGACACCGGCTCGTCGGCGATCAGCAACTTGGGGTTGAGCATCAGCGCGCGCGCGATCGCGATGCGCTGGCGCTGCCCGCCGGAGAACATGTGCGGGTAGCGGCTGGCGTATTCGGGGCGCAGCCCGACCTGCCTGAGCATGGCAAGGGCCCGTTCGCTGCGCTCCGCCTGGTTCATCGTGGTGTTGATCGCGAGCGGGTCTTCCAGCACGGCGCTGATCTTCTTGCGCGGGTTCAGCGAGCCGTAGGGATTCTGGAACACCAGCTGCACGGCTCGCCGCAGGCGGTCCTTGTCCGCGGCGGGCGTGTTCACCGCGTCGGCGCCGTCGAGCATCAACGTGCCGCCGGTGGGCTTTTCGATCATGCAGACCATGCGCGCGAGCGTGGACTTGCCGCAGCCGGATTCGCCGACCACGGCCAGCGTCTTGCCGGCCTCGATCGCGAACGAAACGCCGCCCACGGCCTGCAGCTGCGCCGGCTCCTTGAACAGGCCGCGCCGGATCTTGTAGACCTGGCGCAGGTCTTTCGCTTCGACGACGACTGTCATGCCGCGACCTCCGCAACACCGAGAATCACGCGCGAACCGGGTCGTCGGTCGCACGCAGCACTCGCGCTGGTCGATCCCCGCACGCGGGGATTCGGCGGAGCGGCAGAGCCTGCGCAGCTGCTCCGCGCAGCCGAATCGTTGCAGCGCCTCCACTGCGCACGTGCCGACGCGCCGCGTTCCGGCGCTGCCTCGCCCTTCGCGCTCATACTGCGACCTCTATCGGCACCGGCACGTCGCGTTGGATGGCCGCCAGCCGCTGCGGATCGCCCAGCGGGTAATGGCATCGCACCTGGCCATCCTGCCACGGCCGCAGCTCGGGCCGCACGGACATCGAATGCTGGGTGGCGTAGGCGCAGCGCGGCGCGAACAGGCAGCCGCCCGGCCGGTCGAACACGCCGGGCACCACGCCGGGAATCGTTGCGAGCCGGTGGCCCGCGGGCCCGCGCTCGGGCAGGGCCGCGAGCAGCGCCTCGGTGTACGGGTGCTGCGGGTCGGCGAACAGCTCGCCCACCGGCCGCTGCTCCATCACCTGGCCGGCGTACATCACGGCCACGCGCTGCGCCATTTCGCTGACCACGCCCATGTTGTGCGTGATCAGCACCAGCGCCATGCCGCGCTCCTTCTGCAGGTTGCGCAGCAGGTCGAGGATCTGGGCCTGGATGGTCACGTCCAGCGCCGTGGTCGGTTCATCGGCGATCAGCATGCGCGGGTTGCACGAGATCGCCATCGCGATCATCACGCGCTGGTTCATGCCGCCGGACATCTGGTGCGGGTAGTCGTTCAGCCGCGTGTGCGCGGCGGGGATGCCGACCTGCTCGAGCAGCTCGATGGCGCGGCGCTTGGCGCTGGCCTGGTCCAGCGGCGAGTGCAGGCGCAGGGCCTCGACCAGCTGCCAGCCGATCGTGAAGCAGGGGTTCAGGCTGGTGGTGGGCTCCTGGAAGATCATCGCCATGTCCTTGCCCACGAGGCGACGGCGCTCGCGGTCGGAGATGCCCAGCAGGTCGTTGCCCGCGAACCGCAGCGTCTTGGCGCGCACACGGCCCGGGTAGGCGATCAGGCCCATCAGCGCCATCATGGTGACGCTCTTGCCGGAGCCGGATTCGCCGACGATGCCCAGCACCTCGCCTTCCTCCAGCGTGAGGCTCACGCCTTCGACGGCATGCATCACGCTGCCCTGCGTCGGGAACTCGACGTGGAGGTCTTCGATTTCGAGGAGAGGTGTGCTCATGAGTGTCATCCCGGGCTCGACCCGGGATCCACCGGGGCACGCCGACATGGATGCCGGATCAAGGCCGGCATGACAGAGAATTTGTTCATTTTTTCAGCTTCGGGTCGAGCGCGTCGCGCAGGCCGTCGCCCATCAGGTTGAACGCCAGCACGGCGATCAGGATCATCAGGCCCGGGAAGGTGACGACCCACCAGGCGCGCAGCACGAACTCGCGCGCGTCGGCCAGCATCGTGCCCCATTCGGGCGACGGCGGCTGTGCCCCCAGGCCGAGGAAGCCGAGCGCCGCGGCGTCGAGGATGGCGGTGGAAATGCCCAGCGACGCCTGCACGATCAGGGGCGCGGCGCAATTGGGCAGTACCTCGCTGAACATCAGGCGCAGCGTGCCGGCGCCGCTGATGCGCGCGGCCGTCACGTAATCCTTGGACACTTCGGCGACCACGGACGCGCGGGTGAGGCGCACGTAGTGGGGCAGCAGCACGACGGCCACCGCCAGCATCGCATTGACCAGGCCCGGGCCGAGGATGGCGACGATCACGATGGCCAGCAGCAGGCTGGGCAGCGTGAGCACGATGTCCATCAGCCGCATGATCGCGATTTCGACGATGCCCCGCGCGAAGCCGGCGACGAGGCCGAGCGCGATGCCCACCACCACGGACAGCGCGACGACGCCCAGGCCGATCGACAGCGACAGCCGCGCGCCGTGGATCAGCCGCGACAGGATGTCGCGCCCGATCGCGTCGGTGCCCAGCAGGTACTTGATCGAGCCGCCCTCCTGCCACGCCGGCGGCCTCAGGAAAGCGGCGCTGTTGGTCTGGTCCGGCGCGTGCGGCGCGAGCCACGGCGCGAACAGCGCGACCACCAGCAGCGTCAGCACCACGGCCATGCCGATCACCGCGCCGCGGTTGGCCGAGAAGGAAATCCAGAATTCGCGCAGCGGGCCTGGAGGCGTGCCGGCTTGCGTCATCGGCGCGGAAGTCGCTTGCGCCATCAGTGCCCCCCTTGGCGGATGCGGGGATTGATGATGCCGTACGTCACGTCCACCAGCAGGTTGACCATCATCACCACCGCGCCCAGCAGCAGCATGCCGCCTTGCAGCACCGGGTAGTCCCGGCGGTTGATTGCCTCGATCAGCCACTTGCCGACGCCGGGCCAGGAGAAGATCGTCTCGGTCAGAATCGCGCCTGTGAACAGCACGCCGACCTGCAGGCCGATCACCGTCACCACCGGGATCAGCGCGTTGCGCAGCGCGTGCACGCCCACCACGCGCAGCGGCGGCAGCCCCTTGGCCCGGGCGGTGCGGATGTAGTCCTCGCCCAGCACCTCGAGCATCGCCGAGCGCGTCATGCGCGCGACCACCGCCAGCGGGTTGGTGCCCAGCACGATGGCGGGCAGGATCAGGTGCTTCACGGTCGACCAGAACGCGCCCTTGTCGCCGGTGAGCAGCGAGTCGATCAGCAGGAAACCGGTGGTGGGCTCGATGTAGTGCTGCACGGAGATCCTGCCGGAGACGGGCGTGAGCCCCAGCTGCACCGAGAACAGCAGGATCAGCAGCAGGCCCCACCAGAAGATCGGCATCGAGTAGCCGGTGAGGGAGGTTGCCATCACGCCGTGGTCGAAGATCGAGTTGCGCTTCACGGCGGCGACGATCCCGGCCGGGATGCCCAGCAGCAGCGCGAACAGGATCGCGCACACCGCCAGCTCGATCGTCGCGGGGAACAGCGCGAGGAACTCCTGCAGCACCGGCGTCTGGGTGATGATGGACTTGCCCAGGTCCAGGTGCAGCACGCGCCCGATGTAGATGCCGTACTGCACCAGCATCGGCTTGTCCAGGCCGTACTCCGTGAGCAGCTGGGCGTGGCGCGCGGCGTCGATGCCGCGCTCGCCGGCCATGGTCTCGATGGGGTCGCCGGGGACCAGGCGGATGAGGAAGAACGCCAGCAGCGTCATCCCGATGAAGGTCGGGACGATCAGCGACAGGCGCGTCAGGATGAAACGGAGCATCTGCGGATTATGGGTTCGCCGGCCCGGGGATCACCCGGAACATGCGCCATCCTCGGAGAGGCCGGATCGTGTCCGGCATTGAGGCAATCTATTTCTTGTCGCGCAATTCGCGACGGAGGATTTTACCAACGGGGGTCTTGGGCAGGTCGGTGCGGAACTCGATCACCTTCGGCTGCTTGTATCCGGTGAGCTTGGCCTTGCAGAACTCGCGCACCTTCTCCTCGGTGAGGTTCGGGTCCTTCCTGACGATCACCAGCTTCACGGCCTCGCCGGTCTTGTCATCGGCCACGCCGACCACCGCGCATTCCAGCACGCCTTCGAGCCCGGCGACGACGTCCTCGACCTCGTTCGGGTAGACGTTGAAGCCCGAGACCAGCACCATGTCCTTCTTGCGGTCCACGATCTTGTAGTAGCCGCGCTCGTCCACAGTGCCGATATCGCCCGACTTGAAATAGCCGTCGGCTGTCATGGCCTTCGCGGTTTCATCGGGGCGCTGCCAGTAACCGGCCATGACCTGCGGGCCCTTGATCGCGATCTCGCCGGGCTGGCCGGGCGGCACCTCGTTGCCCTCATCGTCGAGCAGCTTGAAGTAGGTGCTGGGCAGGGGGACACCGATGGTGCCGCTGTATTCCTTGCTGGTCGTCGGGTTGCAGCTCGCCGACGGCGAGGTTTCGGACAGGCCGTAGCCTTCGCAGATCGGGCAGCCGGTCTTGTCCAGCCAGAGCTTGGCGACAGCGCCTTGCACCGCCATGCCGCCGCCCACCGACACCTTGAGGTTCGACCAGTTGACGGTGTTGAAGTCGGGATGGTTCGCCAGGCCGTTGAACAGCGTGTTGACCGCAGGAAAGCTGTGGAAGGTTTCCTTGGACAGCGTCTTGAGCACCGCCGGCAAGTCGCGCGGGTTGGGGATGAGGATCAGCTTGCCGCCCGTGCGCATGGACAGCATCATGCCGACCGTGAACGCGAAGATGTGGTACAGCGGCAGCGCGCAGACCGCCGTCGACTGCTCGTTCGCAGGGACCTTGTCCATCACCGGCTGGTTCCACACTTCGGACTGCAGCACATTGGCGATGATGTTGCGGTGCAGGAGCACGGCGCCCTTGGAGACGCCGGTGGTGCCGCCGGTGTACTGCAGGACCGCCACGTCGTCGGCCTTGATCTCCGGCTTCTTGAACGCGCCCTTGGTGCCGATCGCCACCGCCTCGTTGAAGCGCACGGCGCCCGGCAGGTTGAAGGCCGGCACCATCTTCTTGACGTTGCGCACGACGTAATTGACGAGGGAGCCCTTGAGCAGGCCCAGCAGGTCGCCCATCGCGCACAGCACCACGTGCTTGACCGGCGTGTTGGCGACGCATTGCTCCAGCGTGTTCGCGAAGTTCTCGACGATGACGATGGCCTTGCTGCCGGAGTCCTTGAGCTGGTGCTCGAGCTCGCGCGGCGTGTACAGCGGGTTGACGTTCACCACCACGTAGCCGGCCCGCAGGATCGCCGCCACGGCCACCGGGTACTGCGGCACGTTGGGCATCATGATCGCGACGCGGTCGCCCTTGGCCAGGCCGAGGCCCTGCAGGTAGGCGGCAAAGGCGCGGGAGAGGGAGTCGGTCTGCGCGTAGCTGACTTCCTTGCCCATGAAGCTGTAGGCCGGCCGGTTCGCGAATTTCCGGAAGCTTTCCTCCATGAGCTGCACCAGCGACTCATAGCGGGAGGGATCGATATCGGCGGGGACGCCGGGGGAATAGGAACTTAGCCAGGGGCGTTCGCTCGTGTCGCTCATTTTTCTCTTCTCCAGGTCCTGATTGCGGCTGGCGGATTGTGTCGCGTCGCGCGCGGCGCCGTCATTGTGTTTTCCCTATGAAAACCCAGAGTGGCGCCCCTAAAAGAAACGCGGCCTCGGCCGCGTTTCGCATGGTGATGCAGGGCCACCGCGGAACCGGCTTTGCCGGGCCGCCGGTGGTGGCGCCCCCTCGAGGGGGAGGCGCCGAACGCGCTTCGGGGGTGTGGGCCGGTACTTCAAGCCTTCAGCGCGGCCAGCACCTCGTCCAGCATCTTCTTCGCATCGCCGAACAGCATGCGGTTGTTTTCCTTGTAGAAGAGCGGATTGTCGACGCCGGCGTAGCCCGAAGCCATGCTGCGCTTCATGACGATCGAGGTCTTCGCCTTCCACACTTCGAGCACCGGCATGCCGGCGATCGGGCTGGTCGGGTCGTCCTGCGCGGCTGGGTTCACGATGTCGTTCGCGCCGATCACCATCGCGACGTCGGTGGCCGGGAAGTCGTCGTTGAGTTCGTCCATTTCCATCACGATGTCGTAAGGCACCTTGGCTTCGGCCAGCAGCACGTTCATGTGGCCCGGCATGCGGCCCGCCACCGGGTGGATGCCGAAGCGGATGTTGACGCCCTTTTCGCGCAGGTGCTTGGTGATTTCGTAAACCGTGTGCTGCGCCTGCGCCACCGCCATACCGTAGCCGGGAACGATGATCACGCTCTTGGCATCCTTCAGCAGCTCCGCGGTGTCGAGGGCGCTGATAGGGACCACTTCACCGGCCGGTTGCGCCGCATCGCCCTTGGCTGCCGGCGTGCCGCCACCGGTGCCGAAGCCGCCGGCGATGACGCTGATGAAGTTGCGGTTCATCGCCCGGCACATGATGTAGGACAGGATGGCGCCGGAGGAGCCGACCAGCGCGCCGACCACGATCAGGAGGTCGTTGGAGAGCATGAAGCCGGTGGCCGCAGCCGCCCACCCGGAGTAGCTGTTGAGCATCGAGACCACCACCGGCATGTCGGCGCCGCCGATCGCCATCACCATGTGGATGCCGAACAGCAACGCGATGACCGTCATCACGATCAGCGGCGTCATGCCCGCCTCGATGCTGGGCGCGTTGATGAACTCGCGGCCGAACCAGATCACCAGCAGCAGTCCGACCAGGTTGAGCCAATGGCGCGCCGGCAGCAGCAGCGGCGAGCCGCCGATCTTGCCGTTGAGCTTGCCGAAGGCGATCAGCGAGCCGGAGAAGGTCACCGCGCCGATCAGGATGCCGATGTAGATTTCCAGCTCGTGGATGGTCTTCTCGGCGCCGACCAGCGGGTGCGAGGTATCGATGTAGCTGGCGAAGCCGACCAGGCACGCGGCGAGGCCGACCAGGCTGTGCATCAGCGCCACCAGTTCGGGCATCTGCGTCATCTTGACGACTTTGGCCGCATACAGGCCGATGGCGCCGCCAACGACCATGGAGCCGATGATCCAGGGGAGGCCGGCCGCCGTCACGCGCGGACCGAACACCGTGGCCAGCACGGCGAGGGCCATGCCGATCATGCCGTAGAGGTTGCCGCGCCGCGAGGTCTCCGGATTGGAGAGCCCGCCCAGGCTGAGGATGAAGAGGATGGTGGCTCCGATGTAGGAGCCGGTTGCCAGGTTTGCAGACATGTCGTGGTCCCCTTGTTATTTGCGGAACATGTCCAGCATGCGCTGGGTGACGGCGAACCCGCCGAACATGTTGACGGCCGTCAGCGCGATGCCCCCGACAGCCAGCCAGCGTATCCACGTATCCGGCGCCCCACCGCCCGCCAGCGGCGGTGCGATCTGCACCAGCGCGCCGATGGCGATGATGCTGGAGATGGCGTTGGTGACGCTCATCAGCGGCGTGTGCAGGGCCGGCGTCACGTTCCACACCACCATGTAGCCGACGAAGCAGGCCAGCACGAAAACCGTGAAGTGGGCGAGGAAGGCCGTCGGCGCGTTGGCGCCCACGAACCAGAACAGCGCCGCGGCGACGCCGAACATGATGGCCAGCTTGCCGCGCGCCATCGGTTCGCTGGCGGCGCCATGGCCATGCCCCTTCTTGGCGGCGGGCGCGGCCACCGCGGCAGCCGGCTTGGCCGCCGGGGTGGGCGCCACCTTGGGTGCCGGAGGCGGCCAGGTGACCTCGCCGTTCTTGATGACGGTCAGGCCGCGGATGGCCTCGTCTTCCATGTTGACGTCGATGATGCCGTCCTTGGTCTTGCACAGCTCCTCGGTCAGGCGGAACAGGTTGGTGGCGTACAGCGTCGACGACTGCTTGGCCAGCCGCGAGGCCAGGTCGGTGTAGCCGACGATCGTCACGCCGTGCTTGACCACCGTCTTGCCGGGCTCGGTCAGCTCGCAGTTGCCGCCGCGCTCGGCCGCCATGTCGACGATCACGCTGCCGGGCTTCATGCTCTGCACCATCTCGGCGGTGATCAGCCGGGGCGCGGGTTTGCCGGGAATGAGGGCCGTGGTGATGATGATGTCGACCTCGCGGGCCTGCTTGGCGTACATCTCGCGCTGGGCCTTCTGGAAGCCCTCGCTCATGACCTTGGCGTAGCCGCCGCCGCCGGAGCCTTCCTCTTCGTAATCGACCTTGACGAATTCACCGCCCAGGGACACGACCTGGTCGGCCACTTCGGCGCGGGTGTCGTTGGCGCGCACGATGGCGCCGAGGCTCGCGGCCGTGCCGATCGCGGCAAGTCCGGCCACGCCGGCGCCCGCGATGAACACCTTGGCCGGGGGCACCTTGCCCGCGGCGGTGATCTGGCCGGCGAAGAAGCGGCCGAAGGCATTGGCCGCCTCGATGACGGCGCGATAGCCGGCGACGCCGGCCTGGGACGTCAGCGCGTCCATCTTCTGGGCCCGCGAGAGCGTGCGCGGCAGCGAGTCGATGGCCAGCACGGTGACCTTCCGGTCGGCCAACTGCTTCATCAATTCCGGGTTTTGCGCCGGCCAGATGAAGGTGATCAGGGTCTGCCCGGCGTGCATCAAGCCGACTTCCTCAGGCGTCGGCACGCCGATCTTGAACACCATGTCGGACGCGGCGAACAGTTGGGCCGCGCCATCGATGACCTGGGCGCCCGCGGCGCGATAGCTGTCGTCGCTGAAATTCGCGGGGTCGCCGGCGCCGGATTCGACGGCCACCGAGAACCCGAGCTTGATGAGCTTTTCGACGACCTCGGGGACGGTCGCGA
>Ga0255338_1004965_pt1 | contig 12891 bp, 14 predicted proteins | sample MeOH1_35cm_T4_19_FD_203715 | JGI IMG/M metagenome (GOLD analysis project Ga0255338, IMG submission 203715) | Sandy soil microbial communities from University of British Columbia, Vancouver, Canada - MeOH1_35cm_T4_195 | ecosystem: Engineered > Artificial ecosystem > Sand microcosm > Unclassified ...
GCTGAACGGCAACCTGGCCGCCAACTCGCAAACGCTCAGCGGCAGCATCAGCGGCCTGACGCTGGCCCAGGGCGCCACGCTGTGGCTGCGCTGGACCGACGCCAACGCCAGCGGCGCCGACGATGGTCTGGCGGTCGACAACTTCAACCTGACGGCCACGCTGGCCCCGGTGCCCGAACCCGGCAGCTACGCCCTGCTGCTGGCCGGCCTGGGCGCCATCGGCCTGATCGCGCGCCGCCGCCAGCGCGACTGAGGCGCTCATGCGCCCGGCGATCCGCCCGGATCGCCCGCCCCCCACTCGCAGGGCCCGACGGCATGTCCGCGGGCCCTGCAGTTCATCCGGCCCCGGCTGCAGTCTGTCGTGCGGCGCTGGGCCGGGGCGACGGCCCTTGTTATGGTGTGCTACATCAGCAACACACAAGGTCCGCGCCATGCAGACACGCTGGAACGATTCGAGCCCCATCTATCAGCAACTGGCCGACCGCCTGGCGGTCCAGCTGCTGGAAGGCAGTCCACCCGAGGGCGAGGCCATGCCCTCGGTCCGCGCCCTGGCCGGCCAGTACCTGATCAACCCGCTGACCGTCAGCCGGGCCCTGCAGGCCCTGGTGGACAACGGCCTGGTGGAGGCACGCCGCGGCGTCGGCATGTATGTGCAGGCGGGCGCACGCCAGCGCCTGCTCAGGAGCGAGCGCGAGCAGTTCCTGCAGAAGGAATGGCCGGCCCTGCGCGCGCGGCTGCGCCGCCTGGGACTGGGCGCCGAGGATCTGAACTGGGAGGAGACGCAATGAGTGATGACAACAACAGCCAGCCCCTGGTCGAGGCGCAGGGCCTGAGCCTGCGCTACGGCCGCAAGACCGCCGTCGATGACATCAGCTTCACCATCCCCAAGGGCCGGGTCGTCGGCCTGCTGGGCCACAACGGCGCGGGCAAGACCTCGCTGATGAAGGCCCTGGTGGGGCTGATGCCGACCGAGGGCCGCCTGAGCGTGCTGGGGCTGGACCCGCGCGGCCAGCGCGAGCTGCTGCTGCAGTCGCTCAGCTACATCCCCGACGTGGCGGTGCTGCCGCGCTGGGCCAGGGTCTCGGAGCTGATCACGCTGATGAGCGGGCTGCAGCCGCGTTTCTCGCCGGAGCGCGCGCGCGCCCTGCTCAAGCGCACCAGCGTGGGCCTGAACGACAAGGTCAAGAACCTGTCCAAGGGCATGGTGACCCAGGCCCATCTGGCCCTGATCGCCGCCATCGACACCCGGCTGATGATCCTGGACGAGCCGACCCTGGGCCTGGACGTGATGTCGCGCAAGAGCTTCTACGAGATGTTGATCGACGAATGGTGCGACGGCGAGCGCAGCGTGCTGATCTCCACCCACCAGGTCGAGGAGATCGAGACCCTGCTGTCCGACGTGATGATGCTGGACGAGGGCCGGCTGGTGCTGAACATCAGCCTGGAGGAGATGGACTCGCGCTTCGTGGCGCTGGCGCATGACCCGGCCGCCGCCGAGGCCGTGGCCTCGGCCCACCCGCTGCTGCGCTACCGCCAGCAGGGCCGGCCGGCGGCCCTGTTCGACGGCGCGCCGCCGCCCGCGCTCGAGGCCCTGGGACAGCGCTTCAGGCCCAGCCTGGTGGACCTGTTCATGGCGCTGACGCGCAAGCCCGAGATGCAATCCAGCCAAGCCTGAGGAGGGCGAGACCATGTTGGCCACACGTTTCAAGACCCTGCTGCTGCGCGAATGGCTGCAGCACCACCGCGGCTGGCTGCTGACCATGCTGCTGCCGCCCGCCCTGTTCCTGGCGGTGCTGCCCTTCGGGCATATCGAGGCGCCGGAGGTCGGCTCGCCGATGGGCCTGGCCGCCATCGCCACGGCGCTCAGCCTCGTCATCGTGACGGCGATCAGCTGGGGCATGAGCATGCTGCAGCTACCAGGCCTGGCGCGCCGCGACAGCCAGGACCGCTCGATCGAGTTCTGGCTCTCGCTGCCGGCCAGCCACAGCGAAAGCATCGGCGCGACGGTCCTGACCCATGCCCTGCTGGTGCCCCTGATGGCGCTGCTGGTCGGTGCGGCCCTGGGACTGCCGATCGCCGCCGCGGTGCTGCTGAGGCTGGGCGGCGTCGAGCTGCTGGGCGAGGTGTCCTGGTCGGCCCTGGCGGTGGCCGAGCTGGCCGTCCTGCTGCGCCTGGCCCTGGGCCTGCTGCTGGCGACCCTGTGGCTGGCGCCGCTGTTCATGCTGCCGATGGCGGCCTCGGCCTGGCTCAAGCGCTGGGGCGTGCCGGCGGTGCTCGCCACCGTCGTGATCGGCGGCAATGTGCTGGCCAAGGTCTACGGCAACCCCATCTTCTGGACGCTGCTGGGGGCCCAGGCCCGGGGCGCTTCCGGCGCCTTGTTCACGGGCAACGAGCAGCTGCGCGAGCTGCTGCGGGATCAGCCCCACAGCGCCGCCGAGTTCGGCAGCGGCATGGTCCAGTGGGCCTGGCAGGATGGCCTGGGCGCGCTGCAGCAGCTGGCCTCGCCCCATCTGCTGGGCGGCCTGCTCGTCGCGGCGGCCTGCTTCGCGCTGCTGGTGCTGCGCCGCCGGCGCGCGGCCTGAGGCGGGGGCGCCCCGCCCAGGTCGCTTTTGTTCAAGACAGGGGCGGCGGCGGCCGGCAGCATGGCGGCATGACTGCCTCCCCCCTGCCCTCGCTCGAGGAAGACGGCTATGTGCTGACCCGCCTGGACACCGTGACCCAGGCCATGTGCAGCAACAGCCTCTGGTACATGACCTTCGGCCTGGCCTGCTGCGCCGTGGAGATGATGCATGCGGCCGCGGCACGCTACGACATGGACCGCTTCTCGATGATCCCGCGCGCCAGCCCGCGCCAGGCCGACCTGATGTTCGTCTCCGGCACCCTGACCAACAAGATGGCCCGGGCGCTGCGTCGGGTCTACGACCAGATGGCCGAGCCGCGCTACGTGATCTCGATGGGCTCCTGCGCCAACGGCGGCGGCTACTACCACTACAGCTACTCGGTGGTGCGCGGCTGCGACCGCATCGTGCCGGTGGACGTCTACGTGCCCGGCTGCCCGCCCACCGCCGAGGCCCTGATCTACGGCATCCTGCAATTGCAGCGCAAAATCCGCGAACGCCGCGAGATCAGCCGCTGAGGACGGTGGCTGCGCAAGGCGGCGCATCCCGATGAGCCACGCCCCAACCTCCGCCAACCCCACCCCGCCTCCCAGCGCCCTGCTGCTGGCGCCGGGCCGCGCCCTGCGCGGCTGCGTGCGGGCGGCCGTGACGCGCAACACCCTGGCCCTGCCGGCGCTGGCGGCGGAGCAGCGCTTCAACCGCTTCCCGGCCATGCCCTTCGTCGGCATCACCTGGATGCTGCAGGGCGAGGCCGTGCTGGTGGAGCACGCGGGTGCCCCCTGCGCCTGGCCGCTGCCGGCCTGCTTCGTCTCCGGGCCGCAGCGCCACCCCTTCGCCTCGCACAACCACGGCCCCATCCACGCCTTCAGCCTGGTGCTGTATCCGGAGGCCTTCACCGCCCTGACCGGCGTGCCGGCCGCGGCCCTGCTCAACAGGCATGCGGCGCTGGCCGATCTGCTCGACGAAGACTGGCAGGCCATGGCCCGTGCGGCGGCGGCCGCCACCGATGAACAGGCCCGCCTGGGCTGCATCGAGGCCTTTCTGGCGCCGCGCTGGCATGCCCGCCGCCCGCCGGGCATGCTGAGCGCGCTGCGCCAGCATCTGCAGCTGCTGGGCGTGCAGGCGGCTGCCCGCTGGAGCGGCTGGACCACGCGGCACCTGGAGCGGCGCAGCCGCCAGCTGTTCGGCCTGAGGCCGGGCGAGCTGCACCGGCTGCAGCGCGCCGAGGCGGCCTGGCTGAGCATCTGCGAGCAGGAGCGCCCGCGCTTGAGCGAGATCGCCCAGGCCCAGGGCTATGCCGACCAGCCCCACATGACGCGCGAGCTGCGCAACCTCACCGGCGACAGCCCCAGCCGGCTGCACCGGCGGCTGCGCGAGGGCGACGAAAGCTACTGGGTGTACCGGCTGCGGGACTGAGCGGGCGCGCCAGCCCGGGCTGCCGGCCCGGTCGGGCCCCTCAGGCCGGCTGGGCGCCGAGCGAGCCGGTGGCCGCGGCCGTCACCTTGGCGGCCATCTCCTTGCGGAAGCGGTTCAGCTCCTGCACGCTGGTGAAGCTGCGCTCCATCAGCAGGCTCATGTTGTGCAGGATGCGCTCCACCACCTTGTTTTCCCAGATCGCGTCGAACTGGATCTGCTTGTCCAGCCAGTGCTCCAGCCACTCGGGGTCGGGCAGGCGGCTCTGGATGGTGTCGCGCGGGAACAGCTTGGCGTTGACGTGCAGATTGGTCGGGTGCAGGGCCTGGGCCGTGCGGCGCGCGCTGGCCATCAGCACGCCCACCTTGGCGAAGGCGGCCTTGGCCTCGTCGCCGAACTTGACCATCGCGCGCTTCATGTAGCGCAGATAGGCGCCGCCGTGGCGGGCCTCGTCGCGCGCCAGGGTCTCGTAGATCGCCTTGATGACCGGCTCGGTATGCCATTCAGAGGCGCGGCGGTACCAGTGGTTGAGCCGGATCTCGCCGCAGAAATGCAGCATCAGGGTTTCCAGCGCCGGCGCCGGGTCGAAGTCGAAGCGGATCTCGTGCAGCTCCTGCTCGGTCGGCACCAGGTCGGGACGGAAGCGGCGCAGATACTCCATCAGCACCAGCGAGTGCTTCTGCTCCTCGAAGAACCAGACGCTCATGAAGGCCGAGAAGTCGCTGTCATCGCGGTTGTCGCGCAGGAACATCTCGGTGGCCGGCAGCGCCGCCCATTCCGTGATGGCGTTCATCTTGATGGTGCGAGCCTGGTCTTCCGTCAACAGGCTGGCATCGAACTTGTCCCATGGAATGTCGGTATCCATGTTCCAGCGCACGGCTTCGAGCTGCTTGAAGAGTTCGGGGTAAAGCATGGTCCGTCCTTGTTTGGTCGGGCGGGATTCTATGCCGGCCCGTCCTGATTCTCGTTCAGCCTTGTGAAGGCAAGGTTGCAGCCCCGGCACGCCAGCGCCGTACCTGCTCGGCAATTGCGCTCAGCCGGGTCAGCGGCAGCAGCCCGGCCAGGCTGTTGCGCTTGAGCAGGGCCGGGCTGCTGCCGCCCGCCCACAGCTCCACCGCAGCCGGCAGCCGCGCCCGCAACTCGGCCAGCGCCTCGGCCACCTGGGCGGCGTTCATATAGCCGCTGAAGCTCAGCGCCACGATGTCGGCCCGATGCGCCGCGGCCGCCATCTCGATGTCGGCCGGCGGCGTCTGCACGCCCAGGGACAGGCAGGCGCAGCCCTCCAGCGTCAGCAGCACCTCGGCCATCAGCAGCCCCAGCCCATGCTGCTCGCCCGGCAGGGTGGTGAGCAGCACCCGCGGCCGCTCGGCCTGGGCCGCACGCGGCATGGCCTGGAGGGCCTGTCGCAGCACCCGCTGCAGCGACTCGCTGTAGATGTGTTCCTCGAAAACCTGCAGCTCGCCGCGCATCCAGAGTTCGCCGACCTGCGTGGTCAGGGGGGCGATGAGCGACATCACCCCCTCCTCCAGCCCCATGCGCAAGAGCGCCTGGCCAAGCAGGCGCCTCAGGCCCTCGACATCGTGCGCGCGCAAGGCCTCCAGAAACGGCGCCTGCTCGGCCGCGACCGCGGGCACCGACGCCATCTGGCCGACGGCCTGGCGCTGCGCCTCGCCCAGCAGCTGCTGCAGGCTGTCCACGCTGGCCGGCACCAGGCGGCCGGCGCGGTGGCCCTGGTCCAGCAGGCGGCGGATCAGCCGCAGCTTGTGCACCTGCTCCGGCGGGTAGGCACGCTCGCCCTGGGCATCGCGCAGCGGCTGCGGGAACTGGTAGCGCCGCTCCCAGATGCGCAGGCTGTCCTTGCTGATGCCCGTGTCGCGCTCGACCGCGGCAATGCCCAGCATGACGGGCGCCTCAGCCATGACGAATCGCCGCCGTGCAAGGGCGGCCGAAGGGTCGTGAGCCGGATGCATTTTTTGATTTGTCCTGGACAAACATGAGACAAATGAGTTGGTTTCGCCTAATATAGGCTTCGCTAGCCAGTTTGACTAGGACAAACTATGAACAAACAACGGCCATTGTCCATGATGCAGCGGCGCCTCCTGCTCGGCGCCGCCGCCGGCCTGGGTCTGCTGCAGGCCTGGCCGGCCATGGCCCTGACCTGCCCGGTCCTGCTGCAACGCGAGATGCCGCGCCTGCAGGACGAGAAGCCGCAGGCCCTGTGCCAGTACGCGGGTCGGGTGCTGCTGGTCGTCAACACCGCCAGCTACTGCGGCTTCACGCCGCAATACAAGGCGCTGGAGACCCTGTCGGCGCGCTATGCCGCGCGCGGCCTCGTCGTGCTGGGCTTCCCGTCCAACGAATTCAATCAGGAAGGTGGCAGCAACAAGGAGATCGCCGAGTTCTGCGAGAACACCTTCAATGTCAGGTTCCCGATGTTCAGCAAGACCAGCCTGAAGCCCGGCAAACCCGACAGCAACGGCCTGATCCTCGAGCTGGCCAGGCGCAGCGGTCAGGCGCCGCAATGGAACTTCCACAAATACCTCGTCGCGCGCGACGCCGGCGAGGTGCTGAGCTTTGCCTCGGCCGTCGATCCGCTGAGCCCGCCGTTCACGCAGCAGATCGAAAGATTGCTGGCCGGCAGGCCTTGATAAGACCCGAGTCAGCCCCATGTCACACACTGTTGCCACACCCGCCGGAGCTGTACCCACAATGGGGGACAGCTTTCCGGAACTTTGCACAAACCATTCACTCACAGAGTACATAAGGCACAGCGCTACCGGGCTTTTGCAGGGGATCGAGGAGACTGCAAAACAAGGGTTCTCTGCCGCACACCGAACAGCTAAAGTAAATACAGGATTTCAGTCGCAAGACCGCCTCTGCAAAGAGGTCGAAATCCCGAAGCCCTTCTCCTCCTCCTCCCTCCCTCCCTCGTTGGCTTCGGGGCGTCTTGCGGCCTCTTTTATTCCCAGGGCTTCCGCGCATCGCGGAGGCCCTTCTCATTGGGCCCGCCTGGCCCATGGGCCCGCCGAGCATGCGAGCGCGCTGGCGCCCTTCCTGGCCGGCCTGCACCAATCCGCCGCCACGCCGCGACGGCGCCGCGTGGCCGTGGTGGGCTCCGGCATTGCCGGCCTGTCCGCCGCCTGGGCGCTGAGCAGCCAGGCTCATGTGACCCTGTTTGAAGCCGGCGACCATTTCGGCGGCCACACGCACACCGTGGACGTCGAGCTGGAGGGCCGGCGCCAGGGGGTGGACACCGGCTTCCTGGTCTTCAACGAGCGCACCTACCCGCTGCTGATCCAGCTGTTCGACCAGCTGGACGTCGCGACCTGCGCCAGCGACATGTCCTTCTCGGTGCAGTTGCCCGATCACCGCGCCGGCGGACTGGAGTGGAGCGGCAGCAATCTCGACAGCGTGTTCGCCCAGCGCCGCAACCTGCTGCGCCCCGGCTTCTGGCGCATGCTGCGCGACCTGCTGCGCTTCAACCGCCTGGCCACCGACCTGGCCGAGCAGGGCGCCGAGGCCGCGCTGGCCCAGCCCATCGGGGAGTTCCTCGATCACCAGGGTCTGAGCCGCGAGTTCCGCGACTGGTACCTGCTGCCCATGATCGCCTGCATCTGGTCCTGCCCCACGGCCCAGATGCTGAGCTTCCCGATCGGCACCCTGATCCGCTTCTGCCACAACCATGGCCTGCTGCAGATCGCCCGGCGGCCGCAATGGCTCACGGTGCGCGGCGGCGCGCGCCACTATGTCGAGAAGCTGCTGCCGCGCATCGCCGATGCGCGCCTGCGCACGCCGGTGACGGGCCTGCGGCGCCTCGGCGGTGACAGCGCCGGCGTGCAGATCGCCACCGCGCAGGGCAGCGAACATTTCGACGCCGTGCTGCTGGCCTGCCACAGCGACCAGGCCCTGCGCCTGCTGCCTCAGCCCTCGCTGGATGAGCGCCAGATCCTGGGCGCGCTGCGCTATCACCGCAACCGCGCCGTGCTGCACACCGACGCCGGCCTGCTGCCGCGCCGGCCGCGCGCCTGGGCGGCCTGGAACTACGAGCACGGCGGCAGCCGCGGCCAGGAGCAGCACGCCGTCTGCCTGCACTACCTGCTGAACAAGCTGCAGCCCCTGCCCTGGCGGCAGCCGCTGCTGGTCTCGCTGAATCCGGTGCGCGAGCCCGCGCCCGCCCAGGTGCTGGGCGAGTACGACTATGCGCACCCGGTCTTCGACCTGGCCGCCGTCGCCGCCCAGCAGCGCCTGGGCGAGATCCAGGGCCGCGGCCAGGTCTGGTTCTGCGGCGCCTGGACCCGCTACGGCTTCCACGAGGACGGCCTGCTCTCGGGCCTGGGCAGCGCCAAGCAGCTGCTGGAGCAATGGGCCCTGCAGGACCAGGGCGCGGCATGAGCGACGCGCCCCGCCCCCTGCTGGGCCGCGGCCCGGTGCTGCACCGGCGCCTGCGCCCGCGCGAGCACCGCTTCCGCTATGCCAGCTATTTCCTGCTGCTGCCGATGCGCGCGCTGCGCCGGCAGCCCTGCGCGGCGCTGAACCGCAACGGCTTCGGCTGGCTCAGCTTCCACGACGCCGACCACGGCGAGGGCGGGCCCGACGCTCTCGCCTGGCTGGACGGCCTGCTGGCGCACGCCGGCGTGCGCGATGCCGACGGCGAGGTCTGGCTGCAATGCTTTCCGCGCGTGCTGGGCTATGCCTTCAAGCCGGTGAGCTTCTGGTTCTGCCAGCGCGCGGCCGACGCCTCGCTGGCCGCCATCGTCGTCGAGGTCAACAACACCTTCGGCGAGCGCCACGCCTATCTGCTGCAAGGCCCCGGACTGGCCTATGGCCAGGAATTGAGCGCGGCCAAGGCCTTCCATGTCTCGCCCTTCTGCAAGACCGAGGGCCGCTACCGTTTCCGCTTCCTGCGCACCGGCGAGCGCTGCGTGGCCCGCATCGAGCACGACGATGCCGAGGGCCTGCTGCTGACGACCAGCCTCTCCGGCCAGCTCGCGCCGCTGAGCCGCGCCACGGCGCGCGCCGCCTTCTTCGCCCTGCCCGCCTTCAGCCTGATGCTGATAGCACGCATCCACTGGCAGGCCCTGCGCCTGGCCCTCAAGCGCACGCCCTTCTTCAGCAAGCCGGCCGCGCCCACCGAATTTCTGAGCCGCTGAACCATGCCGACCACCACCACGCTCAATTCCTCGTTCGCCCTGCCGCAGGGCGCCCCCGCCGCCGCGCGCCGCGTATTCAAGCTGCTGGCCCGGCTGTGCCACGGCAGCCTGGATCTGCAGCTGCCGGATGGCAGCAGCGCGCATTTCGGCAGCCCCGACGGCCCGCGTGCGCAACTGCGCCTGCGCAGCTGGGAGCCCTGCGCCGCGGCGCTGCGCAGCGGCGACATCGGCCTGGCCGAGAGCTATCTGGCCGGCCAGTGGAGCAGCCCCGATCTGCGCACCCTGCTGGAGCTCTTCATCCGCAACCGCGCGACGCTGGAGGACCTCATCTACGGCCGCTGGTGGGGCGCCCTGGCCTACCGCCTGCGCCACTGGGCCCACCGCAACAGCCGCGCCGGCAGCCGCAAGAACATCCACGCCCACTACGACCTGGGCAATGCCTTCTACCGGCTCTGGCTGGACGAGAGCATGAACTACTCCAGCGCCTGGTTCGATGGCGACCTCGCCCAGCCCATGCGCCAGGCCCAGCAGGCCAAGATGCGCCGCGCCCTGCGCGAGTGCGCGCTGCAACCGGGCCAGCGCCTGCTCGAGATCGGCTGCGGCTGGGGCGCCCTGGCCGAATGCGCGGCCGGCGAGTTCGAGGCCCGCGTCGTCGGTCTGACCCTGTCGCGCGAGCAACTGGCCTGGGGCCGCGAGCGGCTGGCGCAGGCCGGCCTGGCCGGGCGGGCCGAGCTGCGCTACCAGGACTACCGCGACATCGAGGACGAACCCTTCGACGCCATCGTCTCGATCGAGATGTTCGAGGCCGTCGGCCGCGCCTACTGGGAGGGCTATTTCAAGACGCTGCACGACCGGCTCAAGCCGGGCGGCCGCGCCTGCATCCAGAGCATCACGATCCGCGACGAGCTGTTCGAGCGCTACAGCCGCTCCAGCGACTTCATCCAGCAATACGTCTTCCCCGGCGGCATGCTGCCCAGCCCCAGCCAGTTCCGCGCCCAGGCGGAACGGGCCGGCCTGCGCGTCGTCGCGGAGCTGGCCTTCGGCACCGACTATGCCGAGACCTTGCGGCGCTGGCGCGAGGACTTCATCCGGCGCGAGGCCGAGGTGCGCGAGCAGGGCTTCGACGCGCGCTTCCTGCGCCTGTGGGAGTTCTACCTGGCCTATTGCGAGGCGGCCTTCGCCACCGGCAATACCGACGTGATGCAGTTCACCCTGGTGCGCGACTGAGATGGACCGGCGCCACGCGCTTCTGGCGATGCCGGCCCTGCTGGCGCTGCCGTCGGCCGCCACAGCCCTGCCGGCCGAACTGGCCGAGTTGGCCGACTGGCGGCTGCAGGGCCAGGGCCGTCTGCGCTTCTTCGGCCTGCTGGTCTACGAGATCCGGCTCTGGGCGGCGGCCCGGCCGGGCCCGCAGTGGTGGACCGCGCCGCTGGCGCTGGAGCTGGCCTACGCGCGCAGCCTGCAGGGCCGCGAGATCGCCGCACGCTCCCTGCTCGAGATGCGCCGCCAGCAGGAGATCGACGAGCCGACCGCCCGGCGCTGGCTGGCCGAGATGGAGGCGGCCTTTCCCGACGTGCAGGCCGGCGACCGCCTCAGCGGCCGTCTCGAGCCCGAGCGCGGCACCCGCTTCTTCGTCAACGGCGCGCCGGGCCGGCAGCTGGCCGACCCGCTGTTCAGCCGCCTGTTCTTCGGCATTTGGCTGTCGCCCCAGACCTCCGAGCCGGCCCTGCGCAAGCAGCTGCTGGGGCTGTCCTGATGAGCCCGCTGGACGGCCTGCGCTACGGCGCCCTGGGCTTTCCGCTGGCCTTCGTGGCACTGCCGCTCTACGTGATCCTGCCGGCCCACTATGCCCAGCAGTTCGGCCAGCCCCTGGCCGCGCTCGGCGCGGTGCTGCTCGGCGCACGCCTGCTGGACGCGCTGTGCGACCCCTGGCTGGGCCGGCGGGCCGACGCCTGGCTGAACCGCGGCGGTGCCGGCCTGTGGTGGCCGCTCGTCGGCGCGGCCCTGCTGCTGAGCCTGGGCTTTGCGCTGCTGTTCTTCCCGCCGCATTGGGCCCGGGCCCAGCTCCTGGCTTGGTGCGCCGCCTGCCTCCTGCCGACCTACCTGGGCTACAGCCTGCTGAGCATCACCCATCAGGCCTGGGGCGCGCGCCTGGGCGGCGGCGCGCTGCAGCAGGCCCGCCTGAACGCCTGGCGCGAGGCCCTGGCCCTGGCCGGCGTCATTGGCGCCAGCCTGCTGCCGGGCCTGGCCGGCATGGCGGCCAGCAGCGCCGCGCTGGCCGCGGCGCTGCTGCTGGCCCTGCTGCTGCTGCGGCGCGCGCCGCGCGCCCTGCGGCGCACGCTGCTGCGGCATGCCGTGCCGGTCTGGGGCACGCCCGGCTTCAAGCCCCTGCTGGCGGTCTTCGTGCTGAACGGCATCGCCGCCGCCATCCCCGCCACCCTGCTGCTGTTCTTCGTGCGCGACCGGCTGCAGACGCCACAGGCCGAGGGCCTGTACCTGCTGGGCTATTTCGCGGCGGCCGCCCTGGGCCTGCCGCTGTGGCTGCGCCTGGTGGCGCGCTGCGGCCCGGCGCGGGCCTGGGCCTGGGGCATGGGCCTGGCCCTGCTCGGCTTCGCCGGCGCGGCGGGTCTGGGCAACGGCGACCGCCTGGGCTTCGGCCTGGTCTGCCTGATCAGCGGGGCGGCCCTGGGCGCCGACCTGGCCATTCCCGGCGCCCTGCTGCAGCGCCTCGTGCAGCGGGCCGGGCTGGCGGGTCGCGCCGAAGGCGCCTTCTTCGGCTGGTGGAACTGCGCCAGCAAGATCAATCTGGCCCTGGCGGCCGGCCTGGCCCTGCCGCTGCTGCAACTGCTAGGTTATGCGCCGGGCCGGCGCGACGGGCCGGCCCTGCAAGCCCTGACCCTGGCCTACTGCCTGCTGCCCTGCGCGCTCAAGCTCGGCGCCCTCGCCCTGCTGCACCGGCTGATCATCCACCCCGAACGGAAACAAGGCCTATGCACCCCCACCTGAAACGCCGCGCCCTGTTGCTGGGCACGGCCCTCGCGCTGGCCGGCTGCGCCAGCGCGCCGACACCGGCCGACTACGCCCAGCAAAGCCCCCGACTCGACCTGCGGCACTACTTCAACGGCCCGCTGATCGCCCATGGCCTGTTCACCGATCGCGCCGGCAAGGTGCAGCGCCGCTTCACCGTCAGGCTGATGGGCAGTTGGCAGGGTGAGGAGGGCCGGCTGGAGGAGGACTTCGAGTACAGCGACGGCAAGACCGAGCGCCGCGTCTGGCGTCTGAGCCATCTGGGCCAGGGCCGCTACAGCGGCCGCGCCGACGATGTGGTGGGCCAGGCGCGCGGCGAGGCCGCCGGCAATGCACTGCGCTGGAGCTACACCCTGCGCCTGCCGGTGGATGGCCAGGTCTACGAGGTCGACTTCGACGACTGGATGTACCTGATGGACGAGCAGGTGATGATCAACAAGGCGCAGATGAGCAAGTTCGGCATCCGCCTGGGCGAGGTCACCCTGGCCTTCCGCAAACTGTGAGCCTGCGATGCCTCTGAACCCGCCGCTGCGCGACTGGCGCGGCAAGACCGTCTGGCTGGTCGGCGCCTCCAGCGGCATCGGCCGCGCGCTGGCCGAGGCCCTGCACGCGGCCGGCGCGCGCGTCGTGCTGTCGGCGCGCCAGGCGACGCGGCTGCAGGATTTCGTCCAGGCCCATCCGGG
>Ga0255338_1004966_pt1 | contig 12889 bp, 7 predicted proteins | sample MeOH1_35cm_T4_19_FD_203715 | JGI IMG/M metagenome (GOLD analysis project Ga0255338, IMG submission 203715) | Sandy soil microbial communities from University of British Columbia, Vancouver, Canada - MeOH1_35cm_T4_195 | ecosystem: Engineered > Artificial ecosystem > Sand microcosm > Unclassified ...
GCGGAGAAGTTATTTTACCCTCGCCACAAAATGAAACTGTTCCCAAAATTTTTTTGGAAAATGTCTTGAGTATTTATTCCATAAATATTGTGTGATCTCCCTCTGGCCGCGCACATTTTGAGATGTTAAGATGGCTTGGATTTCGAGGGAGCTTGCTCTGCATGAAAACGGAAAAATATCTTAGCTACAGACATTTTCTGACTCACGAACTTGAAGCCAGAGTCGCGCAGAATTCAAATTACACTGTCGCAGATTTCTGCAGTGAGCTTAATCTTCGTCATTCTCGCTTGACCGAAATTCTTAGCGGCAAGTTGGGCCTTTCCGAAGAAAAAGCGATGGACATCGCGGACCGGTTGAATCTCTCGGCGGACGATAAGAAAATTTTTGTCGATCTTGTGCAGAGTCTGCACGGGCGGGGAGCTTTGGTTCGCAAAATCGCAGAAGACCGTTTGCGGTCGCGCTTTGGCGCGCAGACAACAGAGACTTGCGAGGTTGAGATCACATCTTGGAACTTCGCTTTGGGGAAGGTGCAGTTACCTCGGTTGTTAGAGACCTTGCAAAAGGTTTCCCAAGAGCAGCAATTGGGTCCCGGCGAAGAAGAGGCCTATCGTTTTACCGCCCGTATCGTTGAAGCACGACCGAAAAAGTAACTCTGTTTCTCAATAAGAGACATCGTGAAATCAACTTTCTGACGGTGTTTATCAAAGCCTAAACAGGTGTCCAAGATCTGAAGCCGAGAACCGCCTAATTTTCTCTCCAGCCCGGTATGAAGTTTGAAATAGAAAAAAACATCAAATTGGGAGGGGAGGTTCTCATAAGTATTTAGTAAATTAGGCTTAGCACGGACCCTATTTTATATACTTTACTTGTACCCAAATAATTTTTTGGTACGAATAAGATCCCGGACCCCAGTTGGAACTAGAGTCTCCCACTGGGGATTTTTTTTGAGAATCATCTCGTGCACTTGATCTGAGTGCGTATAAACCTCAGTCTCGTCACAGCCCGCAATATCGCAAATTTGACCACTGTCCTTGAAATGCAAATAGATATTTTTCAGCGCGGGCGCCGGGAAGAAGCTCTTCGCCGTCATGCACGTGAGGTCTGTTTTGTGCGGATAAACGTAAAGCTTGGTGCTGGCATCCAGAAGCTTGCCTAAACCCTCCAGAATCCCTCCGGGAAGATTTTTGTAGCGACTTTCATCGAACACGCGATCCAAATGCGACGCACCCACAACGATCGCCATCGGCTCCTGCGTGTACTGACGTAAGAAGGTTTTCAAAGAATAATAGTAGAAGAAGTTAGAAACCAAAACATGCTGGCCCAGGCTGCACAAAGTTTCGATGCGATCCAAGAAATCCTTGGTGTCGACCTCGCCATCGGAGTGAGCGAGGTTTCTCATCGTGAGCTCCATGATGGACATGCACTGAGCATCTTCGAGTTTAAAATCCTTCTTGAAGTGATTTAGCCCTTTGCTCAGAACATCAAGGTGAGTTTTCGTGACCGGACGGTAGGTTCCGCGCTGAATGATCATCGCTTTTTTGTAAGCCGCATCGGACACGTGAAGAATTTCTTTATTCGGGCCAAACAACACGGCCTCAGAAAGCCCGCGATGCACGAGCTCTAAGTTCATCAGATGGGGATTAAAGTGCTTGAGGTCGTCGCCGTGAAACCGAAGAACGTCGATGATAATCTGTCCTTCTTTCAAATTGTCGACGAGGCAAGAAATAAAATCTTCGGCATCGTCGCTATGATAAAAGGCGGCGTCCACCAAGTTCACACCCAGAATGCCGAGAGCCTCTTGTTGTTGGAGGCGGTGACGGTCTTGCATGCGCACGTGGAGGATGATGTCGCAAGAAGGACCTTGCGATCTTTTTTGAAAACGGATGCCCATCCAGCCATGGCAATATTTCTTGTCATCCGCAGAGCCGGTCGCCACGGTGTTGGCAAAAGCAAAGAACTGAGTTTGCGGACCGCGCTTGGAGCTCAGGCGCTCTACTAACAACGAAAATTCGTGTGACAACATTTTTTCTAAACGGGATTCGCAAACGTAGCGGCCATTTTTTTCGCGGCCGTAAATCTCATCACTAAAAGTCATGTCGTAAGCAGAAATAGTTTTTGCCACCGTTTGAGAGGCCTTCCCCGCAACAAAGAAATGACGAGCGACTTCTTGGCCGGCACCGATCTCAGCAAAGGTTCCGTACACAGCCGTGTTCAGATTCAGGCGGCGTGCTTTGTTGAGTGTGGTCATCGCATTCTCCATCATCGATGATCTCCTTCGTGTTTGTTGGCGACTTTCACCCAGCCTGTGATGGCAAGGCTCATCGCTTTCTCAGCTGGCATATCGATTTCCGTAATCTTAGAGCGATGAACCAAAAGCGTGTATCCGCCCAAACCGTAACTAAATGGAATAAACACAGCGACGCGGTCTTGAAGTTGGTTGTTGACGGCTAGGTCACTGAAATTATCGCGAGTAATCAAGCCCAGCGCCTTGATATCGGCATTGCCGATCTCAACCAGCACAACACTCTTCAAATCTTTCGAGCCGTTATGTGAAAACAGATTCATAAGATCTTTCAGCGGCGAGTAGATAGCCTTAATAAAAGGCACTTTCATCAGCTGTCTTTCGATGTTGCTGAAGAAACTGGCTGTCAGGATATTGTTAAGAAGAAGTCCCAACAGGAAAATAAACACAACCGTTAGAAGAAGACCAATTCCTGGAACGTACAGAGAGGGAAACAGACGCTGGATCGTCGTCCCAAGCATGCTTTCCATGATCACGATACCGGCATAGAGGATGTAAATCGTCACAGCGATCGGGAGGAAGGTGAAGAGTCCTTTAAGGAAAATCTGGCGCAGTGTTTTTAGAGAGTGCTTCATATTGAAACCATTCTATTAGAGTCTCATTTTGAACACCAGCTTAAAGCGAATACAAAACCAGCTGTCTAAACATTTTGAGATTTCTGAAGCTTTCCCATGTTGAGGCTGACAAGTCACTAAACCTTTCCGGACTATTGTCCGATAATTAATAATCATCAAGGGAGCATGAGTGGATAGTCATTCGGCAATGCTTACTACAATCTTAGCGTTCTTCGTTAGCGCATCGATGGCTCATGCCCAGGCCTCTTCGCCGGAAGTGGTCGCGGGCGAGTATATTGTTAAGTTTAAGCAGATGGCTGCCCCCTCCGGGGCTCTCAATAAAGTTCAAAATAAAATTAATATGAAAGGCTCGTTCCAACGGATGAATATGTATCATATTTCTCTGAAGGGCGGCGCTGCGGATCAGTCGGCGATTCAAGAGCTGGCTAATGATCCGGATGTGGAATACATCGAACCAAACTATGTCTTTAAGAAAGCCGATGTCGACGATCGCGCGGGCTTGGGAGCCCCCGATAAGGTGTATGAAGCCGGAGAAGAACAGGCCTTAGACCAAGTTTCTTCTTCCGCAACTTCGTTCTCCCAAAACGGAGCTCAAACCAAAGTCGCCGAGGCTTGGTCTATTGAGTCTTCATCAACGTATCGTCCTATCGTCGCTATCGTCGATACGGGTCTGGATAAAACTCATGCGGCTTTCGTGAACTCGAATGCAGTGTGGGTGAACACGCGCGAAGTCGTGAACGGGATTGACGATGACTACAACGGTTACGTCGATGACGTGAACGGCTGGAACTTCATCACGAATTCTCCGGACTTTGCGGATGACGACGGTCACGGCACTCACGTTGCGGGAATTATTGTCGGTACGGGTCTAAATATTTTTGCAAATCCGGTCACCGAGACTTCGAAAATACAAATCATGCCTTTAAAGTTCCTGGATGCGAATGGCTCGGGAACAACTTCGAATGCGATCCGCGCGATATACTATGCCGTGAACAACGGCGCAAAGGTCATCAACAACTCGTGGGGCGGCCCTTCTTACAGCCGGGCTTTGCATGAAGCGATGGCGTTTGCCTATTCGAATCGCGTGTTCATTGCGTCTGCAGCAGGGAACAACGGCAAGAGCAACGATTCCGTTGCAATGTATCCTGCCAATTACGATGTGCCTAGCAACGTCTCTGTTGCGGCGACAACAGATTATGACTATTTAGCAAGTTTCTCGAATTATGGTTCTCGCTTGGTTCATATAGCGAGTCCCGGTGTTTTGATTTTAAGTACACTGCCTGGCAATCGTACGGGCACAATGTCAGGTACGAGTATGGCCACTCCGTTTGTGTCGGGGATGGCGGCGCTCGCGATGCGAGAGGCTCCGTACCTCACGGGTTATCAAATCAAAGATATTATGCTCGCGAAGGCGACGGCGATTTCAAGCTTGCTCGGCAAGGTGTCGACTTCCGCGCGCATCAACTCTTATAACTTGATCGTCGAGGCGAAGGCTCAGGCCAATGTGCAAGCGAGCCAGCCGGACTATTCTCCGCTCTATCAGGCGGATGCTCGTGGATTGGCGTCAGAGGCCACTCCGCCAAAGGCGGGCTGCGGCTTGGTTTCTACAGCCTTGTTGAAGGGGCCAGGTAATAATGCAGATGGCTTTAGTGGCGCAGGCGTGATGGCAGGGTTGTTCTTACTTCCTGTGATCCTGTGGGTTGTTCTCAGACAGCGCGCTAAAGAAAAAGAAAAAGCTGCAGATCCAGCAGGCCGCCGTAAGTTCGATCGCTTCAGAATGGATTCCGACATCCGAGTTATGGTCGGAGACCGCGAACTCGTCGGTGCCCTCAAGACGATCTCAGTCGGTGGTGCATCGTTCAGTGCGGACGAAGCCCTCGAAAAAGGTGGAATTATCACCATGAAGATCGCGAGCCCAGACGGCAAGGAGCTTGTCGAAGTACAAGGTCAGGTCGTATGGAACGAAGCGAACCAAGCGTACGGCGTCCAGTTCGCAGGAGCTCAGCAGTCGACTCTGAATATGATCCAGAAGTGGACTCAGGGCCTCATGAAAGTCTAGATCTGTGGTAATCACAGAGTGAAATAACACCAGAGCGGGATCTTACGAGATCCCGCTTTTTTTTCTCCACACTGAAAACAAGTTCAGCATTTCCAAAGAAAAAAGTTCGATTTGAGTTCATCTCCAGGAACAGGACCTCCTGTTCTTATTGAACACATTGGACTTTTTTGAATTTCGCTGTTGCCGGCTTGTTTTTATTGAACTTAGTCCGCACGAACCGACGCAAGTTCGATGCTCGAAACATAATTAAGATCGTGGAAAGTGTTGTACAAATGATGAACGCAAAACTTTGGGCAAAAAAATAAGAATTTCATGATGAGAATGCCCAGTGAAAATCATGAGTTGATATGCTGACAGCTCATCCAGACCTTGGACCCAAAGTTGCAATGACCCCTTATGAACGCGTTATTGTGGGGGACGTACATGGTTCAGTTCAAGACACTTACACTTCTATTGGGGATCGCAGCTTTGATGTTTACCACGGCGTGCTCCCAGCTTACCTTCTCCGGTCAAGATGTCGCTTGTCGCGCCCCAGACACCTCCGCAAAATTTGGTCTGAATGATGGTCCGATTATTTTGTATCCTACCATTGATACCTTTGCGGGTAACACGGTCGCCGTGACCGGTTCTTGCGTTACTGGACAACCTGTCGAAATCAAAGAAGGAACTGGAGGCACCCCTGTCGTCGTAGACTGTAAGGCAGGGAGTTTCTCCACGAACTTCACATTATCCAACGGTGATGGCTCTAAAGACCTCGTCGTCGTGCAAAAGACCGCTGCCGATGGCAGTGAGGTGATGGACCGCCTTTGCTTCCAAAAAGATACGACCCCTCCTGCAGTTAAAATCACCAATGGCACTTCGGCTCAATCAACCAACACGATCACCTCTGTCGTCAATGGAACTTGTGAAACGGGTTTGCCTGTTTTAATTTGGGGCCCTGGAATTATCACGCCGATTTCAACAGACTGTGAAAACGGCTCGTTCTCGGCGACGTTGCAAACAAGCCAAGGCGACGGAACAAAAGACATCGTTGCCGGTCAAATGGACCGCGCGGGCAATCAAGGCAAAGATTCTACTTTTGTAAATATCGATACAACTCCGCCAAAAGTTCAAATCACTTCTGCGGTTCCGGCTTTAACAAATCTTTCAGCAATGCCTGTTTCTGGTATTTGTGAAACAGGTTTGCCTGTAGAGATCGGTGAGTTCCGTTCAGGTCTTGCTCCGGCCGTTCCTTGCAACAACGGTACTTTCAGCGCAACGATTCCTATGCCTGGCGCTGATGGTCCGGTGAAACTGATGGTCTATCAAGTAGACCTTGCTGGGAACGTTGGTCTTGATACAAAAAATACAGTGAAAGACACAGTTGCTCCGAAGGTGACGATCACCTCTCCTTTGGCGAACTCATTCCTGTCACCAAACAGCACTTTCTCGGGTGCATGTGAAACAGGTATCAACGTCGTGTTGTCAGGTTCTGTTCTTGGTGCTTCAAAAACAGTTGCTTGTTCTAGCGGTCAGTGGACACTGACTTCTGTGATCACAGCAGGTCAAGGAAGTAAAACTCTCGTAGCTACTCAAACAGACGCTGCGGGTAATATTGGCTCTGCTCAGCAAAATTATATTGTGGATACAGTGGCTCCAGTTCTGGCATTTACAAGTCCCGCTGCTAATACATATGTAGATTCTACTTTCACAGTGACGGGAACATGTGAAGCGGGCTTGGCAGTTCAGCTCTCTGGCGGCGGTATCTTGCCAACAGCGACAGCTGCTTGTCCAAGTGGAACATTCTCTGCTTTAGTAAATACTTCTCCTTTGGATGGAAATAAAGAAGTGATCGCGACGCAAACAGATGCGGCAGGGAATACTGGCTCAGCGTCTCGTACGTTCTTGCGCGATACTCTTCCACCAAAATTGACAATTGCTTCACCTGCAAACGGCACCTTGGTGAATACCGCTGTGACTTTAACGGGTGCTTGCGAAGCCGGTCTGACTATTAACTTCACGGGTGCAGGTATTGCGAATGCAGGTTCGATTGTTTGTAGCAGCAACGGCAGTTATTCGATCGGTCTGACGTTGAGTGCAGGCGATGGCACAAAAGAAATCAATGCTCGAGAAGTCGATGCCGCCGGCAATGCTTCAACAGCAAGTGCTTCTTATCTGCGCGATTCAACACCACCCGTAGTTTTGATCAAATCTCCAGATGCCAATACGACTGGTCAGTCAGGCCTCGATATCGCGGGGACTTGTGAGGCTGGTTTGAATGTGACTCTGTCAGGACCTGGTACTGCAAGCAATGTGGTAATTCCATGTTCTGCGCAAGGGACTTTTGCGGCCTCTGTCACATTCAGCGCGGGCAGTGGTAATAAACAAATCATCGCTTCACAGACGGACTTAGCTGGCAATACTGGTTCTGATTCAAGAACCTTTGTCAGTGATACGACACCTCCTTCTGTGACGATCAGTTCTCCTGCTGCGAACACCTACTTGCCAACAAACTTCACCGTTCAAGGTGCGTGTGAAACGGGCTTGAATGTGATTGTTGGCGGAGCGGGTCTGGCATCTGACGTGACAGTCGCATGTCCTTCTGGCAGCTACTCAGCCAACGTGACAGTATCGAATGGTGACGGTTCTAAAGTTGTTACTGCGAAACAAACCGACAATGCCGGCAACGTTGCAACGGCATCAAAAACTTACCTGCGTGATACCACAGCTCCAGTACTGACGATCAGCTCTCCAGCGAATGGTACAACCGGACGCACTGGAATTACGATCACCGGGACTTGCGAAACGGGATTAAATGTCAACTTCTCGGGCTCGGGTTTGAGCGGCAATAGCTCTACAGTTTGCGTGAACGGCAGCTATACAGCAAACCTCACTTTCAGCGACAACGATGGTGCTAAGACGGTTGTCGTTTCTGAAACAGATGGTGCTGGTAATAACTCGCAAGTCACTGGCAACTTTAACAAGGACGCGACTCCTCCTGCGATTGCAATTACTTTCCCAGATGCGGGCACTGTTGCGAAAACAGGTCTGACTGTCGGTGGAACTTGTGAAGCGGGCCTGAAAGTGACTCTATCAGGTTCTGGTGTGGCGACTCCAGTCGTTGTCGATTGCAGTAACGGTGGATTGTTCTCAGGCGACATTACATATACAGCGGGTGATGGTTCTAAAACTGTGACAGCTTCACAAACGGATGCTGTTGGTAATACAGGAACAAGCACTCGTAACTTCATGAAAGATACAACCGCTCCTTCCGTGACAATTTCTTCGCCTGCTGCGAATAGCTACTTGCCTAGTGACTTTGTTGTGCAAGGTGCTTGTGAAACAGGTTTGAGTGTTACCGTCGCCGGTGCCGGAGTGAACTCTCCAGCGATCGTGCCTTGTAATTCAGGTGCTTACTCTGCAACCGTCAGTGTTTCTGCTGGCGACGGTGTGAAAGTGGTTACTGCCACTCAAACCGATGCGGCTGGAAACGTGGGCCAAGATTCACGCAGCTTCGTGCGTGATACGACCGCTCCAGTTTTGGCGATCACAGATCCAGTTCCGGGCTCTGCGGTTCCTATCGCAGTGACTTTGAAAGGAACTTGCGAAACGGGTCTGACTGTTTCATTGACGGGTGATATCACCAGCACTTCAGGTGCTTGTACTGCGGGCGCGTTTAGCATCGCCATCACTTTCAGTGCGGGTCTTGGCAATAAGACGGTCACTGCGAAGCAAACAGATGCTGCCGGCAACGTTGGTCAAACCAGCGCGGTCTACAAACGTGAATCCGATGGCGCTTCTGAGAAATTTATCAGCGATGCTTCTTTCGGTAAGATCGACATTCTGTTCATTGACGATAACTCGGCTTCAATGGATCCAAAACAAGCTTCTTTGGGTACGAAGTTCCAAGGTTTCGCGAGCGAATTGAAATCCATCGATTGGCAAATCGGTATTACAACCACAGATTGCAGTGCCGGTCCTTATGGTATCTGCGGCTCGTTGTTAACAATGACTGGTTACAATAGTAAAATCCTGACTCCATCTGTGCCGAACTATACGACCGTGTTTAACAACTCGATTCAACGTCCTGAAACAGCGGGCTGCTTGAATACAGGGACTTGCCCAGCAGGTGCGAGTGAGCCTCTGTTGTCTGCGACCACTGCGATGAATAAGTACAATACCGACAATAACGGATTCTTCCGGACGGACTCGGATCTCGCCATCGTGATCCTGAGTGACGCGGATGAAAGACAAACGGGTGGCGCGACTTATAAAGATCGCCCGGCACAGCTGGTGTCTGCGTTTAACAACATCTGGCCAAGTGGTAAGAAGTTGAAAATCTACAGCATCATCGTAAAACCAGGCGATGCGACTTGCTTGGATACAATGAGAGTCGGCAGTGGTGGCTTTAGCTTCTATGGTGACCTCATTGACCAGACCGTGAATTTAACCGGCGGTTTGAGCACGAGCATCTGTGCGCCAGATTACACAGTGACCTTGAAGAGCATCGGGGAGAGCGTGAGAACCCTTACAAACTCTGTCGAGCTTGCTCATACGCCGATCCCAAGCTCTGTGATGGTGACCTTTACTCCAGCACAGAACATCGGTTACACCGTGATTGGTAACAAAGTGGTCTTCGATGCGCCTCCATCTGTGGGCACAGAGATCAAAGTCGATTACCAATACTAGTCATTAATCTCAATCTGAGACATACCGAAAATCGTCGCTTCTGAAGGGCCAAAACAAATTTGGCCCTTCACGTGTCTTTTGTTTAGACAAGCATCACCCCGTAATATGTAAAAGGCTCCATGTTATCCTCTGGCACTGCCGTTGCTCTGTTTAAAGCTAACAGTTAGTAACGGTAGGAGGATAGTAATGGAAGGCTTGCTTAAAAAGAGCTATGGATTTTTCAATGTGTTGTTATTAGTAGGTTTTGGTTTGAGCGCGATGGGTTGCGCTAAAGGTGGATCTGATTCCAGCTCGCCAAGCCAGGTTGTTGTGGATGAAGCCAGCGTCAATGGTGTTGTGACTGAAACTAAGAACATCAATGGCAAGAATAGACAGACCTGCCGCCAAAGAAGCGAAAAATGCTTCACAGACACTTATGTTCAGCCGAATAATCCAACTGGTAAAGTCGACGTTCTTTTCGTCGTTCAAACTTCGGACTCTATCGCTCCACAAAGAGCACAAATCGCTTCAGAAATTCAGGCCTTCGTGCAAACTTTGCCGCCGACAGCGGACTTTAACATCGCTGTGATGTTGTCTCATGGAAGCACTTCGACTTGGTCGGGTCGTTTGTACCGCGCCAACTCGGAGCCCATCGTTTTGAAATCTAAAGAACTTTCGAATACAGATATTCAAAGCTACTTAGCGACGAAACTCACTCAAGTAGTGGTCGACGCGGATTCTGGTGGCGGTGAAGAGGGAATGTATTCCTTGTTTAACGGAATTACGACACCGGCACTGTTGAGCGAGTCTCAAGGTCTTGGTTTCTTCCGTGCGGATGCGGCCCTCGGTGTTGTGTTCATCGCGGATCGCCGTGATATTTGTGCGATCGTTCCTGCCGGAGTTCCTCCTGAGTCAGATCCTATTAAGATCGATGCTCGCATTCGTGATTGCGAAGGCTTGACGGCTGCTGGTTTGACGAATCGTTTGACTTTGCTGAAGGGCACTCAGGATCTCGCGGTGTCTGGCATCATCTATGCGGATTCTCCAGCTCCGGCGGGTAAAGAGATCGGTTACGGTTATACAGACATGATCGCGTTGAATGCCGGTGTTGCGATTGATATCGCTAACGATGATATCTCTGACGGCTTGGCTTTCTTGGCAGAGCTTGCCGGCCAAGGTGCTATGATTCAAACGGAATTTATTTTGACTCACGATAATGTGAACGCCAGCACAGTGAAAGTGACTGTGAACGGTGCGCCCGCAACCTTTACTGTTGAAGGTAACAAAGTGACTGTTACTAGCCCAATTCCTGCTGGTGCGACTGTGGTTATCGACTACTGCTTGAATGCAAAACCGAAGTGCCATGGTCATCATCACAATCATCGCAAGTGCCGTCCACTCCACTGGTGGAAAAACTGCTGGCAATGGAAAGACGGCAAGTGGTGTCGTGGTTGGGCCTGGGGCTGGCACCACGGCCACGAACACGATGGCGACGAGCAAGGCGAGGGTCATTACAAGCGCCCTTGCCAGGACAGCAAGCACTAAGCTTTGTAGTCTCGGGATAAATGAAATTTCAACGAACCCACGGTGAATGCTGTGGGTTTTTTCTTTGTGGGGCGCGGGCGTCGTGTACGGTATTTTGTGGGAAGCATATGATAGTACTTTTCGTGCGGGCGAATTTGTGTTTGCGTGTTTCTATATTATTTAGAGGCGGGAGGAAAAGCTCTGCTACCCTCAAAGAATATACAGTTGGAAAAAACCGCGCTAGAAAAAATCAATCGACTCTAAAAATGGTTAGAGCACGATGCACTTCCGTGGCTAACAATAAACGTTGCGTCTTTATCGCAATTATTTTTACTTTTTTCTTGCCAGGGTTTTTGGATTTCCCACATTCGCTTTGTGCTGTTTTTGTGTTTCGTTTGCGAAGCGTCTTGTTGGGGTGAATTGCGCTTCTCTGTTGGGCTAATAGGCATTTCTTATTCGCAATAGATGTGCCTTCTGAATTTCATTTTCATTCGAGAAAATGGTAAAAAATCGCATTTTAAAACTCATGGTATGACTACGTCTGATTAAATCAGGAGCTTTCAATTTAATCTGACACGATAAAGATAAAAGGAGTTTTAGGATGAACTACCAACAAGAATTGCAAAATCAAAAAGTGACTTACGCTCATCAAGACAGTGATCTATTTAAAGATTCAGAGAGCCAACAGAAGTACCTCAATAATCTCCCTAAGCATCTTCTGACGATGCCTGGATTTATGGTGCTAGATAATTTAGAAACCCATGTTAAATCAGAGCGAAAGCTTATGCATGTTATCTTAGCTCATATCTATGCAGTTCACTCTAGGAAGCTTTATTTTGAAAGAGGCTTTAGTTCAACTTATGAGTATTTAAGATCTTTAGGCTATAGCGAAAGCCCTGCTTATGAGCGCATTCGTGCAGCCGAACTTCTTGGGGTTATTCCAGAAGTGACTGAGAAACTTAAAAGTGGATCCGTGAATCTCACTCAATTAAATCACGTACAAAGAATGATTCGTCAGAAGAAAGACTCTGGCGAGTATGTGACTTTGGAGCAAACCGCAAACTTAATTGAGCTGATTGAAAATAAATCCTCATTTGAAACTAAGAAATTGCTCGCTCAAGAATTAAATTTACCAGTCGTTGAAGAGACTAGAATTAAACCTCAAAGCAATAACACTGTTAGAATTGAAATGAGTATTTCAGATGAAGATTTAAAAGAAGTGGAAAAGGCTAAATCACATCTCTCGCACATTTTTCCAAATGGAGAGATCGAGAAGATCTTCATGAAATCTATTAGAGAACTAAATAAAAAATTCGAGGGTAAGTCTGAGGCTAAAGATGAAGCTAAACCTAAATCAGAAAAGTTTGAAGAGAGACCTTCTAAAAAACTAACTAAGAGTAAGAAACCTAAAAAAGAAGCTGAGTACTCAGCGGAATCTGCATATGCTTTTGATCCAAGTCGAGATCTTTCTGAAGAAGATTTAGTCTTGAATGAGAAATTAATAACGCGGCATTTATTGTTAGCAGCGGGCAAGGCAGGCGCGACGATAAAAAATAACAACAGAAAACATATCCCGATTACTGTAAAAAGAAAAATCTTCGCAAAAGCGAATTACACCTGCGAACACGTTGAGGCAAAAACTGGCAGAAAATGCATCTCTAAATACCAACTCCAAGTCGATCACGTGCTAAGTCCCAAGTCAAAAAACAATTTTTCATAAAGTAATCCCTTCACAATCGGCTTGATTGCTAAAAATAAAGTACCAAAGCGGCTTCCACCAGA
>Ga0255338_1004967_pt1 | contig 12887 bp, 17 predicted proteins | sample MeOH1_35cm_T4_19_FD_203715 | JGI IMG/M metagenome (GOLD analysis project Ga0255338, IMG submission 203715) | Sandy soil microbial communities from University of British Columbia, Vancouver, Canada - MeOH1_35cm_T4_195 | ecosystem: Engineered > Artificial ecosystem > Sand microcosm > Unclassified ...
TGGATCGAGGAGCACTGTGGTATTATACAGCCTGTTTCCCGCCCTTTCCACAAAGCTTCCGGTCACTATGTAAGCTTTTAAGGAGCGGGCCTTAACCGCAAGCATGCTAACGGTCTCCCCGTTAAGGCGTTCACTTTCCGCAGCATAGCGGTCAAAGGCAAAATACCCGGTAGTCCAGATCTCCGGCAGTACAATTAACTGTGAACCGGCGCAGGCATCTACCAGGTTCCCGACCCGTTCCAAGCGCTCACCTTTCGATTCGCCCTCACGTATTTCCACTTGAATAGAAGCAACTTGCACTGCTTTCCCTTCTTTCTAAAGAATAATTCCTTGGTATTCCCTCTGGTTAAAATATTCTAGCACAGAAAAAGCAGTTAGCTCAAGCTCTTAGATTAAGTGCAGTCCCTCCCTTAGGAGGCGGCAGGGGTTGTAACAAAACGCTAAAATCTATGCAAAAAAGCACTGTTTAACTGCTTGAATAATTATTTGTTTAAGTATGTTTTTGCGGATATAATGCATATTAGAGAGATGTTCCACTAAATTATCGGAAGAAGGTTGTAAAATGAGTGATTGGCTAATTCCATATCTCGTTTTTAATGGCAATTGTGAACAGGCGGTAAACTTCTATGCCCAAGTTTTAGAAGCAGAACCTGTGATTATGCGCTACGGGGACGCTCCCCCAAACCCTCATTTCCAGGTGCCTGAAGAGGTCAAAAGTAAGGTCATGCATGCGGAATTAAGGAAGGATGGCCACGTAATTCGCTTTTCCGACAATTGCTTCGGTGCTCCTGTTAATACCGGGAACAGCATCTCTTTTTCCCTGGAATTTAAGAGTGTTGAGGATACTAAAGCGATGTTTCAAGCTCTGTCTGAGGGTGGAAAGGTAGAAATGGAACCGCAGGAGACCTTCTTCAGCCCCTGCTACTCCAAGTTTACTGATAAATTCGGGATAATGTGGCAGGTCAGCTGTACTAAGTAAGAGTGCATTACTATGATGGATTATTTCACAAAAATTTCACCTTTCAAGCTCTGGTTATCCTTCAACAAAAGCCTATAATAGAAATATAAAGTTTTTGTGGCATAATCGGAGATACAAGGGAGGAATCAGAATGTTTAGTCGCTTCGGCGGTGGAATGATGGGCGGCTACGGGTATGGCGGCGGTTACGGCGGCGGATTCTGTGGCGGCTTCGGTGGTGGTATTGGCTGGATGGGTATGGCCCTCCACGCCTTGGTTTGGATCGCGGTAATTGTGGCTGGAGTTTATCTGTTCAGGCGCTGGTCCCATCACGGCTGTTGCACTAAGAAAAACAATGCGCTCGACGTCCTGAACGACCGCTTCGCCCGTGGTGAGATCAGCAGTGAAGAATATCAACAAAGGAAAAGGGATCTGTTGTCGTAAGCCTTTAACAGACCGGGGTATACCCCGTTCTGTTTTACTTCAAACTTCACCAAAATTTCACTTTTTAGCTATAGTTGTAACACATTCTTGAAGTATGCTATATCTATAAACTGAGTTAAAGCAACTTATAATTGCAAAGGAGGAATTAATATGATGGGCGGCTTTGGCGGCGAAATGATGGGTGGATACGGCCATGGCTTTGGCGGTGGCTATGGTGGCTTAGGTGGATTCGGCGGAGGTTTCGGTTGGGCGGGCATAATCGGCATGGCACTTCAATCCTTGTTCTGGATTGCTCTGATCGTCGCAGCGGTATACTTGATAAGGCGCTGGTCCCACGGCCACCGCATGACACACAACAGCGCGGTCAACATCCTGGATGATCGCTTTGCCCGCGGGGAGATCACCAGCGAGGAATACAAGAAAATGAAAAAGGATCTATTATCTTAATTTTACTAATAGCCCTTCACTTAACCACTTCACATTAAATTATTAAAAGTAGTCTGCTTTTGCCAGACTACTTTTTCTTTCTAGACCCCCATGCCGATCTTCCGGCACCAGCAGAGGATGGACATTCCCCAGATATCAAGGGTTAATTGACTTTCCTTGCGGTTAACGTATTTTACATAGCCCTAATTGCTTGCTCGATAAGGTCCGGCCAAGAACCCCAGAAAGAAAGTTCCCGGCTTCTAGTAGCTTGCTCAAATCCACTCCGGTCTCGATACCCATCTCTTGCAGCATGTAGACCACATCCTCTGTAGCCACATTTCCGGCAGCATTGGGGATAAACGGGCAGCCACCCAGCCCGCCGATTGATGTCTCTACGATTTGGATACCGGCCTGCAGTCCTGCCAGTACATTTGCCACACCCAAGCCTCGCGTGTCATGGATGTGCAGAGCAAACATACCCTCTGGAAACTCCCTACGCATTTCCGTGCAAATCTGATACACTTGTTGCGGATTGCCAAGTCCGGCCGTGTCTGCTAGGGAGATTTCCCGAATCCCAGACTCAAGCATTCTTTCTATTACGTAGGCGGTTTCCGTTAGAGCGATCTTCCCATCATACGGGCAGCCGAAAACCACGGAGACGCTTGCTCGCAATGAAATGTCGTAGGCCTTGCACAACTCTGCCATATTCAGCAAATCAATTATTGCCTCTTCACGGCTCCTGTTAACATTATGGCGGCTATGCGATTCGCTGACTGAAATACTGGTTACCAAGTTTTTAGCCCCTGCAGTCACACCCCGGTGTGCCCCTTTTAGATTAAGTGCGAGGGAGCTGATTTCTATCTCAGACCATGGAGGCAGCATGCCCAAAACCACCTCAGCATCCCGCATTTGCGGAACAGCCTTGGGGTGCACAAAAGAGGTGACCTCAATGTCGCGAAGACCTGAGGCTGCCAGCAGTTCAATGAGCTGCACCTTATCTGCTGACTTTACGTACTCCGCAACGTTTTGCAATCCGTCGCGTGGTCCTACTTCCCGTATTAGAACTTGTTTCGGTAAATTCAACTTATCCATTTTTCTTTTCCACCTCAGTAGTATTTTGGACGCCTAAGCAAATTCCCCGACATCGTCTTCAGGTATAGTGCTACCGCCCTTCAGAATAATATTATCTGCTCCGTCTTCCGTTAGCAATTCTTTTACTCGTGGAAAAATGGTTTGTTTTTATGTTCAATTTTGAAAGGTTTTGTTCGTTAGACTTGTTGCTTTTTGGGGCATAATCGACTGGCAAAACTTGACTTTTTTAAAAGTATTACTTATAATAAAGGTAATACTTTTAGGGGGGTATTTTCTATGGCAAAGCAACTTCTCTCTGGTAAGTTAACCAGCAAAGGACAGTTGACAATACCGGTTGAACTAAGAACTCTTTTAAACATTAAAGAGGGAGACAGATTAGCTTTTTTCTTAGATGAAAACGAGAGAATTATTGAAGTCCAACCCAAAACGAAAAGGTCCATCCGAGGGGTCATGGGAGCATTAAAACCTACAGCCAGTATAGATGTAGACGAAGCAATTGAATTAGCCAAAACGGAACGGGCAAAAGCAATTGGCAGCAGTTTTAGCGGGGCAAAAAATGAATAAGGCGATGCTAGCCGATACTAACATCTTAATACGTTTATTTGTAAAAGATGATGACGTTCAAATCGAGCAACTGGTTCGGCTCATCGAACAAGGTGGCACTACTTTTTACGTTCTGTCACTTGTCCTAATCGAAGCCTACTGGGTCTTGCGCAGAGTATATAGCTTTGAAAGAGACGTGATTTTGCGGGTATATGAGGATTTTATTGAATCTGACGGAGTTGAACTCGAAGAAGACAGTCTTATGCAGCGTGTTTTAGCTCGTTTCCGTGGAGTAAATGTAGATTTCGTAGATGTCTACTTAGCCGAGAAATCAAGGAGCTTGGAGTTACCAATACTAACATGGAACTCTAAAGATTTTAAAAAACTGAACTGTGAATTTTACAGACCACAGGATTTAAACCGTCTCCCATACCCCTTGTAATAGCATCCTCTTTTCGGGCCTTTTTCCAAATCTTTTAGTTAAAGTTCTGCCTATTGGGGTCATAGTCCAGTTTGACTTACAATTACAACTCCTGCAGGGTTCTAACACATCCGGTAAGTTTTTTGCAGAACAGGTTCTGCATGATCTTTCTGGGGGTCACTAATTTAGCTGTCCGAACCTGACACTGCTCCTTTTATCCAGGCAACAATGTCATCTGTGCTGGTTCCCGGGGTAAACAGGGCTTTGGCAACCTTGGCCTGCACTAACTCCCTGACATCGTCTTCAGGCATAGTGCCACCGCCCATCAGAATAATATTATCTGCTCCGTTTTCAGTTAAGAGTTCTTTTACGCGTGGAAAAATGGTCATATGTGCTCCTGAAAGGATGCTCATCCCGATGATGTCCACATCTTCCTGTATCGCTGCTTCTACCACTTGCTCAGGGGTTTGGTGCAGTCCGGTATAGATTACTTCCATACCTGCATCTCTTAGGGCCCTGGCAATAACCTTAGCTCCCCTGTCATGACCGTCCAAACCTGGCTTGGCCACCAACACTCTGATTTTGCGTTCTGCCACTTTATTCACCTCTCCAAACTTAGAAGACTGCTTTTTCTTTGTAATCGCCAAATACCTCACGCAGTACCTGGACGATTTCGCCCTCAGTGGCATAAGCCCGTACACAGTCAAGAATCCTGGGAATCAGGTTATCAGTTCCGGCTGCTGCTTTGCGCAGTTCTTCCATGGTGTTTTGTACCCGGATATTGTCCCTGGTCTCACGCAGCTTCTGCACCCTGCGAGCCTGGGATCTTTCAATTTCAGGGTCAATCTTCAGCAGGTCCATATCAAGCTTTTCTTCCTGGGCGAATCCATTGACCCCGACTATAATCCGGTCCTTCGCTTCAATTTCCTTTTGGTAGCGATAGGCGGCATCCGCAATTTCTTGTTGGAAGAAGTTCTTATCGATGGCAGCAAGTACACCGCCCAGGTTTTCGATCTTGCGGAAGTACTCCTCGGTTCCTTGCTCCATTTTGTTGGTAAGCGCTTCGATGAAGTAGGAGCCGGCAAGAGGATCGATGGTGTTGGAGACTCCGGTCTCGTAAGCAATGATCTGCTGGGTGCGCAGGGCAATCTGCACTGACTTTTCTGAGGGCAGTGCAAGCACTTCATCCATAGAATTGGTATGCAGGGACTGGGTTCCTCCGAGTACTGCGGCCAGGGCCTCATAGGCGGTGCGCACAATATTGTTCTCAGGCTGCTGGGCAGTGAGGGAACAGCCGGCGGTCTGGGTGTGAAAGCGCATAAGCAGGCTCTTCTCATTTTTGGCGCCATACTTTTCCTTCATGCGGCGAGCCCAGATCCGGCGGGCAGCCCGATATTTGGCAATCTCTTCAAAGAAATCCATGTGGGAGTTAAAGAAGAAGGACAGTCTTGGTGCGAAGTCATCGACATCAAGTCCCGCTTTAATTCCTGCTTCCACATAGGCAAACCCGTCCGCCAGGGTGAAGGCCAGTTCCTGCAGGGCTGTGGAGCCTGCCTCCCGGATATGGTAGCCGCTGATGGAAACGGTGTTCCACTTGGGAACATGTTCCTTGGCAAAGGCGAAGATATCGGTGATTATCCGCATGGAAGGTTCGGGTGGGAAGATCCAGGACTTTTGGGCGATGTATTCTTTGAGGATATCATTTTGGATGGTGCCGTTTAGCTTAAGGGAGGATACTCCCTGCTTTTCGGCAGCGGCGATGTACATGGCCCAGAGGATTGATGCAGGGGCATTAGTGGTCATGGAAGTGCTGACCTTATCCAGCGGGATGCCGCTAAACAGGGTTTCCATGTCCTGCAGGGAATCGATAGCTACTCCTACCCGCCCGACTTCTCCAAAGGATCTGGGGTGGTCAGAGTCATAACCCATGATGGTGGGCATATCGAAGGCTACGCTGAGTCCTGTTTGGCCCCGGGAAAGCAGAAATTTATAGCGTTCGTTGGATTCTTTGGCAGTTGCAAACCCCGCAAACTGGCGCATGGTCCAAAGCCTGCCCCTGTACATATTGCTCTGTACCCCGCGGGTATAGGGATATTCGCCCGGAAATCCCAGGTCTTTTTCATATTCCAAGTCTTTTATGTCTGAAGGAGTGTACAGTTCCTTAATTGGGTCGCTGGATACAGTTATAAACTTGGCATCCCGCTCTTTGAGCTGGCGGTATTTTTCCTGCCAGGCCTTTTGCTTCTCTTCGATGGACTTTAGTTTGTCCGTCATAAACCAACCCCCTTAGTAAAACACGTCTATTACTGGAAAGTAGTCTGCTAGCAGCAGACTACTTTCTCTTTCCACACAGCCTGGTGTATGTTTTAATCTATACTATCCTTCTCATCCTCTGCTGATACTTAAGCCACCCTGGAAGGCTAATATGAAAATACTGTCTCTGGGGTCGAACCCACCTCCGGGGACTAGGATTTCTAGCCAAGTATTTCTGTGGGGTGGTTAGAAATCCGTCGTTGACTTACCCCTTCGTTACGCAACTCCCTCGCCGAACATACTAACCGCTCACAGCTCTCACTCTCGCAAAAGTAGCCTTAAATGGGGCGCGAGCACGTTGCTCCGTTCGGCTGTTCGCGGAGTATGTTTAGCGGCTCGCTCGTGATGTCTTCACTGCGTGGTAAGTCAATTCACCCGTAAGCTTTGGGGAGTTTTCTGCTGGAGCTGATGCTGGAGCCAGCTTCGAAGGTGGTCTAAAAAGAGCTATCGCGCAGAGAAAAAGTGTTCCCCGTAAGCGTCAGCTGCTTAAGAGAGGGCAAAAATTTCCGGAATAAAATTTTCCCCGGCTCTGGTAGTCCGAGTCGCCGTGCTAACCATAAGCCAAGGAATACCCATGTAGGCGACAGACCTGTAAAACCACGAGAAAATAATAGGAGCAATCTGTTCCAGGCCCACTCAAACGAGAGTAGAAAATTTTATGGAGGAAACTTTTGCCCGACTACCCCAGCGACCCTAAGCAAAACACTTTTTCCTCCCAAGACAATGACTCCACAACCGTCCCCTTGTAACAAGATGTGGGGAATTTTCATCTGCTGCTGGTGCTGAAGCCAGCCTGAAAGGCTCTGAGTTTACTGGTTGTATTTATAGAACCCTTGTCCTGTCTTGCGTCCGAAATGGCCTGCGCGTACTAGTTTGCGCAGCAGGGGTGCCACACGGTATTTGGAATCCTGGGTTTCAGAGAATAGATTATCCATTACCATCAGCAGCACGTCTAATCCGATCAAGTCCGCCAAAGCCAAGGGTCCAATTGGATGGTTGGCGCCCAGTTTCATGCCTGTGTCAATATCTTCGGCGCTGGCTGTCCCTTCTTGCAGAACTACTATCGCTTCGTTGATCATTGGCACAAGAATGCGGTTTACCGCAAACAGCGGGGCTTCCTCCACGCTAATTGCAGTTTTGCCAAAGGATTCGCAGAGCGTTTTGGCGGTTTGATAGGTTTCCTCCGAGGTATCATAACCCTTAATTATTTCCACCAGCTTCATTACCGGGACCGGGTTAAAAAAGTGGGTGCCTATCACTTTATCCGACCGTTTTGTCACTGAGCCCATTTCGGTGATGCTCAGGCCTGAGGTGTTGGAGCAAAGGATGGTCTCCGGTTTGCAGATCTGATCCAGCTCCTTGTATAGCTCTCTTTTAATGGTCATGTTTTCAATGATTACTTCGAAAATTATATCGGCATCACTCAAGGAATTCTTATCCACCTGTTTGCTTAGTCTGCCCAGGGTTGCAGCTGCCTCTTCACTGCTCAGCTTTTCTTTCTCAACTAATTTCTGCAGGTTTTTGGTTATGATTTTAACGCCCTTCTCTACAAACTCTTCTTTGATGTCTAAAAGCGTTACATTATACCCCGCCATCAGCGCGACCTGAGCTATGCCTGCTCCCATGGTCCCTGCACCGATTACTCCTATCGCTTTAACTGCCATAACATTTCCACTCCTTTATTGTTTTAAATTCCCAAGTGAGACCCTGCCTTACTTACCCTTAAAATCCGGTTTGCGTTTTGCCAGGAATGCTGCTGCACCTTCTTTTTGGTCCTCGCTATCACAAAGTCCGCCGAAAAGGCCTGCTTCCAATGAAATCCCTTCATCAAGACTCATTTCCAGACCAGTATGTATCGCTTTCTTGGCAGCCTGCACAGCCAAAGGCCCCCTGCTCATTATCTTCCTTGCCAAGGTTTTCGCTTCATTAAGCTGCTCACCTGTGGGTACAACTTTGTCAATGAGGCCGATGCGAAAAGCTTCTTCCGCTTTAATTGGATCCCCGCTGCAAATCATGGCCATTGCCCGGCCAGGGCCAACTAATCGCGGCAGCCTTTGCGTCCCGCCGTAACCCGGAATAATCCCCAGACTGACCTCTGGTAATCCAATTTGTAAATTCTCGCTGGCTATTCTGATATCGCTGGCCAACCCCAGCTCACACCCTCCGCCAAAGGCAAAACCATGCATTGCTGCAATTACGGGCTGCTTAAGATCCCGAAGCTTACTAAATATTTTCTGGCCGCGCTGTACCAGCTCTTTCCCGGAACTCGCATCCAAATACGGAAATTGCTTTATGTCTGCGCCTGCTACAAAGGCTTTTTCTCCAGCTCCCGTAACAATTATTACTTGTACTGAATTGTTCCCGGCCAGCTCATCAATTACTGTGTCGAGTTCCGACATTACGGTGTCAGTCAAGGCATTGACCGGTGGGTTATTGATGGAAACTACCGCTAATCCATCGTTTATGTCACAAAGTACAACCTGAGTATCCACAAAAGTTCCTCCTTGCCTGTTTTCCTAGAGTATTTCCAACACTGTTGCCATGGCCGGCCCGCCACCCACACACAGCGAGGAGACACCATAACGTGCTTGCCGGCGCTGCATTTCATAAATCATAGTTGTAAGAATTCTTATTCCGGTACAACCAACCGGATGACCAAGGGCAATACCCGAACCGTTGGCATTCACTCTTTCCATGTCAAGCTTCAGCTCCCGGTTACAGGCTAAAAACTGCGCCGCAAAGGCCTCATTGATTTCATAGTAATCGATATCCTTGGCATTTAAACCAGCATACTTCAAAGCTTTCGGAATAGCATAAGCCGGGCCTATTCCCATAATTTCCGGTGCCACACCATAGGTGGCAGTGGAAATAATCCTGGCTAGAGGTTTGATACCGAGTTCTTGAGCTTTTTCCTCTGCCATCAATACCATTGCCGCTGCACCGTCATTAATCCCAGACGCATTTCCTGCGGTTACAGTACCAGCTTTTTTGAAAGGCGGCAGCAGCTTAGCCAGTTTTTCTTTGGTGATGTCTTCCCGGGGGTGCTCATCCGTATCAAAGATAACGCTGGTTTTCTTCTGTTTTACTTCAATCGGAGTAATCTCGCTCTTGAATTTGCCTTCTTTAATTGCTCTTAGTGCTCGAGTATGGCTTAAATATGCCAATTCGTCTTGTTCTTCCCTGCTGATGTTATACTGTTCTGCCAGGTTTTCTGCAGTAACTCCCATGTGATAGCCATGGAAGGCATCATGTAGAGCATCATGCAATAGTCCGTCAACCACTTCCTTCGAGCCCATACGAAATCCTGTCCTGGCGTCCAATAACATGTATGGAACCTGGGACATGCTTTCCATACCCAACGCCACACTGATATCCGCTTTATTCAGCATTATCTGTTGACTGGCCACTTCGAGCGCTCGCATTGCAGAACTGCACTGCTGATCTAAAGTCATGGCTCCTGCGGTCACAGGGATGCCAACTTTTAGCTGAACCTGCCTGGCTGGATTACCCTTTGCTCCTGCTTTATAAACCATTCCTGCAACAACATCTTCCACCTGCTCAGGTTTCACCCCGCTTTGCTCCAGTGCTGCTTTCACGACAGCTGTCCCGAGCTCCACTGCGGATACATCTTTTATTGTACCCAAAAAATCCCCTATTGCCGTTCTCTTTGCCCCAACAATGACAACACTGCGCATTTTCCATGCTCCTTTTCCAATCCTAAATGTTCGACTTTACCGGCCAAATGCTTCATCTCCCTGAATGCCCTAGAAAGAAGGTTTGCGCTTTTCGAAAAACGCCTGTCTTCCTTCACGGTGCTCTTCACCACAAATACATATACCCTGGGTAGTTTCCTCCAAAGCAAAGGTGGCCTCCAGGCCGATTTGCGCTGCCCGTTCGAAGTTAGCCTTGGTTAAAGCCATTGCTTTGGGCGGACCTTGAGCTATTTGATTCGCTATCAATTTGACTTCTTCCAACTCTCTGCCGGAAGGAAGCAGGTTTATGACCAGACCAATTTTAAGGGCTTCCGCAGCATCGATTGTCCTTGCGGTATAGGCCATTTCCTTTGCTTTCTGAAGCCCGCCCCAACAGCGTGTCCTTCCACCAGGGCAATAGTAACCTTTGGCAGGTTATAAATTCTCTTGACCAGGTTTTGTACCTCTTCCACGTACTCCCTGGCCTCAACCGGGTTCTGCAGAGTACCCAGTTCCGACAGGTCTCCCCCGGTTGAAAAACTGCGCTGATTTCCCTTAATTATTATTACTCTGGCGTCACTTTCTTCAGCCATCTGCAGCTTGTCGTGGAATTCTCGCCGCACCGGTTCACACAGACTGTTCAAGGTTGAAGGGTAATCAATTTCAATTATGCCAATTTTACCTTCTTTTTGAAAACTAATAGCGGACAAACATCCTCACCCCTCATTAAATCTTGCGTAATGTTATGAAGAGCACAAAGATCTGCTCCTCATAACACAACATTGATTTTACCACTTTCCCGGCTTCTTTTCCAGGTTAACGTATTAGTTAATCATACCCGGCCCTTTTCTGCTGCCAGCCTCACTGCTTTCTCCTTCGCATTCTCCGGCGGAACATATAAAACAGAACGGCGGATCATGGTTAACGCACCGCTTGGACAAGCATGAGAGCAAACCCCGCAGCCAATACAAACCTCATTATTGATAACCGGAAGGTTCATTCCAGCTTTCTGCTCAGCCAGGCTAATTGCCTTAATGTGGCATTTATCAGCGCAAATACCGCAGCCCATGCAGTTTTCCGCTTGCAAATGTGGGAGGAAGTTACTAGGGTGGGTGGAAGAAATTTGTTGTACATTGATCATGCTGAGAACCTTGCAGCAGCAGCCACAGCAGTGGCAGAGATATGTCGGTTTGTTCAGCACATTATCACACAGGTGAACTAATCCGAGTTCCTGAGTCCGGTCAAGTATCCGCAGCATTTCATCTACTGTTGTGATGCTCCAAGGGTCGTACAAACTTCTAAAGGCGCATCACACGCTTTGCCGAGGTGAGAAGCTTCGTGGCGGCACGCACACATAGAAATTGCGCCGCCTCGAGATTGTCTTATAATTTCGGACGCCCTCTCGTAATTTAAGACTTCTGTTTCTACTGCCACAGGTATCAAACTTTCGTAAATTAGGGTTCGATGCATCTTGGTGTCAATTCCGGCAATTTCTGCCATGACTCCATCACTTTGGAAGTAGCTTTCAAATAACTCCGCTAGCTCTTTTAGGTTGACTTGATCCCCTGTGCGCATAAAAGTGTACTCGAAAAATCCAACAATAACCGGAGCCAGCATATAGTGAAAGGTATCCTTACGAGGAAAGTCCACTACCAATCCCTTGGCAGACATTCCATCCAAAACTACTTTCAGCTGCTTTTCCTCTATTCCGGTTAAAAAAGATATCTTATCCAGAGTCATAGGGACTAAGGGGAATTTACTGCCCACCATGGCTTCGCTCGCCGATCACTCCGGCTTTGGACGCACTGTATGCAGCCTGACCCACCTGACCTTCAAAGGCTGCAGCGGAGGATGTGTTTACAATAACACCCCTTTCACCGTTTTCGTCAGGTTCATTCTTCAGCATTTCCTGCACACTGAAGCGAATAACGTGCATGGTGCCTATCAGGTTGACCTGAATAGCCTTATTAAACATTTCCATCGGAAAGAGGCCCTTTTTGGAGTGGATTTTAGCCCCATTTACCAGGCCTGCGCAGTTTATTGCTCCGTGTACAGCCCCCAGGGAGTTAGAAACCCCTTCTACCGCAGCTTGCACTGAGCTTTCGCTGCTCACGTCAGTCTTGAAAAAAACTGCGGAGTCCCCCAGTTCTTTTACCAGGATCTCTCCTCTTTCCTCATTCAGGTCCAGAATCCCAACCTTTGCGCCGGATTCTACGAACAGGCATGAACATGCTTCGCCAAGGCCCGAGGCCCCCCCGCTGATGATAAAGACACGATTCTTAAGCTGCATCTTTGAATCCTCCTTAGTAACCCTTGAATTCGGGTTTGCGTTTCTCGGCAAATGCTTTCAGACCTTCTTCCAGGTCATAGGAACGGGTATGCTGACGAAGATTCAGCATCTCATGGCGCAGGGCTGCATCCTGAGACTGATCCAGGGAGGAATTCGCCACTTCCTTCATCCGTCTTAGCACCAAGGGACTCTTTGCGGCCAGCTTGGCGGCGAATATTTCCACTTCCCCAAGCAAATCCCCGTCCGGCACTACCCGGTTGACTAAACCAAACCTCTCCAGCTCTGCAGCAGACAAATAATCTCCGCTGAACAGTAAATATTTTGCCCGGTTAAGTCCTACTCTCTTTGGCAGTACAGCCGCACCACCGGCGCCCGGGAAAACCCCAAAGTTAGAGTGGGCATCCCCGATTTTGGCACTTTCGGCTGCAAAGATGATATCACAGCACATTGCCAGTTCCAGCCCACCGGCAGCGGTGATTCCGTTGATTGCAGCAATTACGGGCTTAGGCAGCCTCCGCAGCAACCCATAGACGTCATCGCAGCGATCCAGAAAATCCTTGATCCCCGGAGTTGGGTCCCTAAGCCCATATTCGGCACCCACCCAGCAATTTAACTGATATTTATTGGCTACATCAAATTGTGCAACGAGCAGAAAAACCAAACTTCATTTAAGGGTACATACGCAACGAGTGACATGAACACTTATGAAA
>Ga0255338_1004968_pt1 | contig 12887 bp, 10 predicted proteins | sample MeOH1_35cm_T4_19_FD_203715 | JGI IMG/M metagenome (GOLD analysis project Ga0255338, IMG submission 203715) | Sandy soil microbial communities from University of British Columbia, Vancouver, Canada - MeOH1_35cm_T4_195 | ecosystem: Engineered > Artificial ecosystem > Sand microcosm > Unclassified ...
GCCGCGGCTGCTGGAGCGGTCCGTGCTGCTCGCCCTCGCCCTGGCCTTGACCGGATCGGTGCAGATGGCGCGGCTGGGACGAGGAGAGTACTTCCGCTGGAAGAGCCTCCCGTACTACCGGGAGCTGGCTCAGACGCTCGCGGAGCATACCCCCGCCGATGCCCTCTGTGTGAGCACCAACCCGGACGTGGCCGCCGCCGCGGGGCGCACCTTCCACTTCGCGGACTTCATGTTCTACGACGAGCTGGCCACCTCAGACACGCTGCGCGAGCTGCTGAACGAGGCGATCCGCTCCAGACGGTACAGCGCCTTCGTGTGGGGCAAGGATGACGCCCGGTTCCCCGGCTACCAGCGCGTGCCGATGCGCACCCCGCTCCCGGACCGCTACTATCCCCTTTACCTCTACCTGCGGGAGGACCTGGCGCCGCCTCGATCCGGGCAGTAGTAGGAGACCTTGGGCACGGCCTCGGCTAAAACCGTATGACGCACAGAGCAAAGCTGCGTTACCACCCGGTCGCATGCACTTCGAAAGCCGAGTCATCGTGAGGAGCGAAGCGACGTGGCGATCCCGTTCGTGTTAGAGCAACTCATTACTGAAGCATTCTGGGGTACCTGTGCTCGGTCGGGATTGCCACAGCCGCTGGAACTACGCGGCTTCGCAATGACCCGGTTGGTGGTGGGTTCTGGGTTACCTGGGCACTGAGAGGATTGCCGCGCTCCGCTTCACTTCGTTCGCAATGGCTCCGCTTTGAGCCACGCCAATCGCAACCGGCAACACCTGAACACCCTCCGCTAATACACCGTGACCGTGCTCCCCGCTGTGCCTTTAGAGACCTCGATACGGGTGGGGAAAACGTCCTTCAGCTCGTCGATGTGGGTGATGACGAGGATCTTGGCAAAGTCGTCCTGCACGGCCGTGATCGCCTCCACCAGGCGCTGGCGGCCGTCCGAGTCCTGGGAGCCAAAGCCCTCATCGATCACCAGCGTCTCCAGGCGCGCGCCGGCCCGGCGGGCCAGGAGCTTGGAGAGGGCGATGCGGAGGGCAAAGTTCACGCGGAACGCCTCGCCGCCGCTGTACAGCTCGTACTTCCGGGGACCCATACCGTCGCTGATCTCGATCTCCAGCGTCTCCGACTGCGCCCCGGATTTCAACTCGCGCTGCGTATTGAGACGGACCGAAAGCGTATTCTCGCTCATCCGGGCGAGGAGTGCATTCGTCTCGGTTTCGATCTCCGGGATCGCATTCTCGATGATGAGCGCCTGAATGCCGTTGCGCCCGAACGCCTTGGTCAGTTCTTCATAGAGCGCCTGGTCCCGGGCGGCCGTCTCGCGCTCCTTCTTCTTGTCCTCAATCAGGGGACCCAGATCCGTGCAGCGCTGCAGCGCCTCGGTCGCAGCCCCCAGGCGCTGCCGCATCTCCGCCTCGGTGCGCTCCGCCAGGGCCACGCGGCCCTCCAATGCTTTCGCCTGGGCTTCGACTTCCGGGAACCTCGTCAAGTCGCGGTCAGCTTCCGCTTTGGCGGCTCGGTCTTCGGCAATCGCCTCTTCACGGGCGGTAAGCGCCTCCGTGAGCGTCTCCACCTGCCGCTGCTCTTCTGGCAGAATCGTCTCTGCCTGCTCCAACGAGTGCAGGTCACGCTCCGCGCCGGCCAGTTGCTGCGCGCGCTTCGAAAGCTGCTCGTGGTGGCCCCGATCGTAGCCGATCGACTGGATCTGCTTCTTGACCGTCGCCAGGGCTTCCCGGCGGTCCGGTTCGAAGGCATCCAGCTTCAACTCTTGCTCCAGCATCTCCGCCAGCTCCAGAGTGGGGTCCAGTTCCTTCGAAGCTTCCTCCAATTGAAGATGCTTCTGCCGCGCCTGCGCGAGCCGGTCGCGCATGAGCTGCCCGGTCTTGAGCTTGCCTTCCAGGTCCTGCAGCGCCTTCCGGGTCATGGCATCGGCGCGACGGGCATCGGACTGGCGCTGGATCGCGACTCCCTGGGCTTCTTTCAGGGCGACCTTCTCATCCCGCAGCTTCCAACCCAGCTCTTTGCGCTTGCTCTCCGGAAGCTCACCCTCGCAGAGCGGACAGATGGCCTGGGCGCCTTTCAGCAGTCCGAACCGCTCGTCCGCCTTCTCCAGGTCCTCGCCGGCCCGGCGCTCGTCCGCCTCGGCCGCGGCCCGCTCGGCTGCCAACTCTTGCAGCTTTGCCTGCAGATTGCCGCGTTCTTCCGCCAGCCGGTCCAACGCCGTCACCTGGCGCTCCAGGTCTTCCAGGTCGCGCAGAACGCTGGGGAGGTGTTCCACCTGGGCGCGCAGCTCTCGGACTCTCTGCCGTGCGAGCTGCAGCTTCGTCTCCAGCGCGTAGCGGGCTTCCTGAAGCTGTCGCTCCAGCAAGTTCTGCTGCTGCTCCAATAGACGAAGATCCCCCAACCGCGCGGTCATCCCGTCCCGCTCGCGGGAGACGGCGTCCAACTCCTGCGCCCGCGCCCGAATCTCGCCGGACCTCACGATCAACGCTTTGCAGCCCTCGACCTTCCGCTGCGCCACCGCCAGCTGCTGGCGGAGAGAGCCCAGCTCGCCTTCCGCGCGCTGTAGGCGGCGCAGCAAGTCGTCCCGCTCCTTGCGCCGGGCATCCAGTCGCGCCTTTTCCACCAGGATGCCCTGGAGGGTGGCGCGGTTCTTCTCGACTTCCAACTGCAGCAGCGCCTGCTCGGCAGTCAATTTCGCTACCTGAGCTTCCAATTCGGGGAGACGCGCGTGCTCCCGCTCAAACTGGGTGAGCTGCGCTTCCAGGGCGTTCACGCGCATCACCGCTTCGGCGCGCCGGGCCCGGGCGGAGTCGCACAGCTGGTCGTAAACCGACAGGCTGAGGATCTCGCCCAGGATACGCTTGCGGTCCCCGGGAGTTTTGCGCGCAAACTCGTCCGCTCGGCCCTGGAGGATGAACGCGGAGTTGATGAACGTCTCGTAGTCCATCCGCAAGATCTGGGTGATCCGTTCCTGCGTGCCACGTACGCCCTGTCCGGTGAGCGCCCGCCACTGGCCATCGCTCTGGCGCATCTGGAACTGCAGGTCGCTCTGGCTGTTCTTACCGCGGTTGCGCTTCCGGATCACCCGGAACTGCTGGCCATCCAGTAAGAACTCCAGCTCCACCTGCATGGACGATTGGCCCAGGCGGACCAGATCATCGGCGGCGTTGCTGCGGGCCTGTCCCCAGAGCGCCCACGTCATGGCGTCCAGCAGCGCGCTCTTGCCGTTGCCGTTCTGGCCACAGAGGCACGCCACATGGATGCCGTCGAACTCGATCGGCTCGGTGGTCTCGCCGTACGAGAGAAAGTTTCGAAGGGTCAAGCGAACAGGAATCATCGTCCGCCATTATACCGGAAATGCGGTCACGACGTGCGAAAAAGCGTTCGCTATCGCACCGATTTGAAAGCGAAAAAATGCGGAGCCCTGGTGGTCCGTGGCTCGTCTCCCACGACCGTCGGATTCCGGCAACGATCACACGAAGGCCGCGCAGCCGTGACGTGGGCGGTATCCGGGAAGAAGGGAAGGCCTCGTCCGATCGTTTGCCGAAACCTGAGCCAAAAGGCAGTGAACTGCCGAACGAGCTAACTTCCCCACGACCATGACATTTAAAGACCGTTTCCCCATCGACCTGGACTCTCGCGCCCTCACGGACCTTGCACCCCGCTCACGCATCTGGAAAGGCACCCGCATCGGCACCCAGGGAGAGCCGTGCGAGAACGTTTACATCATTGCCGAAGGGCAGGTTCTGCTCAGCCGTAGGAACGCGGAGGGAGAAGACTATGCCCTCTACCTCCTCGGCCCCGGAGACCTCTTCGGCGAAGGCTCCCTGGGCCGTCAGCGGCGGTGGCTCGTCAGCGCGAAGGCGCTGACGGACGGCATATTGCACGTCCTTCCGGCCGGTCAACTACCCCGGTTTGCCCAGTTCTACCCGCAGCTGACCGCCCACATCGTGACTCTCCTCAGTTCACGGCTGGAAAGAGCCCATCTTCGCCTCGACATCGTAACCACGGACAGTGCCCGCGGCCGGCTGCTCAGCATCCTGAGTGTGTTGGCCGACTACCACGGCGAAACCCGCGACGGCGCCCGCTGGCTGCCGATGCGGCTGACCCAGGCGGAGCTCGGCAGTATGGTCGGCCTCGCTCGCGAAACGGTGGCGCGCACGCTGGGAGAGCTGGAGTCGGAGGGGGTAATCCGCCGCTTGGGACGCCGCGGCATGTGGCTTTACCACGTTCCGGACATCGAGACACCGCCGGACGATCTCGAGTAGCGTCGCAAGATCAAGTGCCCACCGTCTGGCCGGCGATTCGCAAAGTATGTGAGTTGACTCACATATGATCGCGCTGCGTCGCTTGAGGTCCAGTACAGTCTCCCTAAGCCGAACTCGTCGGGCAGAAAGGAGGCGCGCCGCCGATGAAGTACCTGTTGCTTGGCAGACGCAGTTTGCGCTGGGTTCTGTGGGTTCCCTGTCTAGCGTTCACTCACACGGCCGCAGCCCGGCCAGGTGGACAGCCATTATCCCAGCCTCCCGGTTGGATGGCCGGAGGAGAAGCGCGCGCTTTTGCTTCCGGAACCGCGCGGATCGTTCGGGAGTTCGTCTGGGGTCAGAGCCTGGAGCCTGCTCAGGGCGTGCTCCGACTTCGGGCCGTAGACAATACCTGGGGGCAAGACCTCTCCACTCCGGACCGGTTGCAGGAGGGAGTCGCGCGGGTCTGGGTACCCGGAGACAAAGCCGAGTATTACGTCAAGCTCACCGGGCTGACTCCGCTGGGTGAGCGCCGCCCGACCCTGGGCGGCGTGCTGCTCAACCATCCCATGTTCGGAGACACCAATCTCGGAGGGCCGGGCCTCTTTCCGCGCTTGAAGGCGTACGTGGCGGTGTGGGGCCGAGCCGACGTCTTGAAAAACAAGAAACCGATCGCCCGAGGCCGCCAGGTCCTCGCCTGGGTAGGTCAGGGCGCACGCGACAGCCAGGGCAAGTGGCTGTACGAGGCGGATCCAAATCAGGTAACCGCACACCTCATTGTGTTCGGAAGTCTCGGCGGCGGCTCCCGCTTACCGAACACCCGGGATGGCTTCCTCCATTTCGAGTGGCCGGCGGCAAAGGTGAGCGTCCCCGGGTTTGCCTACGATCCCGCTACCCAGCCGGCACCGGGCAAGATGGCTGATATGAAGCAGGGCTAGACTGCGGAGGAAGAGATGAATCGATGGACCCTGGTCGTGGTAGTCGTACTCGCCGGAGTTGTCCCCGCTAACGCGCAGGCGCCAACGGTGACCAGCCTCTTTCCGGCGGGCGGGCAGGTCGGCACTTCCGTAAAGGCGGCCCTGACAGGCGCTAACCTGGCCGACGTACAGGCCCTGGTAGTAAGCGGCTCGGGGGTGCAGCTCGACCGGATGCCGGGTGGCAGCGCCACTGCCTGCCCGGTCAAGGTAACCATCTCGCCGAATGCGGAGCCGGGCGTGCGTGAGGTCCGGCTGGTCACTCGGAACGGCGTGTCGAACTCCGCCCACCTTGATGTGGGCCGCTACCCTTCCACGCAGGAGCGCGAGCCGAATGACCGCGCGGCGGAGGCGCAGCCCCTTTCAATTTTTCCGATTACCGTCGACGGGCAGGTAGAAAAGGCGACGGACGTAGACCGCTACCCGCTTCAAGCGGCGGCCGGTGAGACCTGGGTGTTTTCCGTGAACGCAGCCCAGCATCGCTCTGAGCTCGACCCCTACCTCACCCTCTTCGACAGCCGGGGCCGATCCGTCTCTTTCGCGATGGATTCGTTCGGTAGAGATCCACGACTGATACATACCTTTGCGAAGGCCGGAAGCTACACGGTCGAGGTCCGTGATAGCCTGTTCCGGGGCGGGGCAGGCTACACCTATCGCCTTTCCATCGGCAAGCTGCCGCTCGTGACGCGGTGGAGTCCCCTTGGGGGAATACCCGGGCAGACCGTGCAACTGTCGCTGGCAGGGGTTAACCTGGGAACGATGTCGCAGTTTCCGGTGACCCTCCCTAGCGATCCGGGACGTACGCGGTTTCGCGTGATCCCGGACACGCCATCGGGGCCTGCTAATCCGATCTACTTACTCCTGGCGGACCAGCCTGAGCTTGAAGAGCAGGAGCCTAACAACGAGCCGAAGTCGGCCACGCGGGGGGCGGTATTGCCGCTGCGTACCAGCGGCCGGATCGGAGGGCGCGGCGACCGCGACCTGATTGCCTTCACGGCGAAAGAGAAGCAGGTGCTCTCGCTGGACCTGCAGGCGCGGCGGATCGGATCACGCCTGGACTCCGTGCTCCGCATCCTGGATACGGCCGGCAAAGAGCTGGCCAGTAATGACGACGCGGTCGGACGGGACTCCCTCCTCACGTTCACGGCGCCGGCCGCCGGAGAGTACTTTGCGGAGGTCCGCAGCCTCAGCGGCAAAGGCGGAGACGATTACTACTACCTCCTCCGGATCGGCGACCCTCCCGCCCCGGACTTTGCACTGGCGGTGACGCCGGACAACCCGACCGCCCCCGCAGGCGGAGCCGTGGTGATGACCGTCACCACGGCTCGGCGCGGCTACACGGGAGAGATCCAGCTTCGCGCCGAGAACCTGCCGGCCGGAGTCACCGCCAGCGCCGGAACCATTCGCACTGGGCAAAACAGCGCCATCCTCACGCTCGCCGCAGCGGCGGGCACTCCGCTGGCCTACGCACCCGTTCGGATTGTGGGGAGAGCAAGCATTGGCGGGCAGGAAGTGGCGCGGATCGCCGTGGGGCAGGAGCGCTACCAGCCGCCGCTCGCGACCGCGCAGCAGGTCCAGAACCGCGATACCGAACTGCTGTTGGCCGCCACCGGCCCGGAGCCGCCCTACTTGCTCACCGTCACGCCTGCCGCCAGTGAGCTCAAAGCCGGGCAAAAACTGGAGCTGTCCGTTAACTGCACTCGCAAGGCACCCTACAAAGAGAACGTCGTGGTCACGATCGTTGGACTGCCGGCGAACGTGACCGCTAGCGCGCTCACGATCAATGGGGACAAGACGGAGGGTAAGATCACGCTTAGCGCGGGCGGAAATGCCGTAACCGGCCCCGCAATGATCGCCATCCAGGGCACGGCGAAAAACGTGCTGGTCGCCACCCCTGCGGTACCGTTGACGGTTCTGCCCGCGAAATAAGCCGATCACGTGTTCGTTCTCGGATGACAGACGGTATGTGCCTGCAATCACATACCGTCTGTCATCGAGAGACCCCTTGGGTAACGATGCTGTTGGCGGCCGCCGAACCCACTCCGCCCGGCGGATCAAAGCCCCCCGCAAAAGCTCCGCCCTGCCGATCGGCCGGCCGAGGTCACGCTGACCGCCAACACCCAGCACCAGGTGGGAGCTAGGCTCTGGGCCACCGTCTCTCCCTCCGCCGCCCGCGGTACGATCAATCTCGGGGAAGGCTTTGAGCCGCCACACCACTCCGGCTAGAGAGAAGTTGCACTTCGAGGAGCAGGTGGAGAACTCCCCTCGTGGCGTAATTGGGTCCGGTTGCTTCGAGTCCGATACTGTGGAGAATTCTTTGATGCGGCACCTTGCCAATCCGATACTAAGCCGCGGCCCGCGCCTGCTGGGCGGCTTTTGCCTGCTGGCACTGTCCCTGGCTACGCTTTCCGCCCGAAGCGCCGCCGTGCTGGCCCAACAGACTCCGGACCCGATCCGCATCAACACCAACTTCGAGGGAGCCTCGCTGGGCAAAGTCGAGACCCTGGAGAACAACCGGTTCCGCCTGCACGTTCCGGGGCAATACGACGAGCGCGGCCATAACCGGCAGTGCACCTGGTACTTCTTCCGGATGGACCAGGTCCGTAACCGGGATCTCACCCTCACTCTTACGGATGTAGTCGGGGAGTACAACGACAAGCCCGGTGCGGTGGGAATGAACGCGGACACGGTGCCCGTCTACAGCTACGATGGCAAGACCTGGCGACACTTCCCCACGATGGAGTGGGACAACGAGCGCAAGGAGGCGACGCTCAAGATCAAGCCCGAGTCGGACTCGCTCTGGGTCGCGCACGTCCCGCCCTATACCCCGCGCGACCTCGCCGCGCTTCTGTCGGAGGTGAACCGCTCACCGCACGCCCGGGTGGAAGTGATCGGCAAGAGCGTGCAAGGCCGTGACCTTCACCTGGTTACGGTGACGGATCCCGACGTGCCGGACGCGCAGAAGAAGACGCTTTGGCTTCAATCGCGGCAGCATGCCTGGGAGGCAGGCACCTCTTACGTGATGGAAGGGGCGCTCCGTTTTCTCACCTCTGATGATGCAGGTGCACGCGAATTGCGGAAGCGTGTGCTCTTCAAGCTGATGCCGATGGGAGATCCGCTTCCGGCAAAGTGCGCTTCAACGCCAACGGGTTCGACGTGAACCGCCATTGGGATGAAGTGGACCTCCGTCGCAAGGAGTACCTGGAGCGGATGCCCGAGATCTGGTACCAGAAGAAAGCGATCTACGCCCAGGCCGATTCCGGCCGCCCGATCGACCTCCTGGTCAACATGCACAACACGGAGACCGGCGAGTACATCGATACGCTGGCAGATGACCCCGCCTCACGCGCGCTGATCACGCGCTTCTTCGACCGCCTGGTCGAACACACGATCTTCGACCCCAGCAAGCCCCCTACTTTCGCCGCCGGAGGTAGCTCCACGAACGTGCTCTATGCTGAGAGGAAGATCCCGGTAGTGCTCATGGAACTGCGCATCGCCACTACGAAAAAACTCGGCCGCCGCCCCACCATCGACGATCGCTTGAAGTTCGGCCGGCAGCTCGTCGAGCAAATGGCCGCAACCGTGCTCCAATAGCGAGCCTAACACCCCAATCCGAACCGCTCCCTGACGGTCGCGGTTCGGATTGAAATATGGCTCACCTCAAACGGTTTACTCCGGTCACACTTGGGAACCCTCTGCATGGCTCGCGCCCTACTGGCGTGTTAGGAGGAGGCCATGGAGGAGCGGCTCGTTCAGGTAACATCCGGCAGGGAACTGCTCGAGGGTAATCTCGTGCTCCCTCCGAACGCACGAGGCGTGGTGCTGTTTGCGCACGGCAGCGGCAGCAGCCGGCACAGCCCCCGCAACCGGTACGTGGCCAACACGCTCCAGAAGGCCGGCCTCGGCACCCTCCTGATCGACCTGCTCACGCGGAAGGAAGAGCAGGCGGAAGCTGTTACGCGTCACTTGCGGTTCGACATCGGGTTACTGGCCGAGCGCCTCGCCTCCGCTACGAGCTGGTTGGCAGAGGCTCCCTCGACTCATGCGCTCCCGGTTGGCTACTTCGGCGCCAGCACCGGAGCAGCGGCTGCCCTCGTCGCCGCGGCGCAACAGCCGGAACAGGCGGCGGCCGTGGTGTCCCGCGGAGGGCGGCCGGACCTGGCGGGAGAGAGTCTACCGCAGGTTCTCGCACCCACGCTCCTGATCGTGGGAGGGAACGACGGTCCGGTTATTGCGCTAAACGAGCAGGCGCTGGCGCGACTCCGGTGTGCCGCGGAGATGGTGATCGTTCCCGGCGCCACGCACCTCTTCGAAGAACCAGGCGCACTGGAGGAAGTCGCACGCCTGGCATCGAGCTGGTTCGTCCGCCACCTGCCGCGAAAGAGTGGCGCGCCGGCGATCGCCGACGAGACCGACCTCAGCATCGGGCTCCGATAAGCCAATCGGAGGGTGCGTATGTGGACCCGAACACGCAGCGCAGCGGGGCAATCCGACCTACTCGTAGAGCAGGTGCGCGAGCGGGCACTGCCCATGCGTGGAGCGGAAGACCTGGGCCCGCTGCTGGAGCGGATCGGCACCGCACACTACGCGCTGCTCGGCGAGGCATCGCACGGCACGCATGAGTACTACACCTGGCGCGCGGAGATCACCAAGCGGCTCATCCGGGAGCGGGGCTTCAACTTCATCGCCGTCGAAGGCGACTGGCCGGATTGCTACCGCTTGAACTGCTACGTGAAAGGCAGCCCGGGTGCCGCATCCAGTGCCTTCGACGTGCTGCACACCTTCGACCATTGGCCCACCTGGATGTGGGCCAACCGCGAGGTCGCCCACCTGGCGGAGTGGCTCCGCGATTGGAACGCCGACCTGCCGGAAGCGCAAAAGGTCGGCTTCTTCGGGCTGGACGTTTACAGCCTCTGGGACTCAATGGCGTCGGTGACTCAGTACCTGGAGCGCACCGATCCGGAGTTGGCTCGCCGAGCACGCCACTCCTACTCCTGCTTCGACCGTTTCGGGGGAAACGTGCAGGATTACGCCCGGGCTACCCGCTGGGTGCCGACTTCCTGCGAGCAGGAAGTCGTCTCCACTTTGATGGAGCTCCGGCGCCACGCCGCATCACTCCGGCAGCAGGACGGCGCGCCCGCTCGCGAGGCGTTCTTCAACGCGGAGCAGAACGCGCTGGTGGCGCAGAACGCAGAGCACTATTACCGGATCATGGTTCGCGGCGGCCCCGATTCCTGGAACCTTCGCGACGATCACATGCTGCTTACCTTGAACCGGCTCATGCGCTTTCACCAGGAGTTGGGGGTGGACAGCCGAGCAATCGTCTGGGCGCACAACACCCACATCGGTGACGCGCGGGCCACCGATATGGCTCGCTCCGGCATGTTCAACCTGGGTCAGCTGGTACGAGAACAGCACGGAACCAACGACAGCGTGCTGGTCGGCTTCGGCTCCTACCGCGGCAGCGTGGTTGCTGGCCGGGCCTGGGACGCCCCGATGGAGCGCATGCCGGTGCCCGAGGCCCAGTCTAACAGCTGGGAGGACGTGCTCCACCGCGCCGGTGAGCGCGATCAGTTGCTCCTCTTTCCGAACAGCGGCCTGCCCGAGATCTGGAGTGAGGTACGCGGACACCGTGCCATCGGCGTCGTGTACGACCCGCACTTCGAAGCGTTCGGTAACTACGTTCCGACGGTGCTCCCCGAGCGCTACGACGCGTTCATCTACCTCGACCGAACCCACGCACTCCAAGCGCTGCATCTTCCCGCCCACGATGAGCATGAGGTGCCGGAGACCTATCCCAGCGGCGTCTGAGCCGCTTCGGGACAGCCGCCTCCCGCCCGCGTACCGGAGCGGCGCGGGAATCGTGGTCGCCTTGAACCAGGCTCCATGCGCGCTGATGGCCTCCCTTGCCACGCCGCTACTGCTTGCCACAAACAGTGCCCGGCAGTCGTGCATCGTTAGGAAGCGACGACTGCCGCTCGGCGACACGGCGAGCGGCGGTAAGTCCGCGCAGTTCACTCTGGCTTCGGGACAAAACGTCACCCACATGGATGCAGGGGCCTATCAGTCGGCTTCGGTTGGCGATTTCGTCTGGAACGACGCAAACCGGGACGGGCTTCAGTCTACAGGGGAGGCGGGGATCTCGGGAGCGACGGCAACGCTGTTCACCAGCGGTAACGTGCAGGTTGGCGCACCCCAAACCACCGGAGTGAATGGCGCCTACGCCTTCTCCGCGCTGACACCGGGCACCTACTACGTTCAGTTCACCTTGCCAGCCGGCTACACGCTCACGCCGAAACTTATCGGCACGGACACCTGCCGCGACAGCGACGCTGACCCGGCCGACTCTGGAAAGACGTCCTCGTTCACACTGACTGCCGGACAAAGCCTCAGCACCGTCGATGCAGGCGGCTACCAAGGCGCGACCGTGGGCGATTTTGTGGGGTGGATAGCAACACCGTGAACGGTGTTCAAGACGCGGCCGAGAGTGGGCTCAGCGAGGTGTCGGTATCCCTCTACACCGGTGGCGGCGTATTGGTCTCCAGCACGACCTCCGGTGCGGGGGGCGCCTATTCGTTCACGGGCGTGGCCCCGGGCGACTATTACGTCCAGTTCGCTGCGCCCAACAACTACGCGTTCACATCTCGCCTGTGCGGCGCCGACCGCTCCAAAGACAGCCACGCCTACACCATTAACGGGAAGACAGACACCTTCACCCTGACAGCCGGGCAGGTATTGACCAGCATCGATGCCGGCCTGGTGAGTACTGCCAACGCTTCTGTGGGAGATTTCATCTGGGAGGACCTCAACGGCAACGGGCTCCAAGACGCCAGCGAGTCAGGGCTATCCGGGGTGGTCATCTCCCTATTCCGCAGCACCGACGTGCAGGTGGGGAGTTCTCAAACCACGGATAGCTCCGGAGTTACCGGTTCAACAACCTGACTGCGGGCGATTACTACGTGCTCTACACGCTGCCAAACGGCTACGTGTTCACCGCCAAAGATGTAACCGCCGGCGGCGGCACGGACGCTGTGGACAGCGACGTAAACACCGGAACCGGCAGTTGGAACTTTGGATGCTGGAGCCTACCAGCCGGTCTCCATCGGTGACTTCGTGTGGCTGGATGCGAATGCAAACGGCCTTCAGGACTACACCGACGACAATGGGGACGGAGTGGTCGACGCAACTGACGGCAACGGGCGCTGGGACTCCGGCGAACCGGGCGAGGGTGGACTGGCAGGTGCATCGGTAGCTCTTTTCCGCAACTCCGACAACACACAAGTCGGTTCCACGATCACCACCCCAAGCAGCGGCTACTACTCCTTCGCTAACGTAGTCAGCGGGACTTACTACGTCCAATTCACGCTTCCTTCTGGCTATTCGTTCTCTACGCAAAACGCCGGGGTGGACACCTCACGAGACAGCGACGCGAACAGCTCGACAGGCAGGACTCCGAGCTTCACCGTGGCCAGCGGACAGAGCCCCGTCACCATCGACGCCGGTGCTTACCAGGGCGGTACGGTGGGTGACTTCGTATGGAACGACGTGAACCAGAATGGCTTGCAAGATAGCGGCGAGGTCGGCCTGGCGGGTGCCACGGTGAAGCTGTTCAACAGTGCCACCGGCCTGCAGGTGGGCTCCACGGTCACCACCTCGGG
>Ga0255338_1004969_pt1 | contig 12880 bp, 11 predicted proteins | sample MeOH1_35cm_T4_19_FD_203715 | JGI IMG/M metagenome (GOLD analysis project Ga0255338, IMG submission 203715) | Sandy soil microbial communities from University of British Columbia, Vancouver, Canada - MeOH1_35cm_T4_195 | ecosystem: Engineered > Artificial ecosystem > Sand microcosm > Unclassified ...
GCGGCCAAGGACTACAAGGGTTTCATCGCCGAGTTGAAGAAATCACCGGGCAAATACTCCTACGCCACCTCCGGTACCGGCGGCATCGGCCACCTGCAGATGGAGCTGTACAAGAACGTCAGCGGTACCTTCATCACGCACATTCCCTACCGCGGTGCCGGCCCGGCCCTCAACGACACGGTGGCGGGCCAGGTGCCGGTGATCTTCGACAACCTGCCCTCGGCGCTGCCCTTTATCCAGAGCGGCCGCCTGGTGCCGATCGTCGTTGCCGCGCCGCAGCGTCTGGCCGTGCTGCCCAACGTGCCGACCTTCAAGGAAGTCGGCCTGGAGCCGGTGAACCGCATGGCCTATTACGGCATCTACGGCCCCAAGGGCATGCCGAAAGATATCGTCGACAAGATCAATGCCGCTACCCGCAAGGCGCTGGAAGATCCGGCCGTGCGCAAGCGCATCGAGGACACCGGCTCCATCATCGTGGCCAACACGCCGCAGCAGTTTGCCGACCAGATCAAGGCCGAGTACACGGTGTACAAGCGCGTGGTTGACACCGCCAAGCTCAAGCTCGACTGATGAGGGTCCATGCAGGGCATTGATGCCTTCATCGATGCCCTGTGGCTGGAAGAAGGCCTGTCGCGCAACACGCTGACGGCCTACCGGCGCGACCTTGAACTCTACGCCCACTGGCTGGCCGATCAAGGTCGCCAGCTGGACGACACCACCGAGGTCGATCTCAACGCCTACTTTGCCGCCCGGCACGCCAGCAGCCGGGCCACCACCGCCAACCGGCGTCTCACCGTTCTCAAGCGCTACTTCCGTTGGGCACTGCGTGAGCGCCTGATCCAGACCGATCCCACCTTGCGGCTGCAGGCTGCCAAGCAGCCGCTGCGCGTGCCCAAGACCCTGAGCGAGGCGCAGGTGGAGGCCTTGCTGGCCGCCCCCGGCGACGCTACGCCGCTGGCGGTGCGCGACCGCACCATGCTGGAGCTGATGTACGCCAGCGGCCTGCGCGTCAGTGAATTGGTGACATTGAAGACCTTCAACGTCAGCCTGGGCGAGCACGTGCTGCGCGTCTTCGGCAAAGGCAACAAGGAACGGTTGGTGCCTTTTGGAGAAGTAGCCAGCGACTGGCTGCAGCGCTATTTGCAGGAAGCCCGCCCGGCGTTGCTGGGGGAGAAGCAGACCGACGACCTGTTCGTGACCTTCCGCGGCTCACGGGCTGGCGAGGCCATGACGCGAATGATGTTCTGGATGATCGTCAAGAAGTACGCTGTGGCAGCCGGCATCACGGCGCCCTTGTCACCGCATACCTTGCGCCATGCGTTTGCCACCCATCTGCTGAACCATGGAGCGGATTTGAGGGCGGTGCAGATGTTGTTGGGGCATGCGGATATTTCGACGACCACCATCTATACCCATGTGGCGAGGGAGAGGTTGAAAGCGTTGCATGCGATGCATCATCCGCGGGGTTGAGTCGCCTCGTCAGGCATATCAAAACAAAGCCAAGGCCTCAAGGCAGCGCCGTTTGTGCGCCTCGCCATGAGAAGGCGACAACGCCAGCGAAGGCAACCGCAACCCGTAATCCACCTCAGCCTCTTCCGCCTCCAACACCCAGGCACACAGCCGCGACAAGCGCTGCTCCAAACCGCCCCCGCCGGCCAGCGCCAGGTCGAGCCAGAGTTCGAGCGCCTGGCTTTGCTGGCTGTCGCGGCTGACCAGTTCATCTGTCTTGGCGGCTTTTTTCCAGACGATCACTTTCAGTGGGTCGCCGCGGCGGTAGGGGCGCACGCCGTCGAATTCGCCGCTGGGGGCGTGCCGCTCCGCCGTGGCGCCAGTGCTGCGCGGTTCGCCGGCGGGCAGCGCCGGGGGATGAGGCTCGGGTTGGGGGTAGGTCAGCAGTTGCGCGGCCGGGCGCCACAGGGTCCAGACGCGGAAGATGCCCAGGGGAAAGCGCGTTTCGGCCGTCAGTGTGGGCATCGGGTGGCGGCCGCGTTGGCCGCTGGGCAGGAGCAGTTCGAGCGTGCTACTGCCTTGGGCCGGCACGTCGCTCCAGACCCAGTGGCCGCTGCCGGGCAGGCTCAGGCCGATGCCGTAGCGTGGCGTCTTGCGGCGGTTGTTCAGGGTGATGCGCAGCGGCGTGTGGCCGCCGGCGAAGCGGGCCTCGGGCGCTTGCAGGCTCAAACTCAGGCCGCGCAGCGTGTCGTGCGAAACCTGGATGCTGACGATGGCGCTGCCGGCCAGCAGAAAAGTCAGCAGGTAGCCAAGGTTGAGTTGGTAGTTGATCGAGGCCACCAGCAGTACCAGCAGCGTGGCCGCCAGCATGAAGCCGGCGCGGGTGGGCAGGATGTAGACGTTGCGCTGCGTGAGTGTCAGCACGTCCTGGCGCGGCAGCCGGGCCTGCCACCATCGGCGAAATCTTGCACGCACCATGGTCGCCGGGTTCCATTCGCGGGCCACCGTGGAACCGGCTTTGCCGGGCCAGGGGTGGCGCTCCCTTGAGGGGGAGGCGCCGAAGGCGCTTCGGGGGGGAGCCATGAGATCAGGGCAGGGGCACGGCCTCGAGCATGGCGCGCACTTGTTCGAAGGCGCCGCGGCCGGCATCGCTCACCGGCGTGAGGCGGTGGGCTGTGGTTTGCGGCAGGATGGCCTGGATGTCATCCGGCGCCACGTAGTCGCGGCCGCTGAGCAGCGCCTGCGCCCGGGCGGCGCGCAGTACGGCCAGGGCGGCACGCGGACTCAGGCCTTGCACGAACCAGCGGCCCGAGCGCGTGGCGGCCACCAAGTCCTGCAGGTAGTCCAGCAGCGGCGCGGCAACGTGCACCGCCTGTACTTGCTGCTGCAGCGTTTGCAGCTCGGCCAAGGTCAACAGGCTGGGCAGGGCCTCGACCAGGGCGCGCCGGTCGTGGCCGGTCAGCAGTTCCCGCTCGGCCGCGCGGTCGGGGTAGCCGAGCGAGATGCGCATCAGGAAACGGTCCAGTTGCGATTCAGGCAGCGCATGGGTACCGAGCTGGTCGTGCGGGTTTTGCGTGGCGATGACGAAGAAGGGGGCCGGCAGCGGGCGGGTTTCGCCCTCGATGCTGACTTGCCGTTCCTCCATGGCTTCGAGCAGCGCGCTTTGCGTCTTGGGACTGGCGCGGTTGATCTCGTCGGCCAGCAGTACCTGGGCGAAGATCGGGCCGGGGTGGAAGACAAAGGCACTCTGGTTGCGGTCGTAGACCGAGACGCCCGACAGGTCGCTGGGCATCAGGTCGGCGGTGAACTGCACGCGCGAGAACTGCAGGCCGAAGGTGCGAGCCAGTGCATGGGCCAGCGTGGTCTTGCCGACGCCGGGCGCATCCTCGATCAGCAGGTGGCCGCCAGCCAGCAGGCAGGCCACGCTGTCCTGCACCTGGCCGGATTTGCCGACAATGACCGTGTTAAGCTGGTCAACCAGAGACATGAGCTTGTGCTGTGCATCCATGGCATGACCTTAACCGAAATCGCACAGACGGAACGTAACCGTGAGCAAGACCGGATATTTCACCCACCCTGATTGCCGCAAACATGAAATGGGGCCGGGCCATCCCGAATGCCCCGAGCGGCTCGATGCCATCGAGGACCGCTTGCTGATCTCCGGCGTCGGCCATGCGCTGACGCGCATCGAGGCGCCGCAGGCCTCGATCGAGGAGATGGAGCTGGCGCACGGGCGCATGCATGTGGCCGCGCTGCGCGGCCTGAGCGATACCCTGATCGAGGAGATCGAGGCCGGCGGTCCGCGCTATGCCCACATCGATCCCGACACGGCCATGAACGTGCACTCCTGGAACGCCATCCTGCGCGGGGCCGGGGCCGCGATGGCGGCTACCGATGCCGTGATGGCCGGCGAACTCGAGAACGCCTTCTGCGCCATCCGTCCGCCCGGTCACCATGCCTGCCGCGACAAGGCCATGGGCTTTTGCTTCGTCAACAACGTGGCGCTGGCGGCCAGGTATGCGGTGGAGCGCCATGGCTTGAAGCGCGTGGCGATTGCCGATTTCGACGTGCACCATGGCAACGGCACCGAGGACATCGTGGCCGACGACCCGCGCATTTTGATGGTGAGCATCTACCAGCACCCGTACTATCCGCATGGCGGCGCGCGACCGGATACCGACACCATGGTCAACGTGCCGGTGCCGGCCTACACCAAGGGCATGGCGGTGCGCGAGTTGATCGACATGCTGTGGCTGCCGCGCCTGGAAGCCCACAAGCCCGAGATGATCTTCATCAGCGCCGGCTTTGACGCCCACCGCGAGGACGACATGGGCCAGTTGGGCTTGGTCGAGTCCGACTATGCCTGGATCACCGAGCGCCTGAAGGACGTGGCGCGCCGCCACAGCAAAGGTCGCATCGTCTCCTGCCTGGAGGGCGGCTACAGCCTGAGCGCGCTGGCACGCAGCGTCGAAGCGCACCTGCGCGTGCTGGCGGATGTTTGATGCGCTGAGGTAAGAACGCGACAGCGCGCGGGCTCGGAATTTATCGGGGCGTCGCTGCAGCGTTCAACCTGTAGATGCGAATCGCATTCCCGCTGGCGATTTTGTTTCCAACGTCTGGTGGCAGTTGGTCAACCAATTTGCGAAGGTTGTCCAGGCCTGTGTCGCTCGATCCGCGCGCTATTCCGCCGCCCTGGTAGAAGGCGTCGCTGCCCAGTACGAACCGATCTGAAAACTCCTGGATCAGATCATCCCATTGCGGTTTGATCTCGCCATCTGCGTCAATCGTTGCGGCTGGTTTTGGAGCCCCCCTGTTGAGTCTGAAACTCATGTACAGGTTGGGGTGGCTCTGCAACATGTGTTGAACGACAGGAATGTCTCTTGTGAGCAATGGTTCAAAGCCGACATGTGCCCAGACGAAACGCGTTTTTTCGTTATGAGAAAAAAGTCGTTCAAGGCCTGGCAGGTTGGCTTGCAACTGGGATGGATTGGCCGGATTGGCGCGAAGCTGGTCCGGCAAAGGCATGTCTTCGGGTACGAGATCGCAATGCAGGTCAATGGGGACGTCGAGTTCTGCCGCGATGTCGGCCAATAACAGGAGCAAGGGGTGGTCGGCTGGTACGGACTCATAGGGGTGTTGCGGCCCCATCGCCGGGATCGAGACATGCAATACGGCAATTTCACCGAAAGCGACGGCACCTTGCGCGATGATGTCCAGTGCGCGTTGGCGAAACTTGGCGCGCACGCTGTCGGTCACGTCCTTCGGCGCGATGTCGTGGACCATGGCATTGAGTGAACTCCCGCCGATCAGCGCGAAACGGTTCGGGTCTGCCTTGGCCGCAAACTTGAGTTCCTCGATGTCGTAGAAGGACTTCTTGTTTGAATCCGTATTGGGAGGCGGTAATAGAAGGGACTTTGCGATTCGTACGCGGTCCATATTTGCCAGCGCTGCTTGCCGCGAAGCTTCGAAATTCGGAGATGGCCCGCTTTGGAAATGAGCATGCGTGTCGATCAACGGGATGGGCTCGGCACCCGCAAGTGCGCCATAGAGCATCAGCAAGCCGACGATGGAAATCTTTTGCATTGAACATCCCTCCTGAGCGGAAAAATTCTAGAAATCTTTCACCTTTCCGGCGTCATCTCGATGACAGGGATCACCAGGCGATGTAGGCGTAGCCCTTTTCCTGCAGCTCCATTACGGCGGCGGCACCGACTTCTTCGACCTTGACGAAGTCGAGCATGTCGGCTTTCTCCCAGCCGATGGTGTGCATGGTGTTGCCGCAGGCAATGAAGGTCACGCCATAGGAGTCGCTCATGCTGCGAATGCGCTGCTGATGCAGGGGGGCCACTGCCCGCTTCGGTTGCTTGGCCAGCAGGTGGATGCCCGGCCCCCAAGCCACCACCACGATGCTGACATCGTCGACGTATTTCTTGAGCACGGCGCCGATCGAGTTCAGCACCGCCTCCTGGTACTCAGGCTCGTAGTGATTGAGCTGGTAGACGATCTTGTGCGGCGGGCCGTCGTCTGCGGGCATGGGTTTGGCCGGTGCGGCCTGGGCGGCAGCGCCTGCAGTGGCAGCGGCCATGGCGGTCAGTAACTGGCGGCGGGGCAGGGAAGAGGAGGGCATGGGCGTGTCTCTCGGTTGGACTCGAACGTAGATTAGCCCAAAACGCCATAAGTTCCGGGCGGTGGCCATTCATACAGCCGGCAACGCCTGCAATTCGGTGAGAATCTGCCCATCGCAGCGGGTGCTGCCCAAGAGAGATTGGTGAACCATGGGTGAATTGCAAAACCTTGTGCATGATCTGGGCGGTGCCCGGGTCTGGGTGGAAGGACTGGTGCTGGCCGGCTGCATCGTGCTGGCCTACGGCGTGGCGCGGTGGGCCGGGCGCGGCCAGGCGGCAGAGTCGGTCTGGTTTGGCCGGCGTACCTTCGACGGCCTGCTGTTCCCGGTGCTGGCCCTGATCCTGATCTATGCCGCCCGCTATGCGCTGGCCCAGTCCCAGCCGGTGGTGGTGCTCAAGGTGGCACTGCCCATCTTCCTGTCGCTGGCGGCCATCCGCCTGTTTGTGCAGGTGCTTAGTGCTTCCTTCCCGAAGTCGCCGGCGGTGCATCTGGTCGAGCGGCTGGTGTCCTGGCTGGCCTGGGGCGTGGCGGTGCTGTGGATTACTGGTTTGCTGCCGGCGGTGCTGACCGAACTCGAATCGATCACGCTGGCTTTCGGCAAGAGCCGGGTCAGCCTGCGTACCATGATCGAAGGGACGCTGTCCTCGGGCGTGGTGCTGGTGGTGGCGTTGTGGATTTCGGCCACGCTGGAGCGGCGTATCCTGCGCGAAGCGGTCGGCGACCTGTCGATGCGCAAGGTGGCGGCCAACGCCATCCGCGCCGTGCTGCTGCTGGTGGGCCTGCTGTTCGCACTGTCGGCCGTGGGCGTGGACCTGACGGCGCTATCGGTGCTGGGCGGCGCGCTGGGTGTCGGCCTTGGTTTCGGTTTGCAGAAACTGGCCGCCAACTATGTGAGCGGCTTCGTCATCCTGATCGAGCGTTCGCTGCGTATCGGTGACACCGTCAAGGTCGACGGTTTCGAGGGCGTGGTCACCGACATCAAGACGCGTTACACGTTGATCCGCGCGCTCAACGGGCGCGAATCCATTGTGCCTAACGAGCTGATCATCACCCAGCGGGTCGAAAACCTGTCGCTGGCCGACCCCAAGGTGCTGTTGACGCTCAATGTGACGGTCGGCTACGACAGCGACGTGGACCGGGTGCAGGCCATCTTGTGCGCGGCGGCCGCTTCCTGCGAGCGAGTGCTGAATGATCCGGCACCAGGGGCCTACCTCGCCAGCTTCGGTGCTGACGGGCTGGAGTTCACGCTCACGCTGTGGATTACCGATCCGGACAAGGGACAGCTCAGCCTGCGCTCCGAAATCAACCTCAACATCCTGCGCGGCCTGCGCGCGGCCGGCATCGAGATTCCGTATCCGCAACGTGTGATCGAATTCAAGTCCGGACCCGGCAGCCCCGTGGAAACCCCTAAACCGACCGATCGGTCGGTTAATTCATAATCGTCTTGGCGACCTAAAACCATCAATTACTCAGGAGACATCGTCATGAAGAAAATTCTCACGCTCTCGTTGCTGGCCACGGCGCTGTTCAGCGCCGGCCTGGCGCAGGCGCAAATCAAGGTCGGCGTGACCGTCTCGGCCACCGGGCCGGCCGCCTCGCTGGGCATTCCTGAGAAGAACACCTTCTCCGTCATGCCCAAGACCATTGCGGGCAAGACCGTCGAGTACATCGTGCTCGACGATGCCTCCGATACCACCACCGCGGTCAAGAACGCGCGCAAGCTGACGGCCGAAGACAAGGTGGACATCATCATTGGCTCTTCGATCACGCCCAATGCGCTGGCCATGATCGACGTTGCCGCCGAAACCGAAACGCCGGTGATCTCGCTGGCCGCTTCCAGCCGCATCATCGAGCCGATGGATGCCAAGCGCCGCTGGGTGTTCAAGACGCCGCAGAATGACAGCCACATGGCCAGTGCCGTGACCGGCCACATGGCCGATGCCGGCATCAAGACTATGGCCTTCATCGGTTTCAATGATGCCTACGGCAGCGGCTGGTCTGACGAGATGGTCAAGTTCGCCGCCCTGCGCAATCTCAAGATCGTGGCCAGCGAGCGCTTTGCGCGCAACGACACCTCCGTCACCGGCCAGATCCTGAAGATCATGGCCGCCAACCCGGATGCGGTGCTGATCGCCGGTTCCGGCACGCCGGCCGCCCTGCCGCAGAAGACGCTGAAGGAACGCGGCTACAAGGGCAAGATCTACCAGACGCACGGCGTGGCCAACCCCGACTTCCTGCGCGTTTGCGGCAAGGACTGCGAAGGTACCTTCCTGCCGGCCGGCCCCATCCTGGTGGCGAGCCAGCTGCCGGCGTCCAACCCGATCCGCAAGGTGGCGCTGGACTACATCGCCAAGTACGAAAAGGCCTTTGGCGCCGGCAGCTTCTCCACCTTTGGTGGCCATGCCTGGGACAGCGGCCTGCTGCTCGAGAAAGCTGTTTCTGTGGCATTGAAAACGGCGCAGCCGGGCAGCAAGCAGTTCCGTGCCGCTTTGCGTGATGCGATCGAGAAAACCACCAATCTGACCGTGTCACACGGCGTCATGAACATGACGGCCAATGACCACCTCGGTTTCGACCAGCGCGCGCGCGTGATGGTGGAGGTCAAGGGCGGTACCTGGAAACTGGTTGGCGACGCCAAGTAAGCCGCTCGGTTTGTTGTAGCGAACCCGAGAGGGGCGGCCATGCCGCCCCTCTTGTTATCCCTGACTAGGAACGAGATGGATTTATCGATAGCGGCCATCCTGGCGCAGGATGGCCTGACCTCCGGTGCGATCTACGCCCTGCTGGCACTCGCGCTGGTACTGGTGTTTTCGGTCACGCGCGTGATCTTCATTCCGCAAGGCGAGTTCGTGGCGTTTGGTGCCTTCACCATGGCCGCCTTGCAAGGCGGCAAGTCGCCATCGGCGTCCTGGCTGTTGCTGGGGCTGGGCATCACGGCGTTCCTGATGGAGCTGGCAGCGATTGCGCGCCAGCCCGAGCGCCGCAGTCTGCGCGAGGTGACGCGTGCCGCCTGGCAGATCCTGTTGCTGCCGGTGCTGGTCTGGGGCGCGGCCTTGCTGCTGCCGCTGGCGAACTGGCCCATGCTGCTGCAGGTGGCTTTCACCCTGGCCATCGTCGTGCCGATGGGGCCACTGGTGTATCGCATCGCCTACCAGCCGCTGGCCAGCGCCTCCACGCTGGTGCTGCTGATCGTGTCGGTGGGGGTGCATTACGCGCTGACCGGCATCGGCCTGCTGGCCTTCGGTGCCGAAGGCGTGCGTACGGAACCGTTCACCGACCTGCGCTTCGAGATCGGCGCCTTGTCCATTTCCGGCCAGAGCCTGGCCGTGATCGTCGCTGCCTTGCTGCTGATCCTGCTGCTGTATGTCTATTTCGAGCGCACGCTGCCGGGCAAGGCCCTGCGTGCCACGGCGGTCAATCGCGTCGGCGCGCAGATCGTCGGCATCGGCATCACACAGGCCGGACGCGCTTCGTTCCTGCTGGCCGCGGCCATGGGCGCGGTGTGCGGCATCCTGATCGCCCCTTTCACCACCATCTATTACGACAGTGGTTTTCTGATCGGCCTCAAAGGTTTTGTGGCGGCCATCGTCGGCGGCCTGGCCAGCTACCCCGTGGCTGCGGCGGGTTCGCTGCTGGTCGGCCTGCTGGAGTCCTATGCTTCGTTCTGGGCCAGCGCCTACAAGGAGGTGATCGTCTTCACGCTCATTCTGCCGGTGCTGCTCTGGCGCTCGCTGGCCACGCCGCATCACGATGAGGAGGAAGAAGCATGAACCGACTCTTCCTTGTCTTCATCGCCTTGCTGGCCTTGTTGCCGGTCTTGCCTACGCCCGAGTTCTGGATCACGCAGGCCAACTACATCGGCCTGTCCGCCATCGTGGCGATCGGTCTGGTGCTGCTGACCGGCGTGGGCGGCATGACCTCGTTCGGGCAGGCGGCCTTCGTCGGCCTGGGCGCGTATGCCAGCTCCTACCTCAGCACGGCGCTGGGCGTGTCGCCCTGGCTTGGCCTGCTGGCCGGCGTGGCCGTCAGCATGGCGGTCGCCTTCGTGCTTGGCGCGTTGACCATGCGGCTGTCCGGCCATTACCTGCCGCTGGGCACCATTGCCTGGGGGCTGTCCTTCTTCTTCCTGTTCGGCAACATGGAGTTTTTGGGCAAGTTTGACGGCATCAGCAGCATTCCGCCGATCGAACTGTTCGGCTATCCGTTGCGTGCGGGCCAGGACATCTTCTACCTGATTTGGGCGGTGGTGGTGCTGGCCGTGCTGGCCACGCAGAACCTGCTCAACTCGCGGCCCGGGCGTGCCATCCGAGCGCTCAAGGGCGGGGTGGTGATGGCCGAAGCCATGGGCGCGCGCACGGTCTGGCTCAAGCTGGTGTGCTTCGTCTTTGCTGCGGTGCTGGCCAGCCTGTCGGGCTGGCTGTACGCCCACATGCAGCGCTCGGTCAACCCCACGCCCTTCGGCCTGAATGCCGGCATCGAGTACCTGTTCATGGCCGTGATCGGCGGTGCCGGGCACGTCTGGGGTGCCATCTTTGGTGCCGGCCTGGTGACCCTGCTCAAGGACCAGTTGCAGACCTGGCTGCCGCGTCTGTTCGGCGAGACCGGCAACTTCGAGACCATCGTGCTGGGCGTGCTGCTGGTGGTGCTGCTGCAGCATGCCCGCAACGGCCTGTGGCCTTACCTGGCCGAGCTGATGCCGCGGCGCTGGCGCCGTCAGGTGCTGGTGCAGCCGCCCAAGCAGGCGCAAGCGCTGCCGGTGCGGACGCGGCCGACGGCAGGCGAACGCCTACTGGTGGTCGAGGGGGCACGCAAGGAATTCGGCGGCCTGGTGGCGGTCAACGACATGCGCTTCGAGGTCAAGGCCGGCGAGATCGTGGGCCTGATCGGCCCCAATGGCGCCGGCAAGTCCACCATGTTCAACCTGATCACCGGGGTGCTGGACGTCACGCGCGGTACGGTGCGCTATCTGGGCGAAGAAATCCAGGGCCGGCCTTCGCGCGAGATCGTGCGCCGCGGCATTGCGCGCACTTTCCAGCACGTCAAGCTGCTGGGCAATATGTCGGTGCTGGAGAACGTGGCGCTGGGGGCTCATTTGCGTGGCCACGCCGGCGTGTTGCGCAGCATGCTGCGCTTGAACCGCGGCGAGGAAGCGCGGCTGCTGGCCGAGGCGCAACGGCAACTGGAGCGTGTCGGGCTGGCCCATTTGGTGCACGAGCCGGCTGGCAGTCTGGCCTTGGGCCAGCAGCGTATTCTGGAAATTGCCCGTGCCCTGTGTTGCGATCCGGCGCTGCTGCTGCTCGACGAGCCGGCGGCCGGCCTGCGCTACAAGGAAAAAGAGGCGCTGGCGCAACTGCTGGCCAAGTTGCGCAGCGAGGGCATGAGCATCCTGATCGTGGAGCACGACATGGACTTCGTCATGAACCTGTGCGACCGCCTGGTGGTGATGGAATTCGGCACCTTGATTGCCGAAGGCGTGCCATCGGCGGTGCAGCAAGATCCGGCGGTGCTGGAAGCGTATCTGGGAGGCCTATGAGCACCGTACCGTTATCTGTGGCGACACCTTCGACGGTGCTGGATGTGAAGGCGCTGCACGCCGGCTACGGCAAGGTGGCCGCGTTGCATGGCGTTCATCTGCGTGCCGAGGCCGGCGAGATCGTGACCGTGATCGGCCCCAACGGCGCCGGCAAGTCCACGCTGCTCAACGCCCTGGGCGGCACGCTGCCGCTGACCGGCAATACGCGCGGGCAGATCCACTTTCTGGGCCATGAGCTCAGCCGCATGCCGGTGGAGAAGCGGGTGGCCTTGGGCATGTCGCTGGTGCCGGAGAAGCGCGAACTGTTCGGCAGCATGAGCGTGCTGGACAACCTGCTGCTGGGCAGCTATCGCCGCTACCGGCTGCGCGAGCCGAATCCGGCCGACCAGTTGGAGACGGTGTTCGAACTGTTTCCCCGTCTGAAGGAACGACGCGAGCAGTTGGCCGCCACGCTGTCGGGCGGCGAGCGGCAGATGCTGGCCATCGGCCGGGCGCTGATGGCCAAGCCGCGCCTGCTGATGCTCGATGAGCCCAGCCTGGGGCTGGCGCCGCTGATCGTGAAGGAAATTTTTCACATCATTCGCGAGCTCAAGCAGACCGGCGTCACGATTCTGCTGGTCGAGCAGAATGCGCGCGCCGCGCTGCAAGTGGCCGACCGCGCCTATGTGCTGGAGACCGGCGAGGTCATGCTGGAGGGGCCGGCCGACCAACTGGCGCGCGATCCGAAGGTGGTGGAAACCTACCTGGGCTTGAGCCGCGCGAAGTGATGCCGCCGTCTGGCGGCGGCATCTTGTTCATCTCCCTGAAATAAAGCCGTCGAGCAGGGGCTCGATCCGCTTATAATCAAAAAAAGCACGATCGTTCGTTTTTTATCCTGTCGCCCGTGTGCCGGGAAGCGAACGCCGCGCCGAATAGAATCCTGTCATTGACGTGCACGTCAATCACAACAACCGAATTTGCAACTAGCTGGAGTGGCAGAAATGAAAGTCCTGGTAGCCGTCAAACGCGTGGTGGACTACAACGTGAAGGTCCGAGTCAAGTCGGACAACACGGGTGTAGACATTGCCAACGTCAAAATGAGCATGAACCCGTTTGACGAGATCGCTGTGGAAGAGGCCGTGCGCCTGAAAGAAAAGGGAGCCGTCACCGAAGTCATCGCCGTCTCCTGCGGCGTGGCCCAGTGCCAGGAAACCCTGCGCACCGCCATGGCCATCGGCGCCGACCGCGCCATCCTGGTGGAAACCAATGAAGAACTGCAGCCGCTGGCCGTGG
>Ga0255338_1004970_pt1 | contig 12877 bp, 11 predicted proteins | sample MeOH1_35cm_T4_19_FD_203715 | JGI IMG/M metagenome (GOLD analysis project Ga0255338, IMG submission 203715) | Sandy soil microbial communities from University of British Columbia, Vancouver, Canada - MeOH1_35cm_T4_195 | ecosystem: Engineered > Artificial ecosystem > Sand microcosm > Unclassified ...
GTGGCAGAGTCCGCGGATTGCTCCGGGTCGGCGACCCGCCAGCCGTGCGCGAAGGCGAGGGCGGCGACCCGCGGGTCGCCGGCGGCGACGGCCACCGCGACCGCGGGGCCGGGCTGCGTCGACGCCGCCAGGTCGCACGCGGCGAGCGCGCGGACGAGGTCGTCGGGGTCGGCCGGGGCGCCGAAGGCCCGCTGGTCGGAGCCGCTCAGGGCGGCCACGACCGCCTCCCGGCTGCCGAGGCCGAACATGTCGGTGCCGGTCTCGCGGACCAGCGCCCGCGCTCCGGGCCCGTGCTCGCCGCCGGGCAGCACCCGGTCGGCCAGCCCTCGCAGGACGGTGACGGGGCGGTGGCCGAGCTTGCCGGTGGCGACCTCGGCGATGCCGGCGACCTCGTCGGCGATCGCCGGGGCGGTCACGGCCAGCGGGTTGCCGTAGCGGTCGGTACGACCCTCGAACGACTCGAGGGGGAGTAGCCCGGCGACGCCGATGGCGAGGTCGGTCTGGCCGTGCCGCCAGGCGCGGCCCGCGGTGTCGCTGATCACCACGGCGACGTTCACGCCGGCCGATGCCGCCAGGTCCTCGCGGATCCGCCGGGCACTCGCGTCCGGGTCGAGCGGGAGGAGCACCACCCACCCCGGCGCGACGTTGGAGGCGTCCACGCCCGCCGCGGCCATCACCACGCCGAGGCGGGTCTCGACGATGCTCGTCGGGCCGCGCCGGGCGACCACCCGGACGGTCTCGTCGCGGATCGCCTGGTCGCGGTCGCCGGGCCGGACCCGGCCCTCGGCCTTGCTGACCACCTTGCTGGTCACCACGACGACGTCCCCGTCGACGACGTGCGGCGCCACCAGCGCCGCGAGGTCCGTGCCGGCGGCGACCTCGCCGATCCCGTCCGGGGCGAGGACCTCGAGGCGGATCTCCGCCACCGCGCTCAGATCCCGGCCAGGTCGAGAGCGGCCACGACCATGTCCGCGGTGGCGTCGTGGTCGGTCATCATCAGCGGCACCGCGCGGGCGCGGATGCCGGCGGCCTCGATGCGCGCCACGGCGGCGGCGTCGACGGTGTCGACGAGCCAGCCGTCGATCACGCCGCCGGTGGCCCGCGCGCCGTAGTGCTCGGCCACGCCCGCCGCCGACACCTCGACGCCGATGATGCCCAGCAGCTGTCGGGCCATCCCGCGGACGTGGTCGTCGCCGACGATGCCCGAGACGCCGATCACCGGGGCCGGCGTACTGGCGAGCGCGTCGCGCACCCCCGGCACGGCCAGGATCGTGCCGACCGAGACGACCGGGTTCGACGGCGGCAACAGCACCAGGTCGGCGTCCGCGATCGCGTCGAGCACGCCCGGCGCGGGGGTGGCTTTGTCGGCGCCGATCGGCACCACGGAGTACGCCGGCACGGACGCCTGGTGCCGGATCCAGTACTCCTGGAAGTGCACCGCGCGGCGCTCGTCGCTGTCCGGGTCGTCGATCACGACGTGGGTCTCGATGCGGTCATCGCTCATCGGCAGCAGCCGCACGGTGTCCCCGAACAGCGGACTCAGCCAGCGCCGGCAGAGCGCCTCGGTGACCGCGGAGAGGGGGTAGCCCGCATCGAGCATCTGGGTGCGCACCAGGTGGGTCGCCAGGTCGCGGTCGCCCAGGCCGAACCAGGTGGGCTCGACGCCGTACGCCGCGAGCTCCTCCTTGGCGTGCCAGGTCTCGTCGGTGCGACCCCAGCCGCGCCCGGTGTCGATGCCGTTGCCGAGGGTGTACATCACGGTGTCGAGGTCGGGGCAGACCTTGAGACCGTGCAGCCAGATGTCGTCACCGGTGTTCGCGACCACGCTCACCACGGTGTCGGCGGAGGTGCGCTCGCGCAGCCGCAGCACCCCCTGGAGGAAGCGGGCGCCGCCGACGCCGCCGGACAGGACGGTCACCTTCGGGGGGAGGGTGCGGGGGTGTGCAGTCATGGGAGCAGTGTGACTTCGCGGTTTTCCACTATCAGATCCGGGCTTGACTTACGCTGTACGACAGGCATGTAATCACACCAGTGTGGTTTTCAACTCCGACTCACGTCGGTGACGAAGATCACCTCACACACAGAATCGCGGTCCGTCAGGGTCGCAGGGGTCGAAGGGGAAGACTATGCGCGAGCTGTACCTGCTCGAGGGGGACACCGACGAGAGCGGTTGGCAGGAGCGCGCACTGTGCGCCCAGACCGACCCCGAGGCGTTCTTCCCGGAGAAGGGTGGTTCCACCCGCGAGGCCAAGCGCGTCTGCCTGACGTGCGACGTCCGCGGCGACTGCCTCGAGTACGCCCTCCACAACGACGAGCGCTTCGGCATCTGGGGCGGCCTCTCCGAGCGCGAGCGGCGTAAGCTCAAGAAGCGCGCGGTGTGAGCCAGACGGCGTGAAACGCGGCACTCGCCCGCGTTGTCGTCGGTCGACGGCCCGCTTCGCTTGACGGCCGCCTCCCTCCTCCGCCTTGGCGCGCACCACGTTTGACGCCGTCTGATCTCACCCCGTGAGCTGACGTGAGGCGGGTCGCACCGCCCGCAGCGCGTGGCGGATGAGGCTTTCCCCACCCCCTAGGCTGGCCCGTCGTGAAGGTCACCGCGCTCCTGGTCAGCCACAACGGTGGCCGCTGGCTGCCCGCGGTGCTCGCCGGGCTCGAGCGGTCCACCCGGCTGCCCGACGAGATCATCCGGGTCGACACCGGGTCGACCGACGACTCCGTCGCCCTCCTGGAGCAGACCTTCGGGCCGGGCGTCCTCCAGCTGGACGCCCGCACGACGTACGCCGCGGCGGTGCGGGCCGGTCTCGAGCACGCACCGGCCGCCGAGCCCGACGAGTGGGTCTGGCTCCTCCACGACGACGCCAACCCGGCGCCGGAGGCACTGGCGGCGCTCGTCGAGGTCGCCCGGTCCGCGCCCCGCGACGTCGCGGTGCTCGGTCCCAAGATCCGGGAGTGGCCGTCGCTGAAGCGGTTGCTCGAGGTGGGCGTGACCCTGACCGGCACCGGCCGACGCGAGACCGGGCTGGAGCGCGGCGAGTACGACCAGGGCCAGCACGACGAGTCCCACCGCGTCCTCGCGGTCAACACCGCCGGGATGCTGGTCCGGCGCGACGTGCTCGAGGCCGTCGGCCTGGACAACGACCTGCCCGTCCTCGGCACCGACCTCGACTTCGGCTGGCGGGTCGCCCGCGCCGGGCACCGGACGATGGTCGTGCCGGACGCGATCGTCTTCCACGTCGAGGCCTCACGCCGGGGACGTCGCGACTCCGCGCTGGTGCGCCACCCCGGCCGTCAGGACCGCGAGGGTGCGCAGTACACGCTGCTGGTCAACAGTCCCGCCTGGACGATCCCGTTCCGCTCGGCGCGGATGATCATCGGCGCCCTCCTGCGCGCGCTGGGGCTGCTGCTCGTGCGCGCACCCGGTGAGGCTGCCGACGAGATCATCGCGCTGCTCAACGTGTTCAGCCACCCGGGGCGTGCGTTCCGGGCCCGGCGCGCACGCGCCGGGGCCGCGACGGTTCCGCACGCGGATGTGCGGCCGCTGCTGGCTCCGTTCTGGCTGCCCTACCGGCACGGCCTCGACTACGTCACCGACGTCGGGATGGCGGTCGCCGACACGGTGCGCGACCAGGCCGAGCGGCGCCGGCCGGCCGGCTCCGAGGACACCGGGCTCGCGCTCAGGCTGCTGCGCTCGCCGACCATCTGGGCGGTGGTCGCCAGCTTCGTGCTCGCCTTCGTCGCCGGACGGGACCTCCTGTCGGGCGGGCCGCTCCAGGGCGGGGCGCTGCTCGCCGCCCCCGACTCGGTCGGGCACTGGTGGCACGTGTGGGGGGCGAGCAGCCAGCGTCTCGGCACCGGCACCGACGCTCCCGGCCCGGCGTACCTGCTGCCGCTGGCGCTGCTCGGCACCCTCTTCCTCGGTCACGGCGGACTCGTCGTGGACCTGCTCTTCGTGCTGGCCGTCCCGCTGTCGTTCGTCGGTGCCCTCAGGTTCCTGCGCCGGCTGTGCGAGCGACCGTGGGCGCCGTTGTGGGGGGCTGCGGCGTACGGCCTGCTGCCGGTGGTCTCCGGGTCGGTGGCCCAGGGCCGGATCGGGACGGTCGCCGGAGCCGCGATCCTCCCGTGGCTCGCGACCGCGGCCCTCGGGCTCGGTGCCAGCGGCGACGACGCGCCGGTCCGGCGCTGGCGGGCGGCGTGGCGCACCAGCCTGGCCGCCGGGCTGCTGGTCTCGTTCGTGCCGCCGGCCGGCCTGGTCATCGTGCTGCTGGTGCTGTTCGCCGTGGTCGTCGGCGCCGGCCGTGGCCGCGGGCGCGAGCTGGCGATCGTCGTGGTGGTGCCGCTGCTGCTGGTCCTGCCGTGGGCGGTCGCGACCCTGGCCGCGCCCGGCGCCTGGCTGGTGGAGGCCGGGCGTGCCGGTGCCATCGCCAGCGACGTCGGGCTCGGCGACCTGTTGCTCGGACGGACCGGCGGGCCGGGAGAGGCGCCGGCGTGGCTGGCCGTGGGGCTTCCGCTCGCCGGCCTGGCCGCCTTCATCCGGCGCGACACCCGCGCGCGGGTACTGCAGGTCTGGGTCGTGATCCTGGCGGCCGCGATCGTGCTGGCCGCGGAGGCCCGCGTGCCGGTGTCGCTGCCCGGCGTACCGGTCGAGTTCCGGCCGTGGCCGGGCTTCCTCCTGATCCTGATGCAGGCCGGGTTCGTGCTGGCCGCCGCGATCGCCGCCGACGGTGCCGTGAAGGTCGCGTCGGAGGCGAGCTTCGGCTGGCGTCAACCCGTGGCGGCGGTGGCCTGCCTGGCCGCGCTCGCGGCACCGGTCCTCGGCGTCGGGTGGTGGGTGCTGCACGGCGACGACGGACCGCTGGTGCGCGCCGAGCCGCGGGACGTGCCCACCTACATGCAGGAGCTGGCGGCCGGCAAGGACACCGGCGGGGTCCTCGTCGTCACCGGCGGCCTGCGTCGCGGCATCGAGTACCGGCTGCTGCGCTCCGGCGTGCAGGAGCTCGGTGACGACGGCGTGCTCGCGCTGACCACGCCGAGCCGCACGTTCGCCGACCTGGTCGCCCGGCTGCTGTCGTCGGCCCGCGCCGACGACGCCAAGCTGCTCGCGTCGTACGGCGTGCGCTACGTCTACGCCCCGGCCCCGGTGGCCGCCTCCGTCAGCGGGGGGCTGGACTCGGCCAACGGCTTCGGTGGGGCGAGCGCCCCGGGCCGCGGGTCCCGGGCGTGGGTGGTCCAGGACCGGACGACGCTGACCGGTCTCGACGACGAGCGGGCTGCGCTGCGACCGGTGTGGGTGCTCGTCGACCTGCTCACCCTGGTGACCTGCGTCGTCCTGGCAGCCCCCGAGCGCAGGAGGCGGCGATGAGCCCCCGCGACAACCGGCGCAGCCAGGGTCGGCGCACGCTCGCGGCCGGGCCTCCGAGCGCCGGACGGACCACCGTGCTGGGGCTGATGGTGGTCGCGCTGACCGCCGCGGTCCTGACCCTCGCCGGTACGACGCCCCACGGCATCGGCGCCCGGGTGCAGACCTTCAAGCGCGTCGAGCTCGAGCAACGCTCGTTCACCTGCGCGGGCGGGATCCCCGGCGCCGTCGCCGACCACGGCACCGTCGCGTCGGGGCTCGCCGACCCGGTGACCATCGGGGCCGAGCCGCAGCGCTTCGACGTCGACCACTCCGAGGCGCTCGAGGCATTCGCCGGCCAGGAGGCCCGGGCGAAGGACTGGCTGGCCTGGGCGCCGTGCCCCGAGCCGCGGGCCCGCTGGTGGTTCGTCGGCGCCGGAGCCGCGACCGTCACGCATGACACCGTGCTCGCGGTGACCAACCCGCGCATCGGCCAGGCCGACATCGACATCGACGTCCACGGCCCCAACGGTCCGGTGACCTCGCCGGGGCTGCACGGCATCACCGTGCCTGCCGGGACCACCCGGCTCGTCGACCTGGCGAAGGTGGCCCCGGCCGTCGGCGACCTGGCCGTCAACGTCGTCGCCACCCGCGGCCTGGTGGCGATCTCCGCCGCCGACCGGTTCGCCCCCGGTTTCGTGGGGAAGGCCGTGCAGGAGTGGCTACCCGGCCAGTCGCTGCCGGCCACCGCGGTGACGATGGCCGGCTTCCCGGCCAGACCGGACAAGGCGACGTTGATCGTCGTGAACCCGCGCCGGGTGCAGGCGATCGTCTCCGTCGAGGTCGTGGGTGCCGGTGGCACCTTCGTCCCGAAGGACAACCCCACGCTCACGGTCCCCCCGGGATCGGTCGCGACGATGTCGCTGGCGTCGGTCTTCGACGGCGGACCGGTGGCGATCCGGGTGACCTCGGCGCAACCGGTCACGGCCGCGGTGCGGACCGTCACCGGCGGCGACGTCGCCTTCGCGACCGGCGCCGCGCCGGTGCAGGGGACCACCGCGCTGGCGGTCCCGGCCGGCGCCGGCCAGCTGGTGCTCTCGTCGACCGGTCGCCGGACCTCGGTCACGGTCGGCGCCTTCAGCGCGACCGGCAAGCAGCTGCTCGACCAGGCCGTGGCGGTCGCCAAGGCGTCGAGCGTCGCGACGCCGCTGCCCGACGGCACCCGCTACCTGCGCCTGGTCGCGACCAGCCCCGACGCCGTCGCCGGCTTCGCGGTCAGCGACCCGGCCGGCGTGGCGACGGCCGGTGTCGTGCCGTCGATCCGGTCGGTGCTGCTGCCCGTCGTGCGCCCGGGCTGGTGACCGGCGGCCGACCGGTCCTGCTCAGTCCTCCTCGTAGCCGGGGAGGACGTCCTCGACGGGAAGGCCGAGCACCTCGGCCAGCTGCTCGACGATGACGGTCAGCAGCAGCGCCTCGAGCTCGGCCAGGCTCTCCGCCCGGTGCTCGATCGGCCGCCGGAACAGCACCAGCCGGGGTCGCCGGTTCGCGGCGGCCTCGACGTACGACGACAGCGGGACGGTCGGCGAGATCCAGTGCGCCGGGATGACCGGGACCTCCTCGACGGCGAGCTCCACGTCACCGAGCCGGTCGGTCCAGCGGCCGACGACGGCCCGCATGATCCGCAGGGCCACGAGGTCGAAGGTCTCGGCCGGGGTCCGGCGAGCGGGGACGCCGCCGGGAGCCAGTGGGCTGTCGGAGAACGCCGGGCCCCGCATGCCGCGACCGTGCCGGTCCCGGGTGCGGGAACGGGATCTGGGAGCGCGCTCGGCCACGCCGCGAGCCTAGCCCGTGGCGCTCGCGCCAGCGGGTACCCTCAGCCCGTGAGTCTGCTCCGTCGTTGTTCACGCACCGCCTGCGGGCGCCCGGCCACGACCACGCTCACCTACGTGTACGCCGACCAGACCGCCGTCCTCGGCCCGCTCGCGACCTACGCCGAGCCGCACGCGTACGACCTGTGCGAGGAGCACAGCGAGCGACTCAGCGCGCCGCGCGGCTGGGAGGTGCTCCGGCTCGTGCACGACGACCCGCACGCCCACTCCAGCGACGACCTGCTCGCCCTGGCCGACGCCGTGCGTGAGGCCGCCCAGCCGCGGCCGCAGGACCCCGCCCAGGAGCGGGCCCCCTTCGAGATGCGCGAGGTCGGCCGCAAGGGCCACCTGAGGGTGCTGCGCTCCGAGGACTGACCGCGCCGCCGGGGCGACAGGTCCGCGGGCCGTGCCTACGGTGGACCCATGGGCAGGCGCGAGGAGTACCACGAGGCCCTCTCCGCGCTCGAGCGCGCGGCGTGGCCGGCGTACCTGACCGCGCACTCAGGCCTGCCGGGTCCTCGCGGCAACATCGAGCTCGGCCAGGCGGTGGCCGACCTCGGTGACCGCGCGCTCTTCGACGAGCTGGTCGCCTCCGGGGACGAGTACCTCACCTTCTGCGGTGTCCTCGGCCTCGGCGCGGTGGCGGCGGCCGGCGACGCGGAGGTCCTTGCCCGCCTCCGGAGCTGGGCCGCGGACGACCGCTGGCGGGTGCGCGAGGGCGTCGCGATGGCCCTCCAGCGCCTGGGCGACGCCGACCTCCCGCGGCTGCTCGCCGTGGTCCTCGACTGGGCCGACGACCCGGACCCGCTGGTCCAGCGCGCCGCCGCGGCGGCGATCTGCGAGCCGCGGCTGCTCACCGGGACGGAGGCCGCAGCCGTGGCCGTCGACGTGTGCCGGCGGACGACGGCTGCACTGGCCGGGCGTCCGGCCGACCGTCGCCGCGACCCGGACGTGCGCACCCTGCGCCAGGGCCTGGGGTACTGCTGGAGCGTGGCGGTGGCCGCGGATCCGGGCCCCGGCCTCGCTGTGTTCGCCCGGCTCGACCAGGTGGCCGACGCCGACGTCGCCTGGATCGTGCGGGAGAACCGCACGAAGAAGAGGCTCGCCACGCTGCTCGGCTGAGACTCCTCTAGGGTTCGGACCATGGCGACCGATGACCCGGACCTGCAGCATCTCCGCTCCGTCCTCGGGGCCACCTTCAAGGCGTACGACGTGCGCGGCACCGTGCCCGACCAGATCGACGCCGAGCTCACGCGACGGGTCGGCAACGCGTTCGTCGCGGTCACCGGGGCGGACCAGGTCGTCGTCGGTCACGACATGCGACCGTCCTCGCCCGGGCTGTCGCGGGCCTTCGCCGAAGGGGCCGCTGCCGCCGGTGCGGACGTCACCCTGATCGGGCTGGCGTCCACCGACCAGCTCTACTTCGCCTCCGGCCACCTCGCCCGCCCCGGCGCGATGTTCACCGCCAGCCACAACCCCGCGCAGTACAACGGCATCAAGATGTGCCGGGCCTACGCCCAGCCCATCGGGATGGAGACCGGTCTCGCGGACATCCGCGACCGGGTGGCGTCGGGGGAGACGCTGAGCGCCGAGCAGCCAGGTCGGATCGACGAGCAGGACCTGCTCGCCGAGTACGCCACCTACCTGCTGGCCCTTGCGCCGGTCCGCGGTCGGCACCTCAAGGTCGCCGTCGATGCCGGCAACGGCATGGCCGGCATGACGGTCCCGGCGGTCCTCGGCCAGGTCGACGTCGAGGTGGTGCCGCTCTACTTCGAGCTCGACGGCACCTTCCCGAACCACGAGGCCAACCCGATCGAGCCGGCCAACCTGGTCGACCTCCAGGCCGCGGTGCGCGAGAGCGGCGCCGACATCGGGCTGGCGTTCGACGGTGACGCCGACCGCTGCTTCCTCGTCGACGAGCGCGGCGAGCTGGTCAGCCCGAGCGTGCTCACCGCCCTGATCGCGGCCCGTGAGCTCGCCAAGCAGCCGGGCGCGACCATCATCCACAACCTGATCACCTCGCGGGCGGTGCCCGAGATCGTCGAGGAGCACGGCGGCAAGCCGGTGCGCACCCGGGTCGGGCACTCCTACATCAAGGCCACCATGGCCGAGACCGACGCCATCTTCGGCGGCGAGCACTCGGGACACTTCTACTTCCGCGACTTCTGGCGCGCGGACTCCGGCATGCTCGCGGCGCTGCACGCGCTCGCCGCCCTGGCGGAGGGTGACGCGCCGCTGTCGGAGGTGCTGGCGCCGTACTCGCGTCACGTCGCCAGCGGCGAGATCAACTCCGAGGTCGCCGACCAGGCGGCGATGCTCACGCGGCTCGAGGACACGTGGGGTGCTCGGCCGGGCGTCAGCCTGGACCACCTCGACGGGTTGAGCGTCCTGCACGACGACTGGTGGTTCAATGTGCGCGCGTCCAACACCGAGCCGCTGCTGCGGCTCAATGCGGAGGGCAAGGACGCCGAGACCATGCACCGGATTCGCGACGAGGTGCTCGCGATGATCCGGTCCGAGGAGAAGTGAGTGAGCCGATGAACCTCGACCAGGAGCTGCTCGACCTGATCGTCTGCCCCGCCTGCCACGCCGGACTGGTCGTGGACGAGGCCGCCGAGGAGCTGGTGTGCTCCGGCTGCGGGCTCGCCTACCCCGTCCGCGACGACATCCCGGTGCTGCTGGTCGACGAGGCCCGCAAGCCCGCCTGACCCCCGCAGACCGGTGATGTCACCCGCGTTCGACGACGGACTCCTCGACGACGAGGCGGCCCTGGCACGCGCCGATCCGGACCTGCGCCGGATCGCCGAGGCCGGCGCCCGGGTGCGGCTGGAGTCGGCGACCTCGGCCGAGCCGCTCGCCGCCGCCGTGGCCCAGCTCGCCGAGTCGAGGCCCCGTGCGGTGGTCGCCGCCGGTCCGGACTCCCGGCTGCTGCGGGCCGTCCTCGAACCGACCTGCCCGGTCCCGTTCGTCGCCTGGCCGGGCCCCGGGCTGCCCGGGTGGGCCGGCGCCCTCGACCTGGTGGTCGTGCTCGCGCCGGACGGCACCGACCCCGGCACGGCCGCCGGCGTCGCAGAAGCGGTCCGCCGCGGCTGCCAGCTCGTCGTGGCCACGCCGGAGGACTCCCTGGTCGGCCGGCACGTGCCGGGCCGGTACTCCACCCTGCTGCCGACCGTGACCGGTGACCAGCTGGCGACGGCGGTCGTGATGCTCGACCTGCTCGACCGGCTGGACCTCGGACCGGACACCGAGGCCGAGGTGGTCGCCTCGGCGCTGGACGACGTCGCCACCCGCTGCAGCCCGTACCGCGACCTCGCGGTCAACCCGGCGAAGCTGCTGGCCAGCGGGATCGCCGACACCAGTCCGCTGCTCTGGGGCGGCACCGTCCTGGCGGCCCGGGCGGCTCGCCGGGTCGCCGAGTCGCTGCGCCGTGCGAGCGGCCGGGCCGCGCTCGCGGCCGACGCCGAGCACCTGCTGCCGGTGCTGGCCGCGGCGCCCCTCGCCGACGTCTTCGCCGACCCGTTCGCCGACGAGGACGGCGACCCGCGCCCGTCGCTGGTGATCCTCGACGACGGCTCGGTCGACCCCGTCGTCGTCGAGACCCGCGGCCGGCTCGTCGAGCAGGCCGAGGACCGCAACGTGCGGGTCGAGACGGTGACCACCGACGCGGACGGTGCCGTGGCCCGGTACGCCGCGCTGCTCGGGACCGGCACGTTCGCGGCCCGCTACCTCCAGATCGGGCTCAACGACCAGGTCGACTAGGCTCCACGACCATGTCGACCGAAGGTGGGACCAAGGCCGTCGTCGCCGCACTGCTGGCGAACCTGGGGATCGCGGTCACGAAGTTCGTCGCGTTCTTCCTGACCGGCTTCTCCTCGATGCTGGCCGAGGCGATCCACTCGGTCGCCGACTCCGGCAACCAGGGCCTGCTCCTGCTCGGCGGCAAGCGCTCGCGCAAGGAGGCCACCGAGGAGCACCCCTTCGGCTACGGGCGCGAGCGCTACATCTACTCGTTCATCGTGGCGATCGTGCTGTTCAGCGTCGGCGGGCTGTTCGCGCTGTACGAGGCGTACCACAAGGTCCACGAGATCCACGCCGGTCACTCCGAGATCGGCGACGACTGGAAGCGGTTCGTCCCGGTCGTGGTGCTCGGCGTCGCGATCCTCCTCGAGTCGATGTCCTTCCGCACGGCGATCGTCGAGACCAACAAGATCCGCGGCCGGGCGTCGTACGTGCAGTTCATCCGGCGGGCCAAGCAGCCCGAGCTCCCCGTGATCCTGCTGGAGGACTTCGCCGCGCTGCTCGGGCTCGCGTTCGCGTTCCTCGGTGTCACGCTGATGCTGATCACCGGCAACCAGTACTTCGACGCTGCGGGGACCGCACTGATCGGCCTGCTGCTCGTGCTGGTCGCGATCACGCTCGCCGTGGAGACCAAGAGCCTGCTGCTGGGGGAGTCCGCGTCCGAGGACGCCCAGCGGGAGATCCTGGCGGCCCTGGTCGCCACGGACGGCGTCGAGCGGGTGATCCACCTGAAGACGATGCACCTCGGTCCCGAGGAGCTCCTGGTCGCGGTGAAGGTCGGCGTCCGGGCCTCGGACTCGGCGGCGGACATCGCCACCGCGATCGACCGCGCCGAGCAGGCGGTGCGCTCGGCCGAGCCCACGGCGTCCTCGATCTACATCGAGCCGGACATCTTCCGCGCCGACTACGCGCCCGCCGAACGACCCGAGCCACCTTCGCCGCCTGCACACTGAGACCGCGTGGTCTGGTTAGTATTGACCCGCGCCTTTCGCACGAGACCGTGGCCAGACGCCCTGAACGCCGGTTCCGCCTGCCTTCAGCCTCGCCCGTATCCCTCGACACCCGCAAGGATCATCCATGGACTACAAGGTCGCTGACCTTTCCCTTGCCGCCTTCGGCCGCAAGGAGCTCACCCTCGCCGAGCACGAGATGCCCGGCCTGATGGCGATGCGCGAGCGCTACGGCGACTCGAAGCCGCTCGCCGGAGCCCGGATCGCCGGCTCGCTGCACATGACCATCCAGACCGGTGTGCTCATCGAGACGCTGGTCGCGCTCGGCGCGGAGGTCCGCTGGGCCTCCTGCAACATCTTCTCGACCCAGGACCACGCCGCCGCCGCGATCGTGGTCGGCCCGAACGGCACCCCGGAGAACCCCCAGGGTGTCCCGGTGTTCGCCTGGAAGGGCGAGTCGCTGGAGGAGTACTGGTGGTGCACCCGCCAGATCCTCGACTGGGCCGGCGAGCAGCCGAACATGATCCTCGACGACGGCGGCGACGCCACCCTGCTGGTGCACCTCGGTGTCCAGGCCGAGAAGACCGGTCAGGCTCCCGACCCGGCCACGGCGACCAGCACCGAGCAGCGGGTCATCTTCGAGGTGCTCAACGAGCAGCTCGCCGCGAACGCGAACTACTGGACCCCGATGGCCAACTCCATCAAGGGCGTCACCGAGGAGACCACCACCGGTGTCCACCGGCTCTACGACATGATGAAGGAAGGCTCGCTGCTCTTCCCGGCCATCAACGTCAACGACTCGGTGACCAAGTCGAAGTTCGACAACAAGTACGGCTGCCGGCACTCGCTCATCGACGGTATCAACCGCGCCACCGACGTGCTCATCGGCGGCAAGGTCGCGGTCGTCTGCGGCTACGGCGACGTCG
>Ga0255338_1004971_pt1 | contig 12867 bp, 14 predicted proteins | sample MeOH1_35cm_T4_19_FD_203715 | JGI IMG/M metagenome (GOLD analysis project Ga0255338, IMG submission 203715) | Sandy soil microbial communities from University of British Columbia, Vancouver, Canada - MeOH1_35cm_T4_195 | ecosystem: Engineered > Artificial ecosystem > Sand microcosm > Unclassified ...
CGCTGCAAGCGGCCCACGGCACGGCGAGCCCTTTGGATGCGTCAGGCCTCTCCTTTGGCCAGCCGGCGTCGGGCCCGCACCCGGCGAAAGCCCACCTGAGGCATGATCCGCTGCACCTGGTCCACCGCAAGCGTCACCTGGAAGGTCCGGATCAAGTAGTCCCGCAAGACGGCCCCGGTCCAGTTATTGGTGGCGTAGCGGTGCTCCCGTGGGCTCTGTCGCAGCACCTGCTTGACCTGCTCGCGGGCGGCGGTCCCCAGGGCCGAGACCGGTCCCGGACGCGGTACGCAGCGAAGCGCCGTCACCCCTTCGGCCTCGAAGAGGCGCAAGGTACGCCCCGCAGTTTTGCGGCTCATGCCGACCAAGCGCGCGGCCGCTTGCAAGTCGTGTCCGGCTGCCGAGAGCAGCACGAAGTGGGCGCGGCGGCGCTCTAGGTGGGTGTGGCCCTGCTGATAAAGCTGCTGCAGCGCCTCCTGCTCTTCGGTGGCCAACGGGCGAACGAACCGCTGATGCATGGGGATTACCTCCACCATTCACCAACGGGTCTCCTCGCTCGAACGATTCGCCGCCCACGCGGTTCTGTTTAGTTGGGTATGATGAGGTGGAAACTCGCAAGTCGTAGCACAGGACGCTGTATCGCTCGTCGCCTTGAATGCCGCCACCCAATCACCTGAGTCCACGTCAGGAAACGGCGCTCGTGAAGGCAGCCCAAGCCGGAGACGCCGGTGCGTTTGATCGCCTGGTCGAGGAGTACCAGGATTAACTTTACCGGCTCATGGTGCGGGCCTGCCATCATCCAAACGACGCGGAGGAAGTCGCCTCCGAAGCGTTCGCCCGAGCCTATGAGCGACTGTGCCAGTTCGAGGGCCGTTCGTCTTTTGTGACCTGGCTGGGACGCATCGCCACAAACCTGTGCTTCCGGCGGCGAGAGAAGGCCGAGGTTCCCTCGGTCTCTCTGGAAGAGCGGGCCTGCGAAGAGGAAGGGCATCCGGACCGCACTCCGCCAGCCGCCGGGCCGACGCCGGAGCCGCGCCCTTCAGGATGAGATGAAGCGGACCATCCGCGGCGCCGTCGCAGAGCTTCCCGAGCCGGACCAGACCGTGCTCCGGCTACGGGACATCGAGCAACTATCCGCCGCCGAAGCGGCAGAGAGGACGGGCCTCACGGTCGCCGCCGTGAAAGCCCACCTTCACCGGTCCCGGGCCCGACGGCGCGAGCGCCTGAACTCTTACTTCCTCGGCGAAGAGTAGTCAGGCCTACCGCGCGGCCTTCTGCAGCTCGTACTGGCTAAAGATGGTGCCGTTCGCATCTTCGGCGGAGATGCGGCCCTCCACTCGCGGCGCGATGCTACCGTGTCGCTCCAGGTACTGGCGCATGGCATCGTGGATGCCCATGTCCAGCACCCGGGTTCCGGATGCTCCGGGATAGCGGCAGAGCATCTCTCGGGGGTCGCCGGGCCGGTCGCAGGTGGCGAGGGTGAAGCGGTCCTCGTCCCGCACCGGCTTCCCGTTCACCTTCATCCAGACCACCCGGTGCCCTTTTGGGGCGCCGATGCGGAACCGCACCTCCATCCCGCTGGGGCGCGGACCCCAGCCGCCCCGCTGGCCGTACACATCGCTGGCGAACACTTGCTCCAGGCTCTCCTCCCAGAATTCGCGAAGCTGACGACCGGTCAGCGTTCCCATCTTTACAGGCGCCTCCATGGGGAAGATGTTCAGCAGGTCCTCCTCCGTTAGGGGTCCCGCGGGGACGGGATAGGAGAACCGGAAGCCGTTGGTCATCCCGATGTCGGCGCCCGTGGCCTCGCGCACCGCATCGGCTATCAGGTTGTCCATAGGGCTCTCCAGCACGCCCTTGCGGAACAGATCCGTCTCGGTGCGACCGACCACTCGCTCCAGCCGCTCGCGGAACGGCGCTCGCGCCGCTTCCACCAGGCGCTGCACCTCCGGATCGGGGCGATACCGCTGCGGGGTCACCTCCATCAGCCGGTGCTCGTAGCCGGTGACCCGTCCGCCTCGGAGGTGAAAGGTGATTCGCGTCAGGAACGAGCCCTCGGATCCGGACTGCACTACCGGGACACCGTCTTCGATAATCGGATGCTCCGTGCGCTCGTGGGTGTGGCCTCCCAGGATGAAGTCCACGTCGCGAATCTCGCGCGCCAGGCGGGTCTCCTGGGCGAGCCCAAGCTCGGTAGCGAGGAGCACCACCTCCACCCCTTCTTGCCGCAGCCGGTCTACCTCGGCCTGGACGCCTTCCTTGAACGAGAACTTCAGGCCCTTCGAGTAATCGGGAGCCATACTCTTGTCGACGATGATGGAAGTGATGCCTACCACGCCCACCCGCACGCCATTGATTTCCCGCACGATCGACGGCGCGAAGAGCCGTTTTCCGGTCGCTACGTCGCGGACGTTGATGGCGATGACGGGGTGGTTGAGCTCTCCCATCCGTTTCCGGAACACCTCCGGTCCGTAGGCGTATTCCCAGTTGCCCGGCACGAAGGCGTCGATGCCCAACCGATTTACTACCGGCACGATGGCGGCACCCTGCGTCCACTCCGCCACCGCGGAGCCGTGGATCGTGTCGCCGACGTTCACCAGCAGCGTCTGTCCGGGATGAGCCTGCCGCTCCTCCCGGATCGCCGCGGCCAGGAGGGCGAACCCTCCCGCAGGGCGGAACGTCGGCGTCCCGTCCTTCCCGAAGAAGACTTCCGGGTGCATTTTAAGGGCGGCGTGCGCGTCCGCCATGTGCAGGACCGTGACCGTGCGCTCCGGTAGCTCCGGGGCGGCAGCTCCCCCGGCTGCCTGAACCGCGCCAAGCAGCGCCAGCAGGGCGAGAGCGCCGGCGACCGGTGACGGGGCTGGACGCATCACGGTCGGTCTCCCTTCGTAAGACCCGCCTGCAGAAAGGCGCTGAACTGACGGGGGTCGTTGTAGCCTTCGGTGTGGGCCAGGATCTTACCGTCGGGTGCGAGGACAAAGGACTGCGGGATTCCATCCACCCGGAACCGTTCGGCCAGAGCCTGGTTGTCATCTACGTTCAGATGCACCGGCACGAGCTTCCGGGTCAGCTCCGCCACTTTGGGGTCCTGGAAGGTGATCTCTTCCATCAGGCGGCACGGCGGGCACCAGTCAGCGTAGAACTCGACCAGTACCGGCTTGCCGCTCTTCGTGGCGGCCTGCCGGGCGGCTTCAAAGTCCTTCGACCACGCGATCTTCACACTCGATTCAGCACTGGAGCTGGCCTGCGTCGGCTCGGTGCGGAACAGCGGCATGAACGCCGCACCCGCCAGTAATGCCGCGCCGGCCAACAGTAGCCCGCGCTTCCAGTCACTTCCCTGAGACTTGACCATCATACGACTCCTTCTGTGATCGTGCGGCGGGAAGCCCCGCCGGTGAGGCGTGATCCGCGGTCTCCGCTCCGGGAGAACGCGGCTGCGTGATCTCGCGTCGAGACTCGACGCGGCAGCTGTTTGCCATTCAGGTGGGCACGCCGAACGCGGGCAGTATCCAGCGCATCAGCACCACGTAGGCGCCGATCAGCAGAAGGGGCCAGAGGTACTCCGGCATTTTCAATAACCTCGCTCTAGTCATTAGTGTAGGTAAGGGCCGGCGTTCAGACGCCGACCTTCAGGTAAGCGAAGCCGGCTTCCTGTTGGCGCACCAACTCCGCGACCGCGGCGTCAACGGTCTCCACGAAGGGGAAGAGACTCTCTCTCGTCACGTTGAACCGCTTCATCGTGTTCCGGCACAGCGCGAGCTTGACGCCGCCCGCCTGCAGGCCCCGCAGCCGCTCATCCATCGCCGTGTTCGTCTTCTGGAGTAGCGGATACGCCTTGCCGTGGACGACCACCTCGGCCTCCACGTTCTCCGGACCGAAGACTTGCCGCAGGTTCTCCACGTTCCGCAGGGCGGCGTCCCACCGCTCCGGGGTATCCGCCGTCAGGTCGAACACGGCCCGGTGCTTCTTCGGGCTCCCCGCTTCCCCGCGCCGGCCGGTCACCACTGCGAGGGCACCAGCGGCCAACGCCAGCAGCGATCCTCGTCGATCCATTTCTCCTCTTCTCTGCGGCTCCAAGTAGTCCGCCGTATCTGGATGGATACGGTTACGGTGGAAAGGGATTCAGAAAGAGACCGAAAAGCCGGAGATCCGCGTCGGACTCCGGCCTCCTTCTCGCTCCCATACCCTCCAGCGAGCGTCAGTGGTGCTCGGGAGTGAGTGGGGTTGGTACCGGATGGGTGCGGTGCATCGCGTCCATGCCGTCCTGCACGAAGCCGTCGACCGCCCGGGCGTGGGCCTGGATGAGCCGGACGGCCTCGTCGAATGGGACCAGGTCGCGGTGGCCGCTCAATCCCCAGAACCGGCCGTCGCGGGCCAGCATGTCATCCTTCAAGCCCACGACCACCTCGCGGGCCACGGACCACTCCGTCCGCGTGACGAAGGGCACCCAGTGCGACGAAAGCCAGGGGGAGAGGACCGGAACTTCCAGGATCCTCGGGGGCCGGAGGCCCATCACTGCTGCAGTGCGCTCCAGGATCTCGCGGCCGGAGAGGGTCTCCGGACCGGGTAGGTCGAAGCAGTCGCTGCCGGACAGCGGTATCGTAAGGGCGTAGACGAGCGCAAAGACGACGTCGTTGATGGCCACGGGCTGAGTGCGAGACTTGAGCCAGCGGGGCAGCGCCATCCACGGAAGCCTGGCGGCCAGGTCACGAACCATCAGCCGGGAGAGACTACCGTGCCCGACGATCATACTGGACCGCAGCTCCACCGCGGGGACGGCGCCGGACCGCAGCGCCTTGCCGACCTCCAGCCGGCTCGCCAGGTGTTCGGAAGCGGGGCCGCAGGGCTTCATCCCGCCCAGGTAAACGATGCGCTGCACACCCGCGTCGGAAGCCGCCCGTGCGGACCGCTGCGCTGCTTCTACTTTGCGGCGACGGAAGTCGCTCACTCCGCCATGCCGTGGACCAGGTAATAGGCGAACCGGCAGCCGCAAAGAGCGCGCCTGATGGCGGCTTCATCGGACGCGTCCCCCGTCGCGGGTCAGGCCGGCCACGGCGTAGCCCTCCCGCTCCAGGCCGGGCCACAGGTTTTGGCCCACGAAGCCGGTTGCGCCGGTTAGCAGCACTCGATCCGCCGGTGTCTCCATCGGTCCGCTCCAGGAAGTCGTGCCGCCCGCCAGGAGCTTGCATTGTTGTCAGTCCCTCTGAACGGCGCCAGCTCGTTCCTTCACCTGCGGGGTGTTGACGGCGCTCGGTGTTCATCGGTTGCCCAGAGCTCGTCATCGCGATCTCCGCCTCTACTCAGCGAGACTTGCCGCGCCGGGGCGCCGGAACCCGCTCGGCCGGCTCTTTCTGCCCCGGCAGCTTCAGGCTGCTGATCCGCCATGCCCAACGCATGATGCGTCCTCCTTACGGCCGTGCCGCTGCCCGCCCGCTGCTCGCCCTGCGTCGCAGCGAAACGACCACTCTCTCACCTAAGACCGACCATTCAGTCGAAGAGATCTTCCAGCCAGTTCTTGCGCCGCCTGCGGCTGTAGTCGTCGTCATCTCCGTGGGCGCGTCTGGGTGGTCGTTCGCCTGGGTACTCACCCTGCATCGTGGCGGAGCGGGCGAGGATCTTGTCCAACTCCCCACGGTCCAACCACACGCCCCGACACTGGGAACAGTAATCGATCTCCACCCCCTGGCGCTCCATCATCTGGAGTGTTGCGTTGCATGCCGGACACTGCACCTGTGTTTCTCCTTTCTATGCCGCCGCAGATTTGCCGTGCGACTCGGTGGGTGGGACGCTCGCCGCCTCAGCGAGCGGGAGCCTCTCCTCAAGGGGGGTAGCGATAGTTGCTACCGAACCGGCCATGCGGGCCGCCGAGGCTTGCCCCACTGCCGGTGGAGCAAGCCCCGAGTCCTCCCGTCTTGGGAACTTGAGACTGCCGAGGAAAAGCGCTCCGCCGACCAGCAGAATTCCGAGCGCCAGGTAGAGCAGGTCCAGGGCGGTACGGTAATCCAGCCTGAGCGCATGCCCGAAGAACTCGATGATAATCACCAGGAGGATCAGCCGCGCGATCCGGTCCTTCAGATCATCCACGTCGTGGACCCGGAGCAGGCGCGGACCTACGTCGGCGGCGTCGACCGGCTCCAGACGGTTGACAAACAGCTCGTAGAGGCCCAGGGCAAAGATCACCAGGATCGCGGCGATCAGATAGCCGTCGACCGCGTTCACGATGCCGGTCACCACCTCCGTGCGCAGCTCGTAGCGCCCTTCGCGGGTCAGCGACGAGCTGCCGTACCCGGCGATGCGGCCGATGAGATGGAGGGCGTCCACCGTCGCCAGGTAACAGGCCCCGGCGGCCACCGCCAGGCTGGCCAGCACTCCGGGGAGCAGCATGAACCGGCTGCGCCAGAGCCAGGTCTCGAACCACACCTCAAAGCGTTTCATCGTTCCCTTTCAGCGTGCCGGAGAAGCCACTTCTCCAGCTCGACGGCCCAGAAGACCAGAGTGCTCGCTGCCAGGGAGACTCCCAACTCCCCGCCGTTCAGCGGCCGGGTCCCGAACAGCGCCTGGAGCGGCGGCAGGTAGACTACCAGGAGCTGGAGCGCCAGCGTAACGAGCACCGCGGCCAGCAGGAGTTTGTTGCTGCCCAGCCCGATCCGGAAGAGCGACTCCCGGTTGGACCGCACGGCCAGCGCGTGCCCCAACTGGGAGAGAGTGAGCGTCATGAAGACCATCGTTCCCCACGCGGCGCGGCCGGTGGACCAGCCCCAGTAACCGACCCCGAAGGAGACCAGCGCCAGGAGCAGGCCGATCAGGACGATGTGGCGCCCGATCCCGCGGCTGAAGATGCTCTCGCCGGGCGCGAAGGGCCGCCGGCGCATCGCGTCCTTCTCCGTCGGCTCCAGGCCGAGCGCCAGCCCGGGCACCCCGTCGGTGACCAGGTTCATCCAGAGGATCTGAAGCGTGGTCATCGGCAGCGGCATCGCGAAGGCCTGCGAGAGGAACATCACCAAGACCTCGGCGGAGTTGGAAGTGACGATGTACTTCACGAACTTCCGGACGTTGTCATAAATGGTCCGCCCCTCTTCGACGGCGCTCACGATGGTGGCGAAGTTGTCGTCGGTGATCACCATCCGGGAGGCTTCCTTGGAGACGTCCGTGCCGGTGATCCCCATCGCCACGCCGATATTCGCCTTCCGCAGCGCCGGCGCGTCATTCACCCCGTCCCCCGTCATCGCCACGACATGCCCGCGGGTCTGGAGCGCCTCCACGATCCGGAGCTTGTGCTCCGGGGAGACCCGCGCGTACACCGCGACCATCTCCACCGCACGCTCCAGCTCTTCCTGGGACATGGCGGTCAGGTCCTGGCCGGTCAGGATGTGGCCGTCCCCCGGAGGCGCGATCCCGAGCTGGCGAGCGATCTCCAGGGCGGTCAGCGGGTGGTCGCCGGTGATCATCACCGGGCGGATGCCGGCGGCGCGACAGGTTGCGACCGCGTCCCGCACTTCCGGGCGGGGCGGGTCGATCATCCCCACGAGCCCCACGAAGGTCAGCCCGGCTTCCAGGGCCTCGACCTCGCCGTCCTGCGGCAGCTCATCCACCGGCCGGTAGCCCACGCCCAGCACCCGCAGGCCGGACTGCGCCAGCCGGTTGTTGGCGTCCTCCGTGCGTCGGCGCCACTCCGGAGTGAGGGGCCGGATCGTGTTCTCGACCAGGATCCGGTCGCTGATCGCAAGCATCCCGTCCGGCGAGCCTTTGGTAAAGGCGACCAGCCGGTGCTCCCGGAAGCGCTCCCGCAGGGACGCTGTCTCCACCTCCGCGGAGGAGGACCCACCCTCTCCCTCCAGGACTGCCCGGTGGACCGTCGTCATCCGCTTCCGCTCGGACGAGAACGGCGCTTCCGCGACGCGAGGGAAGGTGGCCTCCAGGCGGGCCTTCCAGAGCCCGTAGTGGGCCGCGGCGATCAGGATCGCACCTTCAGTTGGGTCGCCGACTGCGACGTGGACCCCGGAATCCCCTTCCACCGGCTGGAGCAGGGCATCATTGCAGAGGGCGCCCGCCGCCAGGAGCAACTCCTGGGAGGGCTCGGGCAGCCGCTCCGGGCGGTCGGTGGTGTCCAGGACCGGGTGTCCGCGCCGGACCGCCGGCGTCAGGTCGGCGGCATGCCCCGCCGCGTCCAGAACGACCACCTGCATCCGGTTCTCGGTCAGGGTGCCGGTCTTGTCCGAGCAGATGACGGTGACCGAGCCGAGGGTCTCCACCGCGGGCAGCTTCCGAATGAGGGCGCCGCGGCGAAGCATCCGCTGCGCGCCGAGCGCCAGCGTGATCGTCATGACGGCCGGCAGGCCTTCCGGAATCGCGGCCACCGCGACCGCCACGCCCGCCATCAGCATCTCCAGGAGGGACCCGCCCCGGAGCGCGCCCATCAGGACCATGAGCGCCACGATCCCCAGGATCGCGAGCGCCAGCGCGACGCCGAGCTGGCTGATGCGGCGCTGGAGGGGCGTCTTCTCGCCTTCCACGCCCTGGATCAGGGTGGCGATCCGGCCCAGCTCGGTGGCCATCCCGGTCTCGACCACGGCGCCGGTGCCGCGCCCGTAGCTGACCGACGTGCCCATAAAGAGCATGTTGTGGCGGTCGCCCAGCGGGATCTCGCCCCCGCCAAGCGCCGCTAGGCTCTTGTCGACGGGCAGCGACTCCCCGGTCAGGGAAGCTTCCTGCGCCCGCAGGTTGGCGGCTTCCACCAGGCGGAGATCGGCAGGCACCACGCTCCCGGCCTCCAGGAGCACAAGGTCGCCGGGCACCAGCTCCCGCGCGGGGATCTCATGTACGCGCCCGCCCCGGCGTACCCGGACAAGCGGCGCCGCGAGGCGCTTGAGGGCCGCCATCGCCTTCTCCGCCCGGTATTCCTGGATAAAGCCGAGGAGGACGTTCAGCCCCACGATTGCCAGGATGGCCCCGACATCGATCCACTCGCGCGCGCTCCCTTTCTGGAGCGCAACCAGCGCCTCGACCAGTGCCGCTCCGATCAGGATCAGGATCATGACGGCCGTGACCTGCTCCCACACGATCCGCCAGGGGCTCTTCAGCCCGCGCTCCACCAGCTCGTTGGGGCCGTGCTGCTGTAGCCGCGCGGCGGCTTCCTCGTCGGAGAGCCCCTGCGCGGCGTCCGTCCCCAGCCGGGAGAGGACGGCCCCCGTCCCGAGCTGGTGCCAGCCGGCCGCCGCCTCGCGAGAGAGCGGGTCTGGAATCCTGTAGTCCGGCTCCGCGCGCCGGGGCGCGGGGGCCTGCTCTCGGTTCGGGGGAAGCTGGGTCATCAGTATCCTCTACCACGCTCGCTCCGGGCGACAGGAGAGGACCGTCTCCTCGTCCGGCACCTCTGGCCTCACAGCAGCACGACCCCGCAGCCCGCGGGGAACGGTCATCTTCGTATCTGCTAACGCCATTTGCTCTGCCCGCAGCCGGATCAAGAGCCTGGCGACGGCGCTAAATAGCAGCATGCTCGCTCTCCGGCTACGCGCTGCGGGATTCTGGCACCACCAGCACCGAACACCCCGCGTGACGCAGGACGTTCAGCGAGACGCTGCCCATACAGAAGCGCTCAATCCGGCTCAGGCCCTGCCGTCCAATGACCATCAGGTCCGCTCGCTGCTCCTCGGCGATCTCCAGCAGCCCCTCCGCCGGATGCCGCTGGCGGAACTCCGTGCTGACGGGCCGGCCCACCTCCCGGAACGCCGCGGCGACTTCCTCCAGCCGCACCCGCGCCTCCTCTTTCTCCCAGACCTGGAGCGCGTGCAGTTGGGCCGCCAGCGAGGGGACTCGTCCCGCCGGGGTGCCGCCTGCCTGGTAGAACGGCAGCGCCGTTGCGAGCAGGACCTCGCAGTGAGAGGGCAGTGGCAGTTCCCGCACGAACCGCGCTGCCCGTAGGGCGGTATCCGAGCCGTCGATCCCCACCACCACCCGGTCCAGGTCCCCGCTCAGGGGCCGGGCGACCAGCACCGGGCAGGGAGCATGGCACACGACCCGCTCTGCGACACTGCCGAGGAGGAAGCGGGCGACCGCGTTCAACCCGCGCGAGCCCAGCGCGATGAGGTCCGGATTCAGCTCTTCGGTGCGCCGCAGGACCACTTCCGCCGCAGTCCCGCAGTCCATCGCCTGCGAGAGACGGGCCGGGCTGCTCTGCAGCGCCGCTGCTGTCCGTTCCAGCCGGTACTGTCCTTCCGCCTCTTCCCCGCTCCCGGCCACGGTGAGCAGCACGATCTCGTCGCCGCCTTTCAGATCCAGCCCCCTCAGCAGCCGCGCCGCGGCGAGGGCGCCTTCCGAACCGTCCGTCGCGTACAGGATCCGCATGGTCGCCTCATCTCCCCGGCCACCCGCGTCTTCTGCAGTCTGCTCTGATCCAGCCTACAGTCAGGGCGCGCTAGATTCAGGATGCCCGGAATCGAGGAGTGTGCCTCGCCGCAAGCCCATGCCATTCGCAGTTGGAACGGGATCAGATCCAGAACGCAGCAATGGTGCGATTGATCAGATGAAAGAAGTGTGACAGCGACCACCAACGAGAAGTCCGCGACGGTGTCAGTCACCGAAGCACTCTCCTGGTTACCGGGTAGTCTGAGACCAGGGAGGCTCGGCTCGGGCACTGGCCCCGGGGAGGGCAGGAGGCGCTGACGCCTGGATAGCGAGTGCAGACCACGCCTCGTCATTGGAGGGCAGACTGAAATGTACGCGAAGATCCTGGTTCCCGGAGATGGTTCCCGCTGCTCGGCCTGAGCCGTGGAATGGGCGGCGGATGTTGCCGGGCGGTACGGCGCCCGGGTGACCCTGCTGTTCGCTCCGGAACTGCACTCTTTGCGCGATGCGCCACTCGGAGAGGCGATCAGAGGGGAACTCCTGGAGGCGCGCCACGCCGCCAACGACGAGATGCTCGCCCGGATGGCGCGGATCTGCGAGGCCGCGGGCATCCCGGTCGAGACCCGACAGGTCGAGGGCTCACCTGCGGCGGTGATCGCCGGGGAGGCGGAAGCCGGAGGCTATGATCTGATCGTGATGGGCAGTCTGGGCCTGGGTCTCGGTGAGCAGGAGCAGCAGCTCATCGGGAGCGTCACCGAACGGGTCCTGCGGCGGGTCGCCTGTCCGGTGCTGGTGGTGAAGTAGGCCGGGTAGACAGGCAGAGGTGTGTCGGGGCCGGAAGGAGTCTGAGCGCGGCGGCCAACACCTTCGCTTTACATTCTGCGACCTGGATCGCGGCCGAACCGGAGGACCCTCGGAGCCACTCCCCCCTGCGGTTTCGCGGTATAGTATCGGTGAGGTGAAACCAACTACCTCGTGGCCCACTTCTTCGAGCAGGAAAGACCAACTACCCCTTCTCGGGAGTAACCAACTACCCATCATTCTGGCCGGCAGGCCAGGCACGAATAGTTGGAAAGTTTATAGTGATGAGACCAAACTCCTTCCAAGTAGTTGGTCGTAGCCTCCATAGCATGGGCTTCGCGCCACAGTATTCCACAGGCAGCAACAGAGTGGTGACGGAGCGGTCCCATTTCGTTATGACCCAGAGCTTCTCGCCGGTGGAGAGCCGGTAGGCGGAGAGCACTTGGGCACCCACAAGGAGTGCTTGTCGGTTGATGGTGCGGTCGTGCTCGTCCAAGTCCCCCAGTCGCCGCGGGCGTGGCGCCGCCCTGGCTGCTGCCGGATCCTCTCCAGCAGCAGCCAGGGCGGCCAGCGCACCGGGGGTGGCGACGATCTGGCCAAGGGGCAGGGGCTGATGGCGGCCGCGGCGGGAATCTTCAAACATGCTGTCTCGGTGGGCGCGAGCGTAGCACTGCCACGGGAGAAAGCAAGCCCAAAGTTTAGGCGCGCCGTCAGCCCTGCGCTAGAATAGAGCGACTTTCTCTGGGAGAACAGAGCAATTACTCCGTTCTGGGACAGAGCCCCTACCCACCCATCTGATCCGGCCAGCTAGGCACAACCTGTTGCATTCCTAACCCGTAAGAGAGCACCTCCGTCCTAGGGAGTGCGCCTACGGCTTGGATTGAGTGGAAGGGGTTGTTTCGTTGCCTCTTTCCAATAACGACGCGTTATGGTGAGACCGCATTCCAGCTAACCTGTAACACTGCCCAGATAGAGCAGGAGTTGCATATTCCCCCCGAGTCAAAGGTGGAGCACCTGTAACCTCCGCCGACCGGCCCCGAGCTTGTTACGAGCCGACGAATTCGCCTGCCAACACATTCATCAGGTTGACATGCTGCTCATGGATCCGGGTGCGAGTCCTCAATGGGGTGCCGTCTGTGCGAATCGTAGCCCCGCCCGTTCCGCTCAATCTATTCGACGGTTTGCTGTCACCTCTAGTTTTCGCTTGCTTAAAGGCCCCCCAAAAAACAGGAGACACTGAGCCAAGCGGCGAATGCATAGGCAGAATTGAGTTCCGGCGACGCGAGTGATGGCGCGTCCCCGGGTAAGCTGCGAAGGCCGTATCTGGGAACCCATCACCTCCCGGGTCGGCCTTTGCCCTTTCAGGGCCGTGCATGGGGACCATCACCTCCGTGCGCGGCCCTTTTGCGTTATGGAGCATCAGACGCCGTATTTCGAGCACGGGAAAATGAGCGTCTGACTTGCGTGATTTTCGAGGCGTGTGGGACTCCGTTTTGTGCCTGGGGCATTCGCTACAGGCACAAAAAACAGCATCTGACTGTTAATCAGAGGGTTAGTGGTTCGAATCCACTCGGGGGAGTTAGTCTACAACCGCATAAGCTATCCGGTGCCTGCTTTCAGTGCCCAGATGAGCATCCATTGACCTCCTGTCTCCCATGCAGGAGGTCAAATTGCGTCTGGCTTCTCAATCGCCGGACGGAACTGATCCCGCGGCGCCCCCGCCTGCGC
>Ga0255338_1004972_pt1 | contig 12866 bp, 10 predicted proteins | sample MeOH1_35cm_T4_19_FD_203715 | JGI IMG/M metagenome (GOLD analysis project Ga0255338, IMG submission 203715) | Sandy soil microbial communities from University of British Columbia, Vancouver, Canada - MeOH1_35cm_T4_195 | ecosystem: Engineered > Artificial ecosystem > Sand microcosm > Unclassified ...
TATCAAATTTAATATCCTGTGATTCTTCGTTTTTACTCAGCAGGTCATCAAAATTGGTGGTGCCGTCCTTGTATTTAATGATATTTGCTTTTGCGCCATCGATGTAAATGGTATCAACAACAAGTTGCTTTTTGAGTAAAGGCAATACGGCGAGCGCTACCTGCGCACTTTGGATAGAGGCAAATTCCTTGTCTGATTTATGTTCAGAGATGGAAACTTTGCCTAAATTTGCACCAATTTTTGGCCAAAAAGCCAGTTTGATGTCACCTTCTATATTCAGGGTGCGTTCTTTTTTATCCTGCACCAGCTTGATAATGAGCGGTTTGTAATCATTGGGGTTAAAAGTCGCTGAAATGATTGCTACTGCCAGCAGCAGCAAGGCAACAATGCCGCCTAAACCGAATAAACCATATTTTAGTAGTTTTTTCATGATGTACTCTATCAATTCAAGATGGTTAACCAAAGCAGATTAAATTCTACCGCCACTTTTTACAATAAGGAAAAGTACCTATAGGCCAGCGGTTTTATAGATCAGCAGTTACTTAAAATACCAGATGACTATTAACCCCAGCGCGATCCGGTACCAGGCGAATATTTTGAAATTATGGCTGCCAACAAAGCGCAGCAGGAATTTAATGGCTACTAAAGCGGAAGCAAATGCTGTGACGAAGCCAACAGCAAACATGCCAATATCATCCATTGAAAGCAGCTTCCAGTTTTTAAGCAAATCGTAACCTGATGCGGCAAACATGATGGGGATAGCCAGGAAGAATGAAAACTCGGTGGCGGTATGGCGATTCAGGCCGAACAGCATGCCGCCTAAAATTGTTGCGCCAGAGCGTGATACCCCTGGGATAAGTGCAGCAGCCTGGGCAAATCCTATCTGCCAGGCTTGTTTTTGAGTCATATCATCAATAGATACCGTTTTGCCCTTGAGCGGCATTTTTTCAATCAGCAAAATAGCCAGGCCGCCTAGAATCAAGGCAATGGCGACCGTAATTGGTGAGAACAGATATTCTTTGATTTTATCGTGGAAAACTAAACCGATTAAAGCCGCAGGCAAAAACGCGACAATCAGGTTGAGGGAAAAATTCTGCGCTTTGGTTTGACGGGTAATGTGCCGGGCGGTATCAATCAGCTTGCGGCGGTATTCCCAGCAAACGGCTAAAATCGCGGCCAGCTGAATCACGATGTCGAACACCTTGGCTTTGTCATCATTAAAGCCGAGCAGGTCACCCACAATGATGAGGTGTCCGGTGCTGCTGATTGGCAGGAATTCGGTAGCGCCTTCTACCAAGCCTTGAACAAAGGCTTTGAATAATAAAATTAAATCCATATTTTTGTTTTATCTGTGATGATTTATTTAGTTTTTGTACAACAAAAATGGGCATCCAAGCCCATTTTTTTGATAATTTCAAATTTATTTAAACATACCTAACACTGCTGTCAGCAGATTGCCGGAGCTGGCATTTATTTCGCCGTCAGGGGTCATTTTGTCGATTACCTGTGGCAGGTACTCAGCAATTTTGGCGCTGACTTCGTCCGAATCCATACCTAGTTTGTCGGCGATATTGGTGACGGTGTCACTGCCTAATACCTGCGTAATTTGTTCGGCAGAAATCGACAAATTTTCACCTTTGCCTATCCATGAAGCCGCTTCATCTGCAAAGCCACCGGTTTTGAATTTTTCTACGACACCCTCAAGCCCGCCATTCTGGTTAAATAGATCCATTGCCATTTGTGCCATGGCACCTTTATCACCGCCTAGTTTACCCAGCACTGCACCTGCTACGCTGTCAAATAATCCCATGATATTTCCTTCTGTTTCTAAATGAGTAAGAGTAACTCAAAAACGTTCATCATTGCGCAAATAGCGCCACTGCCCAACGGGCAGTTTACCTAAATTAACACTGCCGATGCGAATGCGTTTTAAGCCGACTACATGCAGCCCCACCATTTCGCACATACGGCGAATCTGGCGTTTTTTGCCTTCACGCAATACAAAGCGCAACTGGTCTTCATTCTGCCAGCTTACTTTGGCTGGTTTCAGTTTTTCACCATCCAGGCTCAAGCCAAAATTCAGCAGTTTCATGCCAGCATCACTCAATTCACCAGTGACTCTTACCAAATACTCCTTTTCAACCGTGGAATCTTCACCAATCAGGTGTCGTGCCACACGGCCGTCCTGAGTTAGTACCAACATTCCAGTCGAGTCAATATCCAGGCGGCCGGCAGGTGCTAAGCCATGCAGCATGCCGCGATGAAATTGTTTGGGGATTTTCTGGTGCAGCATGGGGTCATCCGGCCACTGGTTATCGGGATGCACAAGCACGATTGCCGGTTCATAGCCGTCTTCCGCCTGTCCGCTGACATAACCCACAGGTTTATGCAGAATAATCGTTACATTCTCAGCTTGGTGTTCCTTGGCATAGCTACTGATCACAATTTCAGCATCCGGGTCAATGCGTGTGCCTAGCGTATCTATAATTTCACCATTGACCTTCACCCAGCCGTTTACTATCCATTCATCAGCTTCGCGGCGTGAACAAAGCCCGCGCTCCGCCATCACTTTTGATAGGCGTGGCTGCTCAGATTGACTTGCATTGGCTTTAGCGGCAAACACTTCTTTATTCGAGCGGTTTTTATCAAACTCACTGGCTACGAAACCATCACGTACTTTACCGCCACGGCGCGGCGGGTTGCGGTACGCGCCCTCACGGTCAGCCTTGTCGCGGCTGGTGGTGCTATTTCTGCGTGCATCTACCTGCACCGCACGTGATGCCGGTGCGCGGCTATCCGGGGTTTGTTGTCTCGCCGGTGTTGATGATTGATCATGCAATGCGCCATCATGGCGATGGTTGCGCTGACGTGGAGCGCCATTGTTTTCTGGTACCAATGGCCTTTGTTCACGTTCGGTACGCACTGGCTTGCTCGCCTGTGTATGTGGTTGCTGTGTTTCAGCACGCTGGGTTTTTACTGCCGCCGTTGTACGGTCACGCGGAAGCGTGTTGCTGCGGCGTACCGGGGATTTTTTTGCCGCAACGGTTGGCGCTTCACTCGATTTTTTGGATAATTTTAGGGTAGTCAAAACAGTTTTCCTTGAATGTCGCTATTTTACGCCTTTTTCAATTGCAACGCCTGAAAACGATGTCCTAAAGCTATGATTCATCTGAAACAAAACAGCCAGCATTAGGCTGGCTGTTTTGTTGGCTACGGTTACATCAAAAACTAAACCTTTTGATAAACTTCGCTACCTTTTTTGACAAACTCTATGGCTTTTTCCTGCATGCCTTTGGCGAGGGCTTCTTTCTCATCCACACCTAATTTGTCCGCATAGTCGCGCACATCCTGCGTGATTTTCATTGAACAGAAGTGCGGGCCGCACATTGAGCAGAAATGGGCTTGTTTTGCACCTTCCTGCGGCAAGGTTTCATCGTGGAATTCCTTGGCTTTTTCCGGATCGAGGCCAAGGTTGAACTGGTCTTCCCATCTGAATTCAAAACGTGCTTTTGATAAAGCGTTGTCGCGAATCTGAGCGCCCGGGTGGCCTTTTGCCAAGTCAGCCGCGTGAGCCGCGATCTTGTAGGTAATAATACCAACGCGCACATCTTCTTTGTCGGGTAGGCCCAAATGCTCTTTCGGTGTTACGTAACATAACATGGCACAGCCATACCAGCCTATCATGGCGGCACCGATGCCTGAAGTGATGTGGTCATAACCCGGTGCGATGTCAGTCGTCAATGGGCCTAAGGTGTAGAACGGAGCTTCACCGCAGTGCTCCAGTTGCAGGTCCATGTTTTCTTTAATCAGGTGCATTGGCACGTGGCCTGGGCCTTCGATCATACATTGCACGTCGTGTTTCCAGGCGATCTGTGTCAGTTCACCCAGTGTTCTGAGTTCAGCGAATTGCGCTTCATCGTTGGCATCGTAGATTGAACCTGGACGCAAGCCGTCACCTAAGCTGAATGAAACATCATACTGCTTCATGATTTCGCATATGTCTTCAAAATGCTCGTACAGGAATGACTCTTTGTGATGCGCCAGACACCATTTCGCCATGATAGAACCGCCGCGTGACACGATACCGGTCATGCGTTTTGCGGTCATTGGAATATAAGCCAGACGCACACCTGCGTGGATAGTGAAGTAATCCACGCCTTGTTCTGCCTGCTCGATTAAAGTATCGCGGAAGATTTCCCAGGTGAGGTCTTCAGCTTTGCCGTCCACTTTTTCCAAGGCCTGGTAGATTGGCACAGTACCGATAGGTACTGGTGAGTTGCGGATGATCCATTCGCGGGTTTCGTGAATGTTTTTACCTGTAGATAAATCCATCACGGTGTCGCCGCCCCAGCGCGTACTCCACACCATTTTTTCCACCTCTTCACTGATAGAAGAGCCAAGTGCCGAGTTGCCGATATTGGCGTTGATCTTAACCAGGAAGTTACGGCCAATAATCATCGGCTCGATTTCCGGGTGGTTGATGTTCATTGGAATAATCGCACGGCCGCGTGCTACTTCATCACGCACAAATTCAGGAGTAATCGTTTTGGGGATACTAGCGCCAAAATCCTGGCCTTTATGCTGCGTTTGCAGCAACTCGCTCATATTTTCACGACGCTGATTTTCACGGATGGCGATGTATTCCATCTCCGGTGTAATGATACCTTGGCGTGCGTAGTGCATTTGGGAAACGTTTTTGCCCGGTTTTGCGCGGCGCGGCAAGCGCGTCAGGTTAAAACGCATTTCAGCTAATTCCGGGTCAACTTTACGCTGCTGACCGAATGCAGAGGTCGGACCATCCAGCTGTTCGGTATCGTTGCGTTCTTCAATCCATTTTGAGCGCAGTGCTGGCAAGCCGTTACGAATGTCGATGCTGATATCCGGGTCTGTATATGGACCGCTGGTGTCATAAACTACGACGGGTGGGTTTTTATCAGCACCAAAAGCTGAAGGCGTATCGCTTAATGAAATTTCGCGAAATGGCACGCGGATATCTGGACGTGAACCTTCAACATAAACTTTGCGTGATTTGGCAAAAGGTTTGGTGGCGCCTTCATCTACAGAGGCGGTTTCATTAAGAAATTTGGAAAGATTTTTGTCAGTCGCGTTCACTGTGTGCTCCAAAAAAAGCGTAAATAACCAGAAGATGTAATTTTACACTTCCAACGGTTATCGCCCGCTTTTTGATAAATTAATAAATCATAGGGAGCAGTAAACACTGCATTCCCTACGGCGGCATTACCCGCATCAGGTTCAAAGGGTGTGTCTCACTATATTTTGTTAAAAATACAGACCCCTAGCAATGGACGAAATATACGCTAAAACTGTCATAAAACCAAGTGTTTAAGTCAAGTTATAGATGAGAAAAAATTAGACTATTAAGGAATTTAAGCTGAAAATACCATTAATCAGCACACGTATTATTTGGCACGTGTGCGGCCAAGTAATATCTGCAATTGAATGTGGCATGCATAAGGATTGCAATTGGCATGATTAAAATTAAGTTTTATTAAATGTTTTTTGTTAAACTAGACACAACAAAAAATTAAATGAAAACCTAACCTTTATATTGGTGAATATATGGCACTAACTATTTATTTGGTCTATTACGCCGTTGCTATTGCAGCGCTTATTCTGCACTTCACAGGGCATCTTGAGCGCTGGGGTGCGGAGTGGCTACTGGTGGTGTTGGCGATTACCGTGTTTCCGGTAGTGCTGTATTTATAAAAAACCAAACGTACTAGTTTGGTTTTCGAGCTGCATACTCTTTTGCAAGTTTTGTTTGCTTTTTCAGTCCTAAATTCACGGCTTTAGGCATTACGCCATTCAGCCATGCAAAAAATGATTCTGGTTGACCGATAAATACTTCCTGTTTTTCATTTTCCAACGCTTTTACCACGATGGCGGCTACTTTTTCCGGCTCATCCAGATTACCGCCGGTTTTGGCGAGCATGGCGAGGGTCGAGGCATCATTCATGGGTGTATTTACCCCTCGTGGCGCAATGTAAGTGACACCAATATTGGTGTCTACCAATTCACGACGTAAAGCTTGCGAGAAACCATGCACAGCAAATTTGCTTGCGCAATAAGTTGCATAATGCGGAAACCCAAGTGACCCCAAAATGGAACCTATCATCACGAAATGGCCTTGATTCCTGGCTTTAAACTGTGGCAACACTGCATGTGCAAGCAGGATAGGGGCCGTGACATTAGTATGTATCATTTGTTCGATACGCTCAGGGCTTTGGTCTTCAAATTGGATAAAATCCAGAATGGCAGCGTTGTTGATTAAAATATCAATGCCCCCCAATTTTTCGGTCGCCTGGGATGCAACCTGTTGGGCGGTTCCGGCAACTTCAAAGTCCGCAACAATGATCTTTGCATTGCCGCCTTTACTGGCGATTTCTTTTGCTAATTCTTCCAGCTTATTAACATCGCGGCCAACAAGTGCCAGGTTAGCCCCTTTGCGAGCCAGCATCAGCGCTAAAAGCTTACCAATACCGCCAGTAGCGCCCGTAAGTAAAATACGTTTATTTTTGAGTTGCATGGATTTATCCTTAAATCTTTAACCAAGGCTAGAGGAAAGTGTTTATAACAGCCCTTAGTGCATATATTCAGCTTCTATTGTACGGAAGATATCACCATATAATTTATAAAATATTTTTGCGCTATGAATGAGGGCGGCTTGGTCTTCCTCATCGGTGATTTGATTCACTAAGCTTTCATAAAATGATACGTGGCTGATGTCGAGTGAGCCATGTGAAAGCAAATAGCTGAAAGCTTTCTTCGGTAAGTTCAAGCTTTGTATCAGGGTTTCGCCCGCTTGTGTTGCTACTGCCGTACTCGTGCCTTCAAGCACCAGCACCATGCCAAAAAATCCCATTGGATTGACACGGTTGATCATGTCATAAGCATAAGCCACCATGACCTCGGTTGCAATGCTGGCACTGGTTGCCGGGGTTTTGCTGGCGCGCACGGCCTCTTTGTCACCGCCACATTCGGCAATGTCGTTGAGCACCCATTCCTGGTGTCCCATTTCTTCTTCAATATATTCGCCGATTGCTGTGCGTAACCATTCATAGTGTGCAGGAAGACGCCCGCCGCACGTCATGAGAAGCGGTGTGGTGTGCTTCACGTGATGATAGGCTTGCGTGAGGAACCCGATGTAAGTGGCTAAAGAGATTTGTCCCTTTGCGCCTTGTGTAATCAGCGGTAAGCTGAGCAGTTCGTTACGTTCTTTTTCAGTGGCTTGAAGTAGTGCCTGGTAAAAAGTCATGCTGGTTTTCCTTTAATATAATGCGTTAATTTTATTTTGATAATATTGCCAAATGCTGTCGCGGCGGTTTCTGCCATTGGAGGTGAGCTGTTGATTTTTAAGGCTGAATGGCGCGTCTGCGCTGATCCAGCTGGCAACCCTGGCATAGTCAGGCAGGCTGGCGTTCAAGGCTTGTACTGCATCTTCAATTTGCTCATGAGTCGCGGCTGGCCGTGGAACAATCACTGCTACATTCCAGGGTTTTGCTTCACCGAATAAAGCCGCTTGTGCAATATAAGGTGATATTTTCAATTCTCGTTCTACCCATTCCGGCGATACATTGCGCCCAAATGAAGTAATAAAAATGTTTTTCTTGCGTCCTGTAATAACCAGATAGCCATCATCGTCCAGATAACCTATGTCGCCGGTATGAACGCTATTATGCTGTGCGTGCTGCTGGCCTACGTAACCCAGGTATGCATTGCCGGTAATGACAATTTCGTGCTCATTTGTAAACTCAACCCCGATGTGCGGCAATGGTTTGCCGACGCTGCCAATTTTATTGCTATGCGGCGTATTAAGCGCTACGACAGACGCGCACTCAGATAGCCCGTAGCCTTCATACACCGGGATGTGCAGTTGTTGCGCACGCTTGAGCAAAGCGGGTGATACCGAAGCACCGCCCACCGCTAAAAATCGCAGATGACTCGGTATGCTTGCGCCTGCTTCAAGATACAAGATAAGCGCGTGCAGCAGTTCCGGCGTGAAAATCGCAGTGCTGGCTTGAGTGACCTGTAACGTTGCCAGTAATTTTTTAATATCCAGCCCGGTAGCGCCGGTTAAGCCTATCTCATTATTCGGTAATAATATGCAGGTAGCGCCGGCGAATAATGCTGCATAAACACCCGCAACATTTTCCAGCAAGGTGGCCAGCGGCAGTACGCTTAAGTGGGTGTCGCTAGATGAAACATTTGTAGCATCGGCAATAGATCGTGCGACGCTCAACATGTTGTCCATGCTTAGACATACGCCTTTAGGGGTGCCGGTAGTGCCGGAGGTGTAGGTGATTTTGGCCGTGGCAGCCGCTAAGTTGACCTGATTCAAGTGTGTGTGATTAAAGTCATGCAACTCAAATTGCGTCAGATGTTTGCCGGCCAGTTCAAACTCAGTCTGGCTTGATATATGCCCTGCCAAAAGCGGTTCGAACAGCTGCGGCTGATCTGTCACCAATACAGTGACGCCCGCATCCTGCATTGCGTGCAGCCACTGCGCCGGTGAGAAAAAGAACGGTAATGGAACAAGCGGAATCTTGCAGCCCATTGCCGCCAAATCCAGAATGACCCAAGCCGGATGATTCTCTACGGCTAATGCCATTATGGGGCGCTGATTGGCAGGTGTTTTTGCAATAAATGTAGCCCAGGCTTCAACTTGACTCTGTATGGCAGCATTCAATTCTGCATAAGTCAGTGATACTTCGGCACTACGTAGCGCGATTTGGCCGGAGGCGTTGCGGGCGATAACCTGTAACAGATCGTTTGCGGGTGATATTAAAGTCAAATTCCTGCAACTCCGCGTATGGCAACCACTTGGGGTGCATTGTCATAATAACTTCCCCAGCTTGCGCGTTCAATAGGGTTTAGTCGCATCGGGTCTGCAGCCTGCAGGGCATATATATCACGGCCGCCTTTTACCAAACCGTTTTGCAAAGTGTGGTGTGCTGTGGCTACGCCCCATTCCAGACCCATGTCCAGGCTGTGCTGGATCACGTGAGCAATCAATACGCCGGCATTGCGTGGGTTGGATACCGCCAGATTGCCAAACTCGGTGATTTGATTGCGCAAGATAGTTTTATTAAACCGGTTTGATAGTACGGTTTCAATTGGCGCATCCATATATTGTTCTAAAAACAACGGAGATTCGGCTGCGTTGCGTATACCAAATGCGGCTACCAGTTCGCCATGCTCATCACGCAAACTGATGAGTTGCGGCATGAAGTGCTGTACATTTGCACCATAGGTCTTGGCAAATACATCGTGGATAAACTGTTCGATTTCACGGCGGTCTGGTGCGCTGCTATCTGAAGTTGCCGCTTTAATGTTTTCTGCACGATGCCTTTTTGAGGCAACAAGCGGCCGGCTTTTATAGGCCGCCTCAGCATTAAAAAATGCAGGGCTGTTACCAAATGTTAAAAATGCAGCGTTTGAATATAATGAGCTGAAATATATTGAATTGGGCATTTTGTGTTTCGCAGTATTAATAATGCTTAAGGTTCAGCAAATTGTGTGCCGACTTTATTTATGAAATTATTTTTAGAGGATATCAATGCAATTAAGCTGATAAGACAAGTAATTTTAAAAAAATTTCTGTTAATTATCAATTGGTTGTAAAAAATATCAATTATTAAATATAAATATATTTTAATTGGTAGAGTAAAACTCTGTTTATACTCATGATGCATTTATACATACGTATCATGCAAAAGCTGCATAAAGTGTTTACTTTATTCTGCACAATCCCGCAATTTTTGTAGGGATATAACAGTTTTATTGATAGGTTTTTTTATATAAAACCTATAGTTAATATGTTGATATGGCCCCTGTATTACGCACAAGTTATTTAAAAATAACCACCAGGCCATCAATAAATGATGCGTCATGCAATATTATTGCAACTTACGAACCTGATATAGGATTCTGCTCCAGCGTATAAAGAGCACTGTTTAGAGCATGCGGATTAAAAATGCGTAGGTAATTTTTTAAGAAATGAGAGTGGCAACCAACTGCAGACTGTCATATATAATGGTCGGTTAAAACCTCAAGAGTTATTGTGTACAAAAAATTTATTAGTCCCCAGCATAGTTTCATTCTTATCGTCGCATTATTTCTCATAGTGACGGGGAATGGCGCCTTTTTCCAAAAGCTGATCGCAACCTATCCAATCGGGGCTGGCAACGTTCCCTTCCTGCTATCAATAACTGGTTTCTTTACGCTTGCAACTGCGCTTTTTTTAAATCTTATTTGTTACGGCAGAACTACCCGGTGGATATTAACAATTATTGTTTTGTCCGCCTCGCTGGCTGCATATTTCATGGATAGCTACGGTGTCATTATTGATACGGATATGCTTGAGAATGTTATGCAAACGGATACAAGAGAGGCAGGTGAGCTGGTAAATTTCAGCTTTATTTTGCGTGTCCTGGTTTTTGGAATTATCCCTGCCTACTTTATTTTAAAACTTTGTCCCCAATCCCAAGGTTTAAAACGTGAGCTGAAATCCAAGTTGATGCTGTCTTCAGTTTTAATTTTTCTATTGATTCTGGTTGTAGTTCCATTCACGTCTCAATATGCATCTTTTATCCGTGAACATAAAACTGTGCGGTTCTTTTCGAACCCGACTTTTTTTTCATACTCGGTTATCAGGTACCTAGGCAATTCTTTTTACCGGCAGCCGGAAAGTACAACGCTCATAGAGGTGGCAAAAGACACAACAGATGTTGATAGAAATCATAAAAATGAATTACTGATATTGGTGATTGGTGAAACAGCTCGTTCAGATCGCTTTTCATTAAATGGGTATGTACGGGAAACTAACCCGGAGCTGAAAAAGCAAAAGATTATCAGTTTCAAAAACGTTTCGGCTTGCGGTACGTCAACAGCAATTTCAGTTCCATGCATGTTTTCTTCATTGGAACGCAGCGACTTTGATATAAAAAAAGGGCTGATGCATGAGAATGTACTGGATGTTCTATCCAGGAAAGGGGTTGATATTTTATGGCGCGATAACAATTCGGATTCTAAAGGCGTAGCCAAGCGCATGACCTATGAGGACTTTAAGAGACCGCAAAAAAACCCTGTTTGTGACAAAGAGTGCAGGGATGTCGGCATGCTAAATGGCCTTGATCAGCATATAAATGCAAGAAAAGGTAAGGATATCCTTATAGTTTTACACCAGATGGGGAACCATGGGCCGGCCTATTACAAACGTTATCCAAAAGATTTTGAGAAATTCACGCCAGTTTGTAAAACCAATGAATTGAGTAAATGCAGCAAAGAGGAAATTGGCAACGCTTACGATAACGCAATTCTGTATACGGATTATTTTTTGTCAGAAGTTATCCGGTTCCTGCAAAAATATGACCATGACCATGAAACAGCGATGCTGTATGTAAGCGACCATGGGGAGTCGTTGGGTGAATACGGCGTATATCTGCATGGAGCACCTTATGCAATTGCCCCGGAGGCACAAATACATGTTCCCGCCATCGCATGGGTAGGCGAGAATTTTAATTACAAATTTGATCAAATCAGCCCTTATGCAAATCACTCGTTTGGTCATGACGATCTGTTTTGTGCCATGCTGACTGCCTTTGAAATGGATACAGCTAGCTGTAAAGCATGGAAGTCAGGTCTTAAACAAAATATTGATATTAAATAATGTGTGAGTTTTCGCGCATTGCCTCCATTTTTTCTATGGTCTATTAAATCTGCCAATAGCCAGGAATAATTAGAGCGGGCAATTGAGCGTAGGTTTGCTGGTGCTGATTCCGCCATTGTCGATCCATAAAACCGGCTTTACGCGCTCATCAAGTTTGCAGGCATCAACATAGCCAATTGCACCTTTGGTAGAGGCTACATAACGCAGCACGGCTTCTTCCGATTGCACACTGTAAGGCGGGGTTGTGCCGTGAAAGTATAAACCGTTCCAATAATCAGCTTGCTCATTTGGCAAATTGCCCAATACTGTTTTTGAAAAATAGAGTCGTAACGGATGTTCTGCATGTAAATTGACTGGATGTATGCGCGCGCCACCCTGCCAGTATTGTTTTTTTCGCCAGAAGATCAGGCTTAGTTCACGTGAAGCCAGTTGCTGAATGACTGCAGTTTCCGGGTTGCTTGATACGATAACGGCGAGCTGGCGCGCCTCTTCTGCATATCCCAGATGTGCGAAAGTTATGCCATAAAATGTGCAAAGTACCGCCAATGTGTATGTAAAAAGTACTCGCATCAGAACAGCACCGCAAATGAACCGACAAAACCGCGCGGGATATCGGAGAAATCGCCGCTGCCGCCGACAAATTCCATTTTAAGTAGCTGTTGCGGCGTGATGCGTTTGGTGAGGCCTAAAACCCAACGTTCACCGGAGGCTTCCCGGGGGCGTTGGAATGTCTCAAGACGCGTGAGCCAATACCAATTATTGCCCAGCGGTGCGGCGCTTTGCAGATAAGCGCCGCTGCCACCATTGTTGCCGCCACCGGTGAAGCGTTGAAAGCCTTCGCCACTTAACTCCCAACCCTTAACGTGGGTTATAAAATCCAAACCCACCATGCGGTAGTTAGGCCCGGCTGGTGTATCTTCGGTAAACGTGGCAAGACTTAAACCTAAATTTAACTGGTTGGTTAATGTGAAGTGTGCTCCAGCTACATTTTTGTAGATGGTTTCATTGTTATTCCGCACCTGGTCTTTTAGGGCTTCAACAAAGAATGAGTATTCCAAGGCTTGACCTTGTGCTTCATAGGGTTCCGTACCAAATAACATTAAACCGTTTACGGCTGTCGGAAACAACTTGCTGGTAGCAAGTGGACGCGAGGCTGTCCATACCAGCGGTGCGGCAT
>Ga0255338_1004973_pt1 | contig 12861 bp, 17 predicted proteins | sample MeOH1_35cm_T4_19_FD_203715 | JGI IMG/M metagenome (GOLD analysis project Ga0255338, IMG submission 203715) | Sandy soil microbial communities from University of British Columbia, Vancouver, Canada - MeOH1_35cm_T4_195 | ecosystem: Engineered > Artificial ecosystem > Sand microcosm > Unclassified ...
CGCACAACCGTAATTCCGATTGGTGTGAAAGGTTCCTATTACTTCGATCAGTTTCTTCACGCAGCACCACGGTGGGATTTCTACCTCGCAGCATCACTCGGTTTTGCTATCCGCAAAACAGTCTGGGAAGACGGATACTACGGTGATACTCACATTGAACACAGTTCAAGCGGACTTTACCTTGACGGACACATCGGAACAGAATTTCATTGCACCGACAATTTAGGTTTGTTCCTGGATCTCTCTTCCGGTATCTCTACAGTTGGTCTTGCGTTTCACCTTTAAGCAAACACTCAATGACCAATAAAAGAATTAAGCGGAAAAGATTATCCGCAACAAAGTACGGTTCATCTTCCGATCACACACAAAGCGACAAAGACGCTGATAAGACCGGAACAGATGTGAACGCAGACAGTACAGTGAAAAGGACCGGAACACAGACATTCAACAAGCCACGCCGGGAAGAAAATCCTGATAAAACCGGGATCGATATACATCCTGATCACTCCAAAAAATAATAACGAACCTTCAACCCATTACCCATGAACAATCTTCTCTACGCAGTTGCTGTTATTCTTGTTATTCTCTGGGCGATCGGCTACCTGGGTTACCAATCCGGCGGCATTATCCATATCCTGCTGGTAATCGCAATCATTGCAATCATTCTGCGCCTCATCAGAGGTAACAGATCGATTTAACCGGTCTTCCAGACCAAACAATCCGAACACAATGGAAAATTCAAACAATAACGGCAAAGTCATCGGTGCATTACTCATCGGTGCTGCCGTAGGCGCCGCTCTCGGAATATTATTTGCTCCTGCGAAAGGAAGTGATACACGTAAGAAAATCGCAGGCACAACGGAAGATTACACCGATGCAATCAAAGAAAAGTTCGACCAGTTCCTGGCAGAAGCAAAAAAAGAATTTGCTGCACAAAAGGACAAAGCCGGAAAACTGGTTGACAATCATAAGCCGTAACATTCCCGGCAATAGTTCAACAACCGTTCACATGGAAAGTCACACCGACCAGATCGAATTACTTTTTGAAAAAACGAAACACTATACGCAGACCAGCGTTGACTTGTATAAGCTGAAGGTCATAGACAAATCAGCCGATATAATTTCAACGCTTATTGCGCGCGTAGCAATCGGGTTATTTGTGGTACTTTTTATTCTCACCGTGAACATCGGAATATCCCTTTGGATCGGTGATGCGCTTGGCAAAAACTATCTCGGATTCCTCATCGTCTCCGGATTTTACGGCGTGGTATCGGTTCTGCTTTATGTGATGCGGAACCGGTGGATTAAATCGCCGGTCAGAAACTCCATCATTGTTCAGGCCTTAAGCTGATCTCCATGAAACAACCCGATCCCGTTTTACACCTGCAGGAACTTATCCGGTTAAAAGAAGCCGAGCAGCAGTCAGAAGAAATAATATTGAGAGCAACGTTTCATGAAACCTATGAAAGTTTAAAGCCGATCAATCTTATCAAGAACACTATCCGCCAGGCTATTTCTTCCCCGGGAATAAAAGGCAATATCGGCAATGCTGTTCTTGGACTCGCAACCGGGTTCATTGCCAAAAAACTGATCACACTGGGTTCGGCCAATCCGCTTGTAAAAGCCGGCGCCACGGTTATTGAAATGATCGTTGCTGCAAAGGTTACTGCCAATGCCGATGATATCAAATCTATCGCAACAATCGTCCTCAATAAAATAATGAACCATCAGCGCTCCACTGCTGGTGAAAACATCACCGAATGAAATTGTCACCCGTACGTTTGCCCCCTTATGCAAAGTTTGCAGTAATCCTGCTGAGCATTGCCCTGCTCGTGGTTATTCTCTATTTTGCACAGCACATCCTTATCCCGGTTCTGCTGTCACTCATTTTCGCGATCCTGCTGCGACCTGTCGTTTCGTTTCTCAACCGGAAACTTCGATTCCCTAATGTCATTGCTGTATTGGTTGCGGTGACCGTTTCCGTACTGATCATACTTGCTCTTGTATTCTTCATCTCCTGGCAGATCTCCGGTATCGCCAATGACTGGGTGAAAATCCAGCACAACCTCGCTCTTCACTTTGGAAAAATACAGATGTGGCTCCAGCAAAAGCTACACATGAGTTACGGCACCCAGCAACAGTATATCGACAAAGTAACCGGTGAAAACATAGCCGGTAACAGTGAACTGATGGGTAACACACTGAATTCATTTACCGATACGATGGTGAATGTGATGCTCATTCCGATCTACACGTTCCTCATGCTTCTTTACCGAAATCTCTTCGTACGTTTTCTCACCAAAATTGTAAGTGCAGATAACGAGTATATTCTCGCCGACGTGTTAGGAGAAGTTAAAGTAGTGATCCAGAGTTACGTTGTCGGAATACTCATTGAAACCGGAATCGTTGCGGTACTTACTACCGGCGGATTAATGCTGCTCGGCGTTCAGTATGCCGTGTTACTGGGAGTGATTACCGGAATCCTGAACCTCATTCCTTACATAGGAATTCTCATTGCTGCTGTGATTACGGTCCTGGCCACACTGATTAACACTACCGACTTCTCCATCATCCTGGGCGTGCTCGGACTGAGTATACTGGTGCAGTTCATCGACAATAATCTGCTCGTACCGCGAATTATCGGGAATAAGGTCCGCATCAACGCGCTCGTTTCCATGCTGGGTGTTGTCATCGGTGGTTCCATTGCAGGAGTCGCAGGAATGTTTCTTGCCATACCGCTCATCGCCATACTGAAAGTGGTGTGCGATCGTATTGAGTCGTTAGCTCCACTCGGATACCTGATGGGCGATGACATATCGAAGATCTATACGTGGGGAAAAATCAATCTGCCCGACTTCAGCCAGGGAAGTAACAATGAACCGTGGCCGGTGCAGGTGAGAAAACCCGCTTCCGATAAATCGCCGGAAGTTGACAAGAAAGCCTGAGTGTACCGTTGCCCGGTTTACTTTTCATCAGTTCATCCTTCACTGCTGATCACATCGCTGCCCGCCAACAATCCGTTTGTTGTTCACAGCTGACCGGTTCACAGTTCTACGTAACCCGCTTCACTGTTTACACACGACTGTTTCTCTTTTAATTCCCGTTTGGGTTAAGCGTGATGATTGATTGCGGATTGCATCATTGATCTACGTCACACGATCAGACTGACACCTTGAAACTCCGGAAACAGAACAGAGTACTTCTCTTCCATCCTGTCCTTTACACCTCTCAACTTACGTTAATAAAATGTGGCGATTGCTCCATGAAAATGCCGGTGCTCAACCGTGAGCGATGAAACAGCAAACAGTGAACCTCCGGATGGAGAACTGATTGCTTCTCATCCATCCCGTCCTTTCCACCTCTCTGCTTTCGATAATAAAATGTGGTGATTGCTCCATGAAATTGCCGGTGTTCAACCGTGAGCAATGAAATTGCAAACAGTGAACCTCCGGACGGAGAATTGATTACTTCTTATCCTTCTTGTCCTTTCCACCTCTCAGCAGAAAACTATTTCCCGCGCGGTCCATGTTATCCTTGAATCCGCCCGCACCATCTTTGATATTGCCCACTGCCAGTGCCAGATTGTTTGCAAAAGTTGTGTCCATGAGCAGCATACCAATAGTTCCTCTGCCCTCACGGATATTGGTAGTAATGTCTGCAAGATTTTCGGTGATATCTGCCGCATTTTCACTTGTCCTCGTCAGATTGACAAGAATCGCATCAAAGTCAATGGGTGTTCCTGAGCTGAGAAAATCCCCGTCATTGATCAACTCCAGCTTGGCTTTTCCGGGCGATATTACTACCAGCTTGCTCCCCATCAATCCGTCTGAACCAACCATGGCCAACGCATCTTTGCGGATAAACTTTGCCGACTTCTTATCGATCAGAATATCTACCAGTACCGTACTGTCAGTGAGCTGAGAAATACTTTCCACTATTCCTACCGTAATTCCGGAAGAGCGCACATTGTTTCCCACCTGCAGTCCGCCGATGTCGGCGAAAATCACATGAACACGCAACGTTCCGGTGAAGAGCTGTTGCCGTGAGCCGATAAAATAGATTCCGGTGATGAGGATTAATATACTCATGGAAACAAATATTCCAAGGCGTAAATTATTTCGTGAGTTTGCTTTCATGTTGTTTGATTTATTATTCAAAAAACGACCTGACAAATTCATTATCGGAGTTTTTCAGCTCTTCAAATGTTCCGTCTGCCATAAATTTCCCCTGGTCAATGACGATGATCCTGTTTGCCGTAATACGTGCACATTCCACATCATGCGTAATAATGATCGAAGAGGTATTGTACTTCTTCTGCACCGCGAGAATCAGTTTACTGATTTCCTTTGAAGTAACCGGGTCCAGGCCGGTTGTCGGCTCGTCGTACAGCATGATCTCCGGTTTCATGACGAGTGTTCTCGCAAGGCCGATTCTCTTCCGCATTCCGCCAGACAACTCAGAAGGCATCTTGTTGATTGCATCAGTAAGTCCGACGTTCTCCAGTTCTTCCCTCACAAGCTCGTCAAGCTGTTTGCGCGACAATTGTTTCTCTCCTCTCAACGGGAACCTGATATTTTCACCCACCGTCATGGAATCGTAGAGCGCACCGCTCTGAAAAAGAAATCCGATTTTTCTCCGCATGAGGTTCAATCCGGCTGCGTCAAGAGCACCTATGTCCTCGCCCAGCACGGTTAATACACCGGCATCCGCTTCAATGAGCCGCACCAGGCATTTTATGAGAACCGATTTCCCGCTTCCCGATTTGCCAAGCACAACCACATTTTCTCCTTTGCCGATCTGCAGGTTGATGTCTTTCAGTACCGTTTTCGCACCGAATGATTTTTTCAGGTGTACAATTTCTATTGCGTTCGTTTCCATCTCATCTTGCCAGTAAACTTGTAAGCTGAACAGCAATCATATCAATGATGAACACCAGCAGGGATGCAATAACCACTGCAGAGTTAGCAGCTTTACCCACGCCCACCGTTCCTTCGCCGGAATAATAACCCTTGTAGCTACCGATCATGCCGATGGCAAATCCAAAGAAAAATGTTTTACCGATCGCGGAGAATACATCCTGAAAGTCCAAAGCAGCAAAAACCTGTGAGAAAAATAAACTGAAACTTACATCGCCCTTCAGGTTTACACCTACATAGGATCCGTAAAGAGAAACTCCGTCAGCTAGAATAGCCAGCAGCGGAATCATGAGGGTAGTAGCGAGCACGCGGGTCAGAACGATGTACTTGAACGGATTAACCCCGGAAACTTCCATGGCATCAATCTGCTCCGATACTTTCATCGACGCCAACTCTGCACCGATCCCTGAACCCACTTTACCCGCACAGATCAGTGCTGTAATAACAGGGCCGATTTCACGGATAATGGATACGGCCACCATTGCCGGCAGCCACGATTCCGCTCCGAATTGCGCCAGCGTAGGGCGCGACTGAATCGTAAGAACCAGTCCCATAATGAAACCGGTGATTGCAACAAGTGGAAACGATTTGTATCCGATCGCATAACACTGTTTCAGGAATTCCCTGAACTCGAAAGGTGGTCGTACCGACTCCTTAAATACGCGTGCTGTGAAAACCGATACTTCCGCCACTTCCAGGAAGAATGAACGAAGCGCAACCAGGAAGAAGTTACCTGAAGGTACCCGCATGCCTTGAGCATCCGGAAACGTTTCAGATTTCTCTCCCTGGTTGTGTTTCTCTGTTTCTGTTTCCTTTTTCATGAAGGTATTTCAGACGAGATTAATTCTGAACCATGTGGAATTCCTTCATGTCGCCACCATCCATGTAGTAGTACCAGAATTGCTTGTCTTCCAGCTTCTGAATAATCAATGTGTGATCATTCTGATTTGAAATTCCGGTCAACCTGATTTCTTTGTCTTTGTTCTGGAAAGCCCAGATTCCGGTTCCGGTAAAATTTCCCCATGTGTAGGAGTAATTTCCGTCTGAAGTATAGGTCTCCGTATAACCGGACAGCAACGACGTCTGATCATTCCCGTTCACTTTGTAGTTATCAATTCTCCAGGTGTTCGCAACGCGTTCTGCGCGACTGTGGAAACTGATCAGCGGGCCGTCGGGATATTTCGAACAGCTCTGTGTGCCGGTAATAACTACTCCTGTGAGCAGTAGAGCAATTGCAGTAATGATATTTTTCGTTTTCATTTTTTGGGTTTGTGTGGCACCGGGATTCCTGTTCCGGCACAATCGTTATACTTTAGGATGTTCCTGTTCGTATTTCTTCAACATAGCATCCAGTGAATCGTAATACGATTTCAGATTTTTCTGTGTGATTTCAGGATGTTTAAGATCCGGAACCGTTTCCGGCATTTCTTCTATGTACTTCGACAGCTCAGGATATTTCGCCTTAATTGTCATCGTAATCTTCAGAATCTTATCATTGAGATCGTGCTCGTCTGTCATACAGAAATTATAGCAGGATGATCAGGATAATAATAAGAATGAGCAGAGCTCCTACAGAAATGTAGATTCCGCCCGAACCATCACGGAGTGCATCTTTGATACCGCGTTCTTCCTGGCGCAATTCCTTCTTTTGATCGCGGGTCATTTCTGACTGATCGATCATAGAAATTTCATTCAGGCGGCTGGCAAGCACGATCTGTGATTGAGCCGGATCTGCGACAGTAACAGCAGGAGCTGTTGTTGCACTAAGGTTAGCAGGGACGAACGTAAATGCGAGCATTCCTGTTAGCAGGTATAGAAAGTACTTTTTCATGATAGGTGGTATTGGTGCTGTTTAGGGTGCGCGAAATCTTTCACGCTTCTGTACAAAGGTGCGTACTAACCCCTGCGTACCTGTTACACAACAAGTCGGGTTACTTGCATTATTCACAGATGGGTAATGAAAGAGGCGGAACGGGATTAACTACCCATCCTTCCGCGGATGCCGTATTCTCTTCGGAGCGTATCCGCCCGGATCTTTTCTCCAGCGGAAAATGTAAAACATCAGTAACACCAGAAGTATCAGTGCAATCGAACCGGTGAGCAGAATGGATGCAGTAGTGAGCACAGATCCGAATGCACCGATAATTCCGGATGCAATTACATTGGTGTAGTTTCCAAGCAGCAAAAAACATCCACCGATGAGTGCGAAAAGAAAAAACAAATCGAGCATCAGCTGGAATCGATAATAATGCGCACTTAACACCGCATCCGGCCCTTTCGCACCATTGGCAATTGCGTAAGCCACTTTTTGCCGCATACGTTTTGCAAGAAAATATAAACCCACACCGATCAGCGGACATAAATAAAACAGCAACGTGAGACCGGCAGATAATCCCGGAATAAGAAGTAACACAACACAACCTACCAGCAGAATGCCGATCACAGTCAGCAGCGTGATCTTCCTGTTCGGTTTATCATTCCCGGGAGGTTTCCCGTCGTCGGGATGAACCGACTGAATGTTTTCCGGTGTTGTGATTGCCGGAGATGCAGATTTTTCCGCGCAGATCTCATTCAGCCGGATATCTGACTGAGCGACCGGAGCGCTGTCAGACCGAACAATTTCTGTTTCCTTCCCGTTGTCATCTACATATTCTGTGCAAATGTTCCGCGCCCGGCTAACAGAATCCCCGGTGAGCATAGCAGATGAAGTACTACCCGGCCGATTGATGTAAAAGCCGTTGCGGTAATGGCGTTTTTCAAGCGTACAGGAAGGCACAAGAAATCCCGCGCTTAGTAACAGTAACAGAGAAAAGAATGATTTGAACTTCAAGCTATGTGAAGATACGGATCGCCACTAAATACTACACGGCTCATCCCTGCAAATAATCCGGATTTACCTGCTTTAATACCTGTTTACTGCAGCACTGTCCGTAATTTCCGTACACTGTTTGTTCATCCTGTGCACCACTGCGTGCCCGCGTTTTTCATTTTTCCTTTCGCAGCCGCCGGTACTCCACAAAACATCACCGCAACGGCTTTTACATCAACCGGCAGGTGATTAAACGCCACCGAAATGCGTTCAGGCAGGCGGACTTCATGAGGAGTATGCCGCAGTGAGTCATTTTGTATCTTTAAGACATGAGAATTTCCTTTCTCTTTTTTCTGCTTCTTTTGACCGGTACCGGCTTCGCACAAAACGAAAAAATCGTCCGCAAATGGAACGGAAAATACATTTATAAAGGTGACGGAAATTTCTTGTGGCATACACACTACGATTCCATCCGCAACTTCTCTGAAGACCGATCTGCGGTGATGAAAAAAGGAAAATGGGGATACATCGATACAGCCGGAAACAGTATCTGCATGCCCACCTATGAAGACGCACTCGATTTCCGCGGAGGATTTGGCGCAATACAGAAAGCAGAAACATATCGCTGGCTGATCCTAGGCCTTGACGGCAAACCGGTCAACTATACGAGCTATAACGAAATTGTATATATCGACAGCTTCGTATGCGGTACAGAAAAAAACTACAGTCTCTACTCCGATGTGATGGACGTGTATCATCATCGCAACGGCACAAAATGTTACAACGATGTGGTCACCATTCACCAGCGCGATAGCGGTTACATTTTTCTTTACTGCGACTATCTCTGTGAAAGTCCCGACAGACTCTCTGCACAAGTGATCGATCGCCAGGGCCAGGCAGTGACACCGAACTTTACGTATGCCGATTCCATCCTGGAAAAAGAATCGATCATACAACGTTGTTACGATCACGAGGTGGCAGTGCTTACTGTGGATCTCCGGGTTTCAGGATGGTACGAAGACATCCGGACTGACCAGGATGGATTCCGTATCGTAAAAGACCACGGAGAGTTTGGTGCGATCAATTCCCGTTTCACAGAAGTTGTTCCGGTAAGAAACAAAAAAGTGCAGTTTGTCGATGGATATTTTGTTGTTGAGAATAAAAAGGGATCTTATGCAGCCGACTCTAATGGTGTAATGATTGGTACTGCGCACGACCACACCACTTATCTCGGATCAGGAATGTTCAGCATTTATGATTCATCCCTCGCATACACCGGAATTATGAATTCAAACGGCCGTGTACTTCCCGGTCAGTTCTTCAGTGTAAATAATTTTCATAATGGTCTTGCCCTGGTCACGGATACCGCGCATCTTCATTTCGGTTATGTAAATACCGAGGGTCAATTAATTTCCGGCTGGCACCCGCGCTGTGTGGATTACAAGGAGTCCGTAACCTATGACGACATTGGCGGCACCATCTTCCGTGTCTTTATGGGAGTGATCACAGCCGGCGTTACTGAAGCGCTCGGTGTGTTCGATGGTATGGGTGGAGAACAAACCGAACCCGAAAAATATGTTACTGACTATGGCGCCGATTTCAAAAACGGATATTCCTATTATACCGTCCGGAGAAAATCTCCTTCACCTAACCCGCACAGGGAAGAGCTCGTGTACTATGGTGTGATCGATTCGACAGGGAAAATAATTATTCCCGCGAAGTATGATGCAGTAGAGCAACTGGACTCGTTTTTTAGCGTTAAAATAAACGGGTCGTATGGTTTGTACACACTACAGGGAAAGCAGGTGTTGCCGGTGAGGTACGGTATCATTCGTTCACTCGGAAATAACTTCTTTCAAGTGGGAAGTCAGAACGGCCCTTGGGAAATGGCTCTGTACAGATACGAAAACGGTAAGGGTAAATTTCTGACGCCATTTGATTATGACAGCTTTAAAAATGGAGGCGACTCGACCTTCATTGCAGAAGACTGGCCCCGGAAAGGTTATGTCGATTATAACGGAAAAGTTCTGGTATATCCGAAGTACGAACGGGCGGGTCCCTTTGAAAACGGCAGAGCAAAAGTGAGTTTTGATTTTTCGGGTGGAGAGTTTTACATCGACAGGAAAGGAAAAAAGGTGGAGTGAACCGGTGGCTTACCTGAGTACTGCGCCATTCTGCCTTATCTTTAGCAAACGTTCCGGTAAAAGCCGGCATGATCAGTGCCTGTACTTAGCCTGTCGAAGACATATTGAACAAGTAAAATAAAATTAAGTAATGCCCATCGACAAAGACCGGATACCACAAGCGGGAGAAACTGTTTATCTCAAAGGAGATAAAAAGTGCGTGGCCATGTACCTTGAGAGAGTCTACAAAAAAGGAAAAAGGGAATACGCATTATGCACGTGGACGGAGTACGAGATGTTTGAAGAGGAACTGTTCACTCATGATCGCGAAAAAGAAATTTTGCTGGAGAAGCTGACGGTGTTTGCGCAGGAAGCGGGCGGGTAGAGAGCATTACGAATTCATCCTGAGATGTTTCGATTTATCCTCACTCCGGACGGGCTTACGTGTTTCTTCAGTATCTCCGGTGCTGTTGCTGTGTGGACCGCACTGTATTCACCTTACTATTACTTTTTCAATAAAGTGCTGAGAGCAGAACATCAGTACCAAAATACATGTGGTTGCTTACACGGGAACGTGTTAACAGTGTAAGTGGCTCGCGTGGCAAGGGAATCACTACAATCGCATCGCGGCTGAAAATGGGTCTGTTCATAGGGTGATTGAATCAGGTACCAACGGATATAGATAAAAGTCGCCCGCCAAAACACGAACAACGTCCTGCAGGAGTCAGTCACCGCACATTTGCGTATCTTTCTTGTGCCGCTGCGGGGCACTTCGGCGGAGTTTATTTTAAGCGCAGTTGAAATGCTCAGCACAAGATTATCGAAGAACACCACGATCGATCAATAAAAGAAACGCAATGACCAGTCCTGATGGCGGCCGAAGAGCCAACGCAGTAAAACCACAAGGTGGCGATACGGTATTCTTAAAGGGAGACGAGAAACGGATTGCAATGTATCTCGAAAGAACCTACAAAAAAGGTACAACCGAATACGGGACCTGCACGTGGACCGTATACGAACTGATTGATGATGAGTTAATCGGAAATACTCAGGAGAAAGATTTTTTACTGACTGAGTTGACCCTGTTTATTGATGCCCCGAGGAAGAAGTGACTGCACGTTCCGAATGAAGTCCTTCGCGTCAGAACTCTTGTATCAAAAACCAGCAAGCGGGTTATAAGTCCATGCGTCCCATTCTGTTCTTACTTCTTCTCTTCACCTCCGTCTTCTGCCCTGCACAGGATTCAACCCGGCGCGTTCAGATTTATTCGCACACACTCGACATTCCTTCAAGCTGGCAGTACATTCTTGATACCGACAGTTCCGGTTACATTACCAACAGCGTCGACACACTTTTCTTTGATGAAAATTGTAAGGTGAGGCCGGTGATGCGCGAAATGATTTATTACACCGGAGAGGCAAGCGATCCCCGGGCTGATTCAATAAACGCAGTGGTAAAACTTCGCAATGACACATTACGCATGGAAGATCCACGTGTTGGAACCTATTATGATTTAGTTGAACACGGTGATCATTGTTGGTACGAACGGATTTATCCGATGAAAGGATATGCAGGCACAATTTCACTTGAAGTCACACCTGATAACGGGGGAGGTTTTTTGCTGTGGACTACCCACATGGAATGGAGCGAAACGGGTGAATGGAAAAAGGTGCTGGAGAGTTTGGAATGATCCTGCAAGCGTTTAACTCCTGCAGGGATTTCTTACCACTTACAACAGAATACTTCGCCGCGACCAGTCGCGACCCGCAATGACGTTGGCGTGAGGGACAGGATGCACTCGCTGTGCGAGTGAACATACGCGATGCCGCGAGCGAAGCGAGCATACATCTCCCCTACACGAACGTCATTGCGGGCCCGACGCTTGCGTCAGGGCGAAGCAATCGGCGGGAGATGCCTGCAGGAGTTAAGCGCTTGCAGATTTGCACTTCAAACAACCCCTCAAGGGCCAAACCCTTTGATATCGATTAAAGTCTTTTCTGCCGCAGCGGAGCAGACATTGCAGGAGTCATAATTCGTAACTTAGTTCATGCGCTTACTCCTTCTTTTTCTTTTCGCTTCCGCTCTCCACGCGCAATCACCTCTCCGCAACGACGACTCTGATTTCGACGCCTGCCCTGATCCAAAAAAATATCACATCGCATCAAGGACAGTTCACACAAGCAGCACCGACAACAACGGACCTTCCGATACCCTCAGAGAGTATTTTAACCGTAAAGGATTCATCATTGCCCAGGAATTTTATTATGCTCCCTCAGAAGGTGGAAAGGCTGATACTGTCGTTCATTATTTTACATACGATAAAAAAGGCCGGATTCTCTGCGATAGTGATTTCAGTTATCAGCATGTTTTTCTGACGACCTATGAGTACAGTACAGATGGTAAACGCGTTGTTGTTCACAATCCACCCTGGCGCGGAGATACTATGACGCGTATGGTCAGGTATGATAATCACGGAGACATTATTTCAGATTGCACTTATAGCGACAATGGCGACCTGCTTTATGAAACGGTAGTTCGTGGTGATACAACCATAACAATCAATCGGCACCGGCAATACACAGATCCTTCAGGCACAGCGCTCACACCTCCGGCAGATGCAAAAGGAACATTGATCACCATCGATAGCACAGTGTGTATACACAAAGCCGGAGTAATAACCACGTTCACTGCACTGGTTGCAGAACAGGCGACCATGCAGGAAGACATTCTGATGGATCACAAAAACCGGATTACCGATAAGCGCACTTACCTGGACAGTGTACTGCGGGAATCTTATCACTACACCTACGACAGGAAGGGAAAACTCATCTCGTTTACGGACACCATTTTCCCCTTGCAGCACGATGAACCGGGGAACACAATCTGGCACATGAAGTACTTCTATGATAATCGCGGCAGACTGATCCGGGATGAGAACTGGTCAAAGAATCATCCCGAAACAATTTATATCACCAATTACATTTACAATGAAAGAGGATTATTGATCCGCCAG
>Ga0255338_1004974_pt1 | contig 12857 bp, 11 predicted proteins | sample MeOH1_35cm_T4_19_FD_203715 | JGI IMG/M metagenome (GOLD analysis project Ga0255338, IMG submission 203715) | Sandy soil microbial communities from University of British Columbia, Vancouver, Canada - MeOH1_35cm_T4_195 | ecosystem: Engineered > Artificial ecosystem > Sand microcosm > Unclassified ...
CTTCCACGGCCGGACCACCACCATCGTGTCGTTCTCGACCGACGCGGTGGCCACGGCGCACTATGCGCCGTACACCCCCGGCTTCCGGCTGGTCCCGTACGGCGACCTCGCCGCCCTCGAGGCCGCGGTCGACGACACGACGGTCGCCGTGCTGCTCGAGCCGATCCAGGGTGAGGGCGGCGTGATCATCCCGCCCGAGGGCTACCTCCAGTCGGTCCGGACGCTCTGCAACGCCACTGGCGTGCTGATGATGGCCGACGAGATCCAGTCCGGGCTCGCCCGCACCGGCCGCACGTTCGCCTGCGACCACGAGGGCGTCGTCCCGGACGTGTACGTTCTCGGCAAGGCCCTCGGCGGCGGCCTCTACCCCGTGTCCGCCATCGCCGCGGACGGCGACGTCCTCGAGGTGATCACCCCGGGGTCGCACGGCTCCACCTTCGGGGGCAACCCGCTGGCCGCCGCGATCGGGCGTGAGGTGATCGCGATGCTCCAGACCGGCGAGTTCCAGCAGCGGGCGGCCACGCTCGGCGCCCGGCTGGCGGCGGGCCTCGACGAGCTCGTCGGTCAGGGCCTCGACGCGGTGCGCGCGCGGGGCCTGTGGGCGGGCGTCGACGTCAGTCCCGAGCTGGCCACCGGCCGCAGCGTCTGCGAGCAGCTGCTCGACCTCGGCATCCTCGCCAAGGAGGCGCACGGCCAGACGGTCCGGCTGGCGCCGCCGCTGGTGGCCACCGAGGACGACGTCGACCTGCTCGTCGCGGCGTTCCGCACCATCTGCGCCGGCTGACCGGTCCGCGCGGCGACCGCCGCACGGCGTCCGCCCGGGCGCAACGCACCGTGAGGTCGTGACGTTCGACCCTACGGCCGGTCCGCGCGCCCGACGCACGCTGAAGGCGAGTGATCCGGAGGCTGCGCCATGACCCACCCTGCGTCCGACCCTGCGTCCGACCCTGGCACCGACCTCGGCCCGGCACCCGTCCGCGTGGTGGTCTCGGGCGACCAGACGGTCGAGCTGAACCTCGCCCACGCACCGCTGCGCTCCACCGACCTCGACGCCGGCACCCGGCCCGGCACCGACGCAGGACCGCGCCCGGCCCTGCACCGCGGTGGGGCCGCGCTGCTCGCCGACCTGGTCCAGCTGGTCGGTACGACGCTCGGGCCGGGCGCCCGGCCGGTGGCCGTCGACAGCCACCCGGCGCCCGGCGCCGAGTTGAGCGCCGAGCTGGGCGCCGACCACGACGGCCTCAACCGCTCCTACGCGATGTGGACCCGGTTCCCGCTGAGCACCGACGCCAAGGGCCCGCAACGGGCGTGGCGCGCCAGTGAGCTCCTCGGCGTCGACGTCGCCCGCGACGACCATCGGGTCCGCGCGCAGTGGGAGTGGCTCCGGTCGGTGGCCCCGGACGCCGACGTCGTCCTCCTCGACGACGCCGCCCTGGGCTTCCGTGCCGGCTCGACCACCGAGACCTGGCGGGAGGTCGCGGACGGGCGCCGGCCGTGGATCGTCCTCCGGCAGGCGCGGCCGGTCGCGCAGGGACCCCTCTGGGAGCACCTGCTGGACAGCCTCGCCGACCGGATGGTGCTGGTGGTCACGATCGACGACCTGCGCGGTGAGGAGATCCGGGTCAGCCGCGACCTCTCCTGGGAGCGCACCGCCCAGGACCTGCTCTGGGAGCTGGTGCACAAGCCGAAGGTCAGCGCCCTCTCGCGGATCGCGCACACCGTGGTGTCCTTCGGACCGGCGGGCGCCGCGCTCGTCTCCGCCCGCGCGGACGGGTCGGTCGTCCCCGACTGCACGCTCTACTTCGATCCCGAGCTCGGCGAGGGCGGCTGGCAGGAGCAGCACCCGGGGGTGGTGCCCGGCGGCACCCACACCCTGGCCGCCGCCCTGGTCCGGGAGATCGTGCTCGACCCGGACCACCCGCAGCTCGGCCGCGGCATCCAGGCCGGGGTCGCCGCCGGGCGGCTGCTCCGGCTCGAGGGGTACGAGGAGCGTGGACCCGACCGGACCGCGCTGGGCTTCCCGCTGACCGCGGTCGTCGAGGAGCTGCAGGCCGGCCGGGAGCCGCTCGCCCGGGTCGAGGTCACCGACCCCGCCGCCAACGAGCACTACTGGACGATCCTCCAGGACACGTGCACCGGTGACCTCCAGGCGAAGGCCGCCGAGATCGCCCGGATCGGCGCGGAGCAGGCCCTGCCCGGTGTCCCGCTCGGTCGCTTCGGGCACCTGGTCACCGCCGACCGCAGCGAGATCGAGGCGTTCCGCAGCGTCGGCTCGCTGATCGCCGAGTACGTCCACAACCCGCAGTCCAAGCCGCTCTCGATCGGCGTCTTCGGACCTCCGGGAGCGGGCAAGTCGTTCGGGGTCAAGGAGGTCGCCCGCTCGGTCGGCTCCGGACAGGTGGACAAGCCGCTGGAGTTCAACCTGGCCCAGTTCCGCTCGCCCGACGACCTCGTCGACGCGCTCCACGTGGTGCGGGACAAGGCGCTCGGCGGCACCATCCCGCTGGTGTTCTGGGACGAGTTCGACACCGCCCTGGACGGCCGACCGCTCGGGTGGCTGCGGTACTTCCTCGCGCCGATGCAGGACGGCGAGTTCCGCCAGGGCCAGCTGACCCACCCCGTCGGCCGGTGCATCTTCGTCTTCGCCGGCGGCACCTGCGCGCGCGTCGAGGACTTCTCGGAGGTGACCCGCACCGACTCCGGGCGGCAGGCCAAGGGCCCCGACTTCGTGAGTCGGCTGAAGGGCTTCGTCAACGTGGTCGGGCCGAACCCGCAGGACCCGTCGGACTCCTTCCACGTCGTCCGCCGGGCCATCCTGGTGAGGTCGATCCTGAGCCGGAACGCACCCGCGCTGATCGGGCACGACGGGCAGCTGCACATCGACGACGGCGTCCTGCGGGCCTTCCTGGAGACCCGGGAGTACCGGCACGGCACCCGTTCCCTCGAGGCGGTCGTCGCGATGTCGCGACTCACGGGCGCGTCGGCGTACGAGCGCTCGAGCCTGCCGCCGGAGCCGCAGCTGGACCTGCACGTCGACGCCGCCGACTTCCTGGCGCTGGTCCAGCGACCCGACCTCGAGGGCGACCTGCTCGAGCGGCTCGCCCGCGCCGCCCACGAGGTCTACTGCGACGCGCTCCGCGCCCGGAACTACGTGTACGGCGAGGTCACCGACGACGAGCAGCGGACCAGCGTGGCGCTGGTGCCGTACGACGACCTGCCCGCCGTCAAGAAGGAGCAGAACCTGCGCACCGTCCGCGGCATCCCTGCGAAGCTGGCGCGCGTGGGCTGCGTGATGGTCCCGGGTCGCGCCGACCTGCACCACGTCGAGTTCAACGACGACGAGCTCGACGTGCTGGCCCGCGAGGAGCACGAGCAGTGGCTGCGGCTGCTCGGCCCCGGGTGGCGCTACGGCCGCAAGACCGACCTCGACCGCCGCGTGCACCGCGCGTACCGGCCGTGGGAGAAGCTCACGCGCGCGGACAAGGACAAGGACGTCGACATGGTCCGCAGCATCCCGGAGATCCTGCGGCGCGCCGGCTACACCGTCGTCCGGACGGGGCGGGCCCAGCGGTAGCCGGCGGTACTCACCAGCCGACTCACGGGGACACGCGCAGGGTCACCGACTGGTGGTCCGGCCACACGAGCGTGATCTCCTGACCAGCCAGCGACTCCGGGGCCCCGGCGTACACGATCCGGACCACGCCCTGGTACTCGTCGGCGAAGGTCGTGGGGTCGTAGCGGTCGCCGCCGTGGGTGACGAAGGACTGGTTCGACTGCTGGGTCAGGCCGATGGTCAGGTGGGCACCGTCCGACCCCGTGAGCGTGACGACCAGGAACCTGCCGGCGGTCGGCCGGTCGCACACGCCGGGAAAGTTCGCCGGCGGGCAGAACTCGTCGGCCAGGCTCACGTCGGTGACCCGGGCCGCGCCGACGATCGTGTCGAGCCGCGGGCCGTCGGCCGCCGGCGTCGCCGTCGACGTGGGCACTCCGGCCGTGGCGGACGGCCCGGCGGACGGCCCGGTGGAGGTGTCGGTCGCCGGGTCGTCGGAGGACAGCAGCTTCGCGGTCAGCACGGCCGCGAGCCCGACCACCATGACCACGGCCATCGCCGCGAGCGCCAGCTGCTGCCACACCGGCCAGCGGGCGAGGGTCGCGAGCACCCCCCGGCGCCGTCGTACGGCGGTCGCCAGCGCCCGGTGGTCGGGCGGCACGCCGGACGGCTCGACGCCGAGCGCGTGCAGGCCCTCGACGATGCGGGACACGATCGGTCCGACACCCTCGCGCGGCACCATGATCGAGGTCGCGGCGCCCATCGCCTCCCGCCACTCGGGCTGCCGGTTGGTGAAGTCGACGTGGGTGACGCCCACCAGCACCGGGATGAACGCCTTCTCGGTCTCGTGCCCGCGGACGATCTCGACGGTGACCTGGCGTGACCCCAGGGAGTGGCGCGAGATCAGCACGACGACCGCGTGCGACTGCTCGACGGCGTTTCCGGTCTGCACCAGGTACGACGGCCCCGGGATGCTGTCGCGCTCGTAGCACCAGGTCGAGTAGCCGGCCTCCTCGAGCGCGTCGGCGATCTCGAGCGCGTCGGCGGCGTCCTCCTCGACGTGACTGATGAAGACGTCGGTCATGGCCGGCTACCTCTCCACCGGGTGCAGCACCAGGGTCGGGCTCCCGGGCCACACGATCTCGACCTGCCCGGAGAGTGCGGACACCGGCAGGGCGGTGTAGACGATGTCCCAGGACCCGTGCCCCGGGTCCTGCTGGGCGTTGACGAAGGTCGCCCTCGCGTCCCCGGCCCGCACGTAGGCGCTGTCCATCTGCCGGGCGAAGTCCTCGGTGTAGGGCAGGTCCCGGCCGCTCCACTCGGTCACCCGCAGCACGACCAGCCGGTCGGTGCCGGTGGTCCGCGCGCAGTCGCCGTTGGTCGGGCAGAACTCGCTCGTGAACCGCGTCCGGTTGATCCGCAGGTCGCCGGCCACCGTCGTGAGCGCGGTCGTCGCCGAGTCGGCGACCGGACCGGGGGTGACCGAGCCGGTCGACCGCGGGATCTTGCTGCCGGGCGCCGACGGACCGGGGGCCGGCGTCAGGCTCGACCCGGGGTCGTCCTCGCCGCCACCGCGGGTCAGCGCCCAGGCGACGCCCGCCCCCGCCAGGACGACGACCACGGCGAGGACCGCCGCCACGAGCCCGCGGCGACCGGCCCGGCCCGGGCTGCGGGCCGGCGGTGCCAGCAGCGAGCGCACCCCGTCGACCACCCGCGCGGCGATCGCCGGGACACCCTCGGGCGGCACCTCGATCGAGGTGGCGGTGCCGAGCGCCGCCCGCCACTCCGGCGTGCGCGTCGCGAGGTCGAGATGGGTCAGGCCGACCAGCACCGGGACGAACGGCGTCCCCCGGGCGTGCGCGGCCTCGATCTCACGGGACACGCGCGCGGAGCCGAGCGCAGGCTCGGAGACCAGCACGACGACCGCCCGGGCGTGGTGGAGGTCGGCCTCGACGCCGAGGCCCGCCGCGACAAGGGCCTCCGTGAGCTGTCCGGCCGCGACCGAGTCGGCCTCCACGTGACTGATGAAGACGTCGGCCATCACCCTCACCCCTTCGTGCGCACACGCAGCAGCGGGTTGTCCGGCCAGAACAGGTGGACGTCGGTGCCGGCGGCCGCCTCCGGAAGGTTGGAGTACACGACCGTGAAGCCCGCGGGCGAGCCCTGGAGGACCATCGTCTCGACCGGGGACGCCCGCTCGCCCTCGTAGGCGACGTACGACCCGAAGGCGCTCATGGAGAGCGCCTGGTCGAAGGCCAGGTCGCCCGACCCCCAGGCGGTGAGGTCCAGGAGCAGGTAGCGGCGTCCCGCCGGCGCGGTCTTGCAGTCACCGGTCACCGAGCAGTACCTCGCCACGACGCGCGCCGCCTGCACCCGCGCGGGCCCGTTCAGGGTCTGCACCGCCGTGGTCGCCGCGTCCGCGGCCGGCGCGCTCGGCGCGGTACTGGCCGGGCTCGTCGGCGTGGTGCCGGCCGGGCCGGTCGGCGTGGTGGTCGGCGTGCCCGACGTCGCCGGTCCGGTCCCGTCCCCCGGGTCGCGCACCAGCGCGACGACGACCCCGGCGGACACCGCGACGAGGACGGCCACCACCCCGCTCACGAGCCACCGCCGGCGGCCGCGGCCCGGACCCCGGATCCCGACGGGTGGCGTCGCGGCGTACGCCGGGGCCTTGCGCGGCGCGCCGGCCGGCTGTGGCTCGATGCCCAGCGCGGCGAGGCCGCCGACGATCCGGGGCGCGACCGCCTCGACCCCGCCCGCGGGCAGGTCCAGCGCGGCGGCCGACCCCAGCGCCTCACGCCACTCGGGCTGCCGCGTCGCGAACTCCTCGCGCGTGATGCCGATCAGCACAGGGACGAACGGCTTGACCTCCTCGTGCGCGCGGACGACCTCGCTGGTCACCTGGTGGGAGCCGAGCGAGTCGGGCGAGATCAGCACGACCACAGCCCGCGACCCCTCGATCGCCCGCGACGTCTGCAGCAGGTACGACGGGCCGGGGACCGTGTCCCGCTCGAAGGTCCACGTCGAGTAGCCGCTCGCCTCCAGGGCATCCGCGAGCTGCAGCGCGACCGACTGGTCCTCCTCGACGTGGCTGATGAAGACGTCGACCCCGGTCAGGTCGGAGCGCACCGGATCTCCGAGTCCGGCTCGTTCACCGAACGGCCTGGCCATACCTCGAACGTAGGCCGGTCCGCGCCCCGGCGCCTCCGTCGGTGGCCCCGAGAGTGAAGGTCTTTCGGCCCTGCCGCCGCTCAGCCGGTCACGGCGGCAGAGCCTTGGGCAATCGCACAGACCCTGGTCGAGCCGTCCGGCTGGATTGCGGACACCTCGACGGCGCACACCGCCTGTCCAGCCGCGGCGTGCACGACCGTGCCGACCGCACGCAGCCTGCCCTCGCGGGTGTTCCCGACGAGCTCGACGGCAAAGCCTGTGCTGACCAGGCTCGGGCCGAGTGCCGTTCCGGCAGCGAACGAGATCGCGTTGTCGACCAGGTAGGCGAGGACGCCGCCGTGGACGAGGCCGTACTGCTGCCGGAGATGGTCGGCGATGTCGACCTCGAGGACGGCGGTGCCGGGCGCGAACTCGGTGAGGCGGGCGCCCACCAGCCGGCTGAAAGGCTGCGCGGCGAGGATCTCCGCCGCCGACTCACGCGATGCGATCATGCTTCTCCCTCGTGTGGAGATGTCACCCTACAACCGTTCTAGAGAGTAGTCTCTAGAATTATGGGTCGACCGGCGCTGCACACCGCTGACTCGCTCGTGGACACCGCCGTGCGGCTCTTCGGCGTCGGCGGGCTGCGCGCCGTGACGATGGCCGCGGTCGCCCGCGAGGCCGGTGCACCGAGCGGGTCCGTGTACCACCGGTTCCCCGATCGGCCGGCGCTGCTGGCCCAGGTCTGGCTGTGCACGACGAGACGCTTCGAGGACGACTTCCTCGCCGAGCTCGGGCCACACCCGGACGCCAGGCGCGCCGTGGCCGCGGCCGTGCGCTGCGTGGACTGGTGCCGGGAGCGGCCGGCCGCGGCCCAGGTGCTGCACGCTGGCGTGGCCACGTTCTCCCCGCACCTGTGGCGAGCGGAGGACCAGGCCGCTCTCGTCGCGGCCGACCACCGGCGCAAGCGCCTGGTCGCGCGGACCAGCCGCGACCTCGCAGCGATCACAGGCCGGCCTCCTGAGGACGTGTCCTTCGCGCTGTTCGACCTGCCGCTCGCGCTGCTCGGACGACACCTCGCGGCGGGCGCGCCACCGCCCCGCCGGGCCAGCGAGCAGGTCCAGCGGCTCGCGGCCACGATCCTCGGCGCCGACTGAGCCCTACGAAGCCAGCGAGCCGGCGAAGATCTGCCAGGCCAGGGCCGACTTCGCCACCAGGCTGAGCACCAGGTACGCCTTCTCGCCGTAGGCGTAGCTGCGCCACGGCCCGACCTGCCGGTACTGCAGCCACTGGTTCAGCGCGAAGCTGTTGAAGAACACGAACAGCGACACGAAGATCGCGACCACGAAGCCCGGGACCTCCTCGGCGGCGACCAGGTTGTAGCCGATCGCCACCCACGGCGCCGCCCCGGCGACGCAGCCGAACCAGAACGGCGTCATCGTCGTCGTCACCCGGCCGGGCGGGTTGGCGACCTCCTGCAGCCAGCCGAACAGGATCATCGCGACGTTGGCTCCGGCGATGCCGATCAGCGCCGAGATCCCGTCGATGCCGGTGTACAGCGCGATCAGCACCACCATCAGCGTCGCGCTGACCGAGTACTCCAGCCACCGGAAGCGGTTGATCCCCGCGCGGAGGCCGTCGTCGTACGCCGGCCGCAGGGCCGTCGCGGTGAGCAGGTGGTCGAGAGCCGCGAGCGCGAGGAACGCCGCCACCGCCGCGCCGACCGGGACGTCGAACAACGCCTCGGGCGACCCGGCGGGTGTGCCCGGAGGGCCTCCGGGGAGGGAGCGGGTCACCGTGACGGTGAAGTCCGTCGCCAGCACCAGGACCGCCGCCGCCTGCGCGAGGTGCAGCAGGGTGAGCGCGAGGTTCCAGCGGCGCAGGGACCGCAGGCTGGCGTCGTCGACGCCGGTCGCGGTCACTCCCGTTGGCGTCATCGCCCCATCATGCTCCGGATCCGCGCTGCTCGACCCGCTCCATCCGGACCAGTCCGCTCCAGCCGCGCTCCACCATCAGCTCCTGGATCCGGTCGCGGAGCCGGACCATCCGCGGGCCGGCGGCCAGGACCACCGTGTCCAGCAGGTCGACGAAGGAGCCGTCGGGCAGGGCCTCGTCCTGCCCGTCGAGCTCGCCGCGGGCCGCGGCCTGCTCGGCCATCTCGACCACCAGGTCGGCGGTCTGCGCGAGCAGGGCCTCGGACTCGTCGTCCCCGTCGACGAGGGCACCCATGGTCCGCAGGAACTCCCGCATCAGCGGGTCCTCGAGCTGGGCCTCCTTCTCGACCATGAACTCGTCGATCCGGTCGGGCAGCTGCGCGGCGATCAGGATCCACGCGTCCCGCTCCATCTCGACCATCAGGTCGGGGGCACCCACGGCCCGCATCCGGTCGAGGTAGCCGGTCACCGACGCCGGGAGCGCCAGGCTGTCGCCCGCGGCCAGCTTCGCGATCCGGCGGCGGTGCTCCTGCAGCTCCCGGATCTCGCCGCGCAGCCGGCGGTCGATGTCGGCCACGGCCGCCGCGAACCCCTCCTCGTCGGCGACCAGCAGCTCCTGCACCCGGGCGAGCGGCACGCCGGCCTCGGCGAGGGTGCGGATCCGGATCAGCTGTACGACCGCCTCGGCGGTGTAGCTGCGGTAGCCCGAGGCGTCGCGCTTGGGCTCCGGCAGCAACCCGATCTGGTGGTAGTGCCGCACGGCGCGGATCGTCACGCCCGAGTACGCCGCCAGCTGGCCGATCGTCAGCACGCCCTCAGCCTGCCCGAACCTGCGAGAAGAGGCGACGTGCCCACAGGTACGACGCGCCGGTGATCAGCAGGCACCAGCCGATCGCCCACCAGCCGGCCGAGCCGGGCGAGGTGCCCGCCAGGCACGCGCGGAGCGTGTCGATGATCGGCGTGAACGGCTGGTTCTCCGCGATCCACGCGAGGCCCGAGGGCATCGAGTCGGTCGGGACGAAGCCGCTGGAGATGAACGGCAGGATCATCAGGAACATCGGGGTGTTGCTCGCCGTCTCGACGTTGCCGGCCGCGAGACCGAGGGCGAGGCACAGCCAGGTGAGCGCGAGCCCGAGCAGCAGGAGCAGGCCGATCGCACCCATCCAGCCAGCCGGGCCGGCGTCGGGCCGGTAGCCGAGCAGCAGCGTCACCGCCAGCACGGCAGCGAGTGCGGCCGCGGTCTGCAGCAGGGCGGCCAGCACGTGCCCGGTGAGGACCGAGGACCTGGCGATCGGCATCGTCTTGAACCGGTCGATGATGCCCTCGGTCGCGTCCTTGGCGATGTAGATCGCCGTGCTGAGCGCCACCGACGCGACCGTCATGATCAGGATCGCCGGGGAGATGTAGGCCAGGTAGTCGGCCCGGCCGTCGCCGCCGGGCAGCCCGGCGCCCATGGTGCCGCCGAAGACGTAGACGAAGAGCAGCAGCAGCAGCACCGGCTGTCCGATCAGCATCAGGGTCAGCGAGGGGTACCGGAGCATGTGCTTGACGTTGCGGCCCAGCATCGTGGCCGAGTCGCGGGCGGCGTACGTCACCGTGGTGGTCAGGGTGCTCATCGGATCTCCTCCAGCTCTTCGTCGTCGTCGTTCTTCGGGGTGGCCGCGTGCCCGGTGAGGGCGAGGAAGACGTCGTCGAGGGTCTCCCCGCCCGCCTGCGCCTTCAGCTCGGCCGGCGTCCCCTCCGCCACCAGCCGGCCCTCGTCGAGCAACCCGACGGTGTCGGCGAGCTGGTCGGCCTCCTCGAGGTACTGGGTGGTGAGGAAGATCGTCACCCCGTCCGCGAGCAGCTCCCGGACGATCTCCCACACACTGCGGCGGCTGCGCGGGTCCAGCCCGGTCGTCGGCTCGTCCAGGAAGATCAGCCGCGGCCGGCTGACCAGGGTCATGGCCAGGTCGAGCCGGCGCTTCATCCCGCCCGAGTAGGTGGCCGCGCGCCGGTCGGCGGCGTCGGTGAGCTCGAAGCGGGTCAGCAGGCCGTCGATCCGGCCGGTGGCCTCGGCCCGGTTCAGGTGGGCCAGGTCGGTCATCAGCCGCAGGTTCTCCCGGCCGGTCAGCAGCTCGTCGATCGCGGAGAACTGCCCGGTGACGCCGATCGACCGCCGGACGCCGTCGGACTCCCGGCGGACGTCGAACCCGGCGACCCGGGCGTCGCCGGCGTCAGCGGCGGCGAGGGTGGAGAGGATCCGGACCATGGTGGTCTTCCCGGCGCCGTTGGGGCCCAGCAGGGCGTAGACGGTGCCGGTGGGCACGGTGAGGTCGATGCCGCGGAGGACGGCGTTGTCGCCGTACGACTTCGTCATCCCGGCGACCTCGATCGCTGTGGTGTGGTTGCTCATGACCCCAGCGTGCAGGGTTGACGCTGCGTCAAGGTCAAGTCCGGGCCGCACGTCGTCCTGCGGGTCGCCGCACGGCCCGAAAACCCGGCGACAACGAGGGGGGCCGCGTCCGAGAATGTCCGGCCATGAGCGCCAACGTCTCGGGCACCCGACGCGGCTTCTTCCGCCGGCTCATCCCGCCCACGCCGATGTCGCGTCGACTGGCCACCCAGTCGATGCTGTTCTCGACCGGCGAAGGTGCGTTCAACACCGGCAGCGCGGTCTTCCTGACGCAGGTGGTCGGGATGTCGGCCGCCCGCGTCGGGCTCGCGCTGACGATCACCGGGGTCGCCGAGTTCCTCACCGCCTACCCGGCCGGGCGGGTGGTCGACCGGTTCGGGCCGAAGCGGCTCTGGGTGCTGAGCACGTGGGGCCGGGTGGCCTGCTTCCTGGCGCTGCCGTTCGTGGAGTCGTTCGGGGAGTACCTCCTCGTCGGGCTGCTCTTCGCCGTCGCCGCGTCCGCAGGTCACTCGAGCTACCAGTCCTACGTCCTCGACGCACTGCCGACCAGGGAGCGGGTCGAGACCCAGGCGTACATGTACTCCGCGCTCAACGTCGGGTTCACCGTCGGCGCCATCCTGGGCGGGGTCGCCCTCGCCTTCGACAACCTCGGCGTGATCCGCTGGACGCCGCTGTTCGCCGCCGCCCTCATGGCGATCACGGCCTCGTGGATCTCCCGCCTCCCCCAGGCGCCGCACGACCTCCGGGTCGCCAGCGGCGAGGTCCGGGAGCGCCCGCCCGGGCCGGGCGCGCTGCGCAACCGCGGCTGGATGCTGGTGACGTTCTTCAACGGCACGCTGTGGACCAACCAGGTGCTGCTCAACGTGGTGATCCCGCTGTGGCTGGTCGAGGCGACCGATGCTCCCCACGTGCTGCTGGCGTGGCTGTTCGGCACCAACACCGTGCTCTGCATCTTCCTGCCGGCGTACACCTCCAAGGGCGTGCGCGACCTGCGCGACGCGATGCGCTACGTCTGGATCTCGTCGGGGTTCTTCGTCGCCTCCTGCCTGATCACGATGGTCACCCACTCGACGGTCGGCCTCGTCACCGTGCTGCTGGTCTGGCTCGGGCACGTCACCGTCACCGGCGCCGAGCTGTTCATCTCCGGGGCGAGCTGGTCGTTCCAGGCGGACCTGATGGACCCGCGCCGCCGCGGCGAGTACCAGGGCGTCCAGGACGTCAGTCGCACCCTCGGGTCGATGTGGGCGCCCGCGCTCTACACCTTCCTCGCGATGTCCTGGGGCGCCCAGGGCTGGCTGGTGATCGCCGGCATCATCATGCTGGCCACGACGGCGATGGGACCCTCGGTGCGGATGGCCGAGCGCTTCGCCGCCCGACACTTCCCCGCCGAGCTCGAGGCACGCGTGGAGCCGGACGCGCAACCGGTCGAGCCGGCCTGAGGATCGCCGAGCGGGCGGTTCGCAGGGTGGAGGCTGTCGAGACGCAGGGGAGTCTCGCGGGCTCGACGCAGGACGCTCCGCCCCCCATCTACTGCGGGGCGGTTGACGCTGAGTCGGGTGCCGGCGCCGCACTCAGCGTCCAGAACCCCGCGTCACAGCTGGCTCAATCCCGGTGCACAGCGAGACCACCGGTCGTCCTGAACGAGTGGATCCTGACCACTGCCGCTCGACGAGCAGATCCCGCTCAATGCGCCATGTCGACGAAGCGCGAGTAGTGGCCCTGGAAGAGCACGGTGATGTCGCGGGTGGGGCCGTTGCGGTGCTTGCCGACGATGATGTCGGCCTCACCGGGCCGCGCGGACTCCTTCTCGTACTGGTCCTCGCGGTGGACC